>JACCDS011546606.1_pt1 | contig 17759 bp, 20 predicted proteins | sample 7446441 | NCBI WGS metagenome assembly JACCDS01 (sample SAMN15323445, study PRJNA562643) | freshwater metagenome | isolation source: river surface water | place: USA:Blue River Watershed | collected 2017-08-17
CAACCCCTTGATTTTTCTGGTAGGCCGTGCGGGACTCGAACCTGCGACCAACGGATTAAAAGTCCGCTGCTCTACCAACTGAGCTAACGACCCGAAAGACCAAGATTATACGCAGCGGGATTTGGTTTTGTCAAACCCCTGCGGAAACTTTTTCGAGATGAATTGGCTTACGCACGCCCTCATCGGCATCACAGCGCTGCTTGATAAACCTCATCGTGTTTCGGGCAAGCGCTCCTTCGCCGAGGTGGCCGCAGCCGAGTTCGGAAATTTCCTGATCAGACTGCCGAGCGTATCTCGTGCCGCCGACTTGTCGTTCATATCGATCTGGCAGCTGGCAAGGCTCAACATCGCATCAGGCGCGCGCGGATGGCTGGATTGCCGCGAGAGCATCGCCTGAAAGGCCGGTATCGCCTGCGCACAGTCGCGCATGGCCAGATGGCTGCTGCCGAGCCAGAAATAGGCGGTTGGCACCAGGCCGGAATCCGGATAGCGCTGAATGAAATTCGCGATGGATTCGGCGGCGCCGCTGTAGTCGCCGGATTTGAACAGAGCCTGCGCCGCATCAAGCGCCTTTTGCTCGATCGTCTTTTGTTCGGCGATCACTGCCTTGGCATCCGAAGTTTTAGTCTCTCCAGCCTTGCTTTCGAGCGCCTGCTGCTTCTGTTCGATCGCACGCAGCCGCTGGTCCAGATCTCCATAGAAATCTTTCTGACGCTTTTGCGCGTTTACGACTTCGTTCGACACAATCTCCAGCTGGCCTCGCAGACCCGCAAGCTCTGCTCGCAGCTTCTCAATTTCTCCAGCCAGATCCATCACGCTCTTCGTTTCGGCCTTTGAGTCGATTCGTGCCAGGATCGGTGAAATCCTGACGTCGATGCGCGTGGTCAGGTCGGCGATTTGTTTACGCAGTTCGAGAATTGCGCGGCGCGCCTCGGCGTCCTCGAGGATGGCGTGCGCGCTCATCGGTGCCCCAATGAAAAGCGCCGCCATGACGGCGGCGCTCGCAGCTTTGAAAGTGAGTTTCATTGCGCAGATCAGTAGACAATGTCAGCGCGGCGGTTTTGTGCCCACGCTTCCTCGCTGCTGCCGGTGGCTTTCGGCTTTTCCTTGCCAAACGAGACCGCTTCCATCTGCGACTCTTTTGCGCCAGCCAGCCCGAGTGCACGACGAACCGCTTCGGCACGCTTCTGGCCCAGTGCGAGGTTGTACTCGCTACCGCCGCGTTCGTCGGTGTGACCCTGGATGATGACCTTGCGGTTCGGATTGCTGGAAAGGAATTTGCCGTGTGCCTCGACAACGGCCTTGAACTCGTCGCGGATCGCGAAACTGTCGAAGTCAAAATAGACGCTTCGGTTCGACAGAATGCTGGCCGGGTCATTCACTGGATCCTTGGCCGCCGCCGCCGCCGCTGCCGCATCGCGCGCTTCGGCATCTCTTGCAGCGGCTTCCCTCGCCGCCGCTTCTTTGGCAGCGGCTTCGCGGGCGGCCGCGTCTTTTGCCGCGCTATCCTTCGAGCCCGCCGATTTGGCGCCGCCGGCAGGAATCGCGCCGGACGCCGTTCCGGATGCGGGAGCGTTCGATTTGGCAACGCGGTCCTCGACCGGCGCCTGATCGTCGAGCTTGACGGTCGAGCAGGCGGTCAGCAGCGAGAGGACTGCGATGAGGGCTGCGGATTTCAGTCCACGCATGGTTGGATTCTCCCTAGTTAAATTAAGCAATGAATTCTGTTGTTATCTTGTGAACGGCCCCCAGGCCGGCTCGCGAATACTGGAAGCCCGCGAGCTCAGGCTGTACCGCGCGCTCCCATCGACAGCCGCCACGGACAAGGTGCCACGCCCGTCAGCATCGCTTGCAAACATGATGTAGCGGCCGTTCGGCGCAAAACTGGGCGACTCGTCTCTCGGTCCGTCTGACAAGCGAGTTTCTTGGGAGCTTGCCAGATCCAACACGTGCACCTGGAACCGCCCGTCACGCCGCGAGATATAGGTCAGCATTCTACCGTCAGGCGAGATAGCCGGGCTGATGTTGTAGCTGCCGTTGAAGGTGATACGTCGTACGTCGCCGCCTTCGGCATTCATCCGATAGATCTGCGGCCCGCCGCTGCGGTCGCTTGTGAAATAGATCGTCCGGCCATCGGGCGAATAACAGGGTTCAGTATCAATGGCGCTGGAGTTGGTTAGCCTGCGCAGGTCGCTGCCGTCGGCGTTGATCTGGAATATCTGGGTGATGCCTTCACGCGACAGTGCGATCGCCAGCCGGAGTCCGTCCGGCGACCATGCCGGCGCGGAGTTACTGCCTTTGAAATTTGCGACGGCCATCCGGTGGTTGCTGGCGAGATCCTGTACGTAGACGACGGGCTTCTTGTTCTCGAACGACACATAGGCAACCCGGCTACCATCCGGTGACCAGACTGGAGAAATTACGGGTTCACTGGAGCGCAGGGCAATGAACGGATTTTCACCATCGGAGTCCGCGACCTCGAGGCGGTGTTCCGCCCCGCTGCGGCTGACGTAAGTGATCCGCGTCGCGAATGCGCCTCGCAGACCGGTCAATTTTTCAAAGATGTCATCGGCGATCCGGTGGGCCGCAAAGCGGACAAACTGCGGCCTGGTGGTCAGCGCGAGAACAGACACGTCCGCCGCCTTGATTGTGTCGCGCAGACGGTATCGTACTTCGGTACGGCCATCGCTGAGCTGTTGCACGCTGCCGCCGATCAGCAGGTCAGCGCCCAGGGATTTCCACAGGCTGTCGTTGACGCTGCCGCTTTCACGCACAGGTTCGCCTTTGGCGATGATGCGGAAAAGTCCGCTCCGCTCGAGGTCGGCACGGATGATGGCGCTGATCTGGTTGGCGCCTGCCAGGTCATCAGCGAACTGCCCGATCGCGACCGGGGTCCGGTTGGCGCCAACACCAGAAATCTCGACACGCAGTTGTGCGCGTGCGGGCAGAATCGGGGAGAGGCAGGCGATCGATAGAAGCTTCAGGAAGGTTCGTTTCATCTGCTGTCGTCGGTCGTCGGTCGTCGGTTCAATTGTCCTTGGGACGGTGGGTTAGCGTGAAGCTGGGCGGCACCTTGCCGGTGGCCGGATTCGGCGGAAACGGCGCCGCGCGATCGATCGCACGTCTGACAGCCTGATCAAAAGCAGGAAGCCCCGAGGAACGTACCATACTGACGTTCTTCACGCTGCCATCAGGGTACAGTTCGATCGAATACTCAACCATTGGGTTGCCAGCGATCTCGTTTAAAGGCGTGAATATTGTAGCCCGTTTTATATTGGACGCGATCTTGCTCAGGTACTCGACGGGCTCGGTGCGTCCTGACGTGTGTTCTGCATCCCCGGCGGTACCATCGCCGGCCATCGACTGCAGTCGCTTCAGGTCAGCTTCACGCCGCGCCCGGGCACGCTGGTCGGCGAGCTCTTGCTGACGACGCTTGTCCTCTTCGATGCGGCGGATTTCTTCATCCCGGCGTCGCTGTGCTTCTTCCTGCCTGCGCCGCTCTTCGTCGGCACGGCGTTTCTCCTCGTCCTGACGACGCTTTTCTTCTTCGATTCGACGCTTTTCTTCTTCGATTCGACGCTTTTCTTCTTCGATTCGGCGCTTTTCTTCGTCTTGTCGACGCTTCTCCTCGTCTGCCAGGCGTTTCTTTTCCTCTTCCTGCTTACGCTTCTTCTCGTCTTCCTGCTTACGTTTTTCTTCTTCGGCGTGACGCTTCTTCTCTTCGTCCTGCCTGCGTTTTTCTTCCTCAGCGTGGCGCTTCTTTTCGTCTTCCTGTTTGCGCCTCTTCTCTTCTTCGAGCCGGCGCTTCTCTTCCTCCGCGCGCTTCTTTTCGTCTTCTTGCTTGCGCCGCTCTTCTTCGGCGTGGCGCTTTTTCTCTTCTTCCTGTTTACGCTTCTGTTCTTCGGCGCTGCGCTTTCTTTCCTGTTCCTTACGCTCGTCTTCCTCGGCTTGCCGTTTGCGCTCAAGCTCTTCGCGCTTGGCCTTTTCTTCGGCGAGCGCTTTCTCTTCAGCCAGCTTGCGCTGCTTTTCTTTTTCCAGTGCGATATCCGGGTCAGGGGTGGCCGACTTGGGCGCAGGCTCCGGTGCAGGCGCCTTCGGTAAAGGCTTGCTCGGCAGCGGCTTGGACTCGGGCGGCGGGCTGACGGGCTGCTTCGGTACCGGCGCGGGCTTGGGCGGCTCAGGTAGCGGTTGTGGTGGTGCTGGTACAGGCTTCGGTGGTTCGAGTATAGGCTTCGGTGGTTCGGGCAAGGGCGCGGGCGGCGCTGCCTGTTTTGCCTGCGCGCTCCAGATCTCTGCCTCGACCGTCACCGGTATCGTGTTCTGCCATGACACACCTATCCACAGGAAGCTCAGCAGCACGGCGTGCACCAGCATTGCCAGCGCAAACGAGGTCCAGCGGCCGGGTTCTTCCGGGATTTCGTTGCGGTTGAAGCGGACTTTCAAGGCAGGCTCAGCGGGCGGAAAGGCCCACGCGGGCGATACCAGTCTTGTTGGCCAGTGCGATCGTCTGCACGACCTCGTCGTATTTGATGTCCTTGTCGGCCGAGATCATCAGCGGCAGCTCAGGATGCTTGCGCTTGAGTGCCGCGAGCTGTTCGCCGAGTTGCTGGCGATTCTTTGCCTTGACGAACTGGCGACCATGAACTCCCACTCTGGCGCGGCCGTCCTCGGTCAGTTCGATCTCGAGGTACTCGGTTGGCGGCTGGGTCGATTGCCCTGCCTTGGGCAGCTTGATCTCGGTCGGCGGGATCATCGGCGCAACCACCATGAAGATCACCAGCAGCACAAGCATCACGTCGATGTAAGGAACGACGTTGATCTCTGCCTTCAGTTTGCGGCCTTTGCCGCCGCGCATGGTGGAGAGCTGCGCCATCAGCGCGCCTGCCGCTGAAGAATATTCGAGAATTCCTCGATGAAGGTCTCGAAGCGGATTGCGAGGCGATCGATGTCGTGCGAGTAGCGGTTATACGCCACCACCGCCGGTATCGCAGCGAACAGGCCGATCGCTGTGGCGACCAGTGCCTCGGCAATACCCGGAGCCACTGCAGCCAGCGTTGCCTGCTGCACGTTCGCCAGTCCACGGAAGGAGTTCATGATGCCCCACACGGTGCCGAACAGGCCAACATACGGTGAGACCGAACCGACCGAGGCGAGGAAGGCCAGATGCGATTCCAGGGCATCCATTTCGCGCTGGTAGGCGGCGCGCATCGCACGGCGCGTGCCGTCGAGCAGCGAGCTGGTATCGATTTCTTTGCCGCTGAAGGACAGGCGTGCCTTGCGGTATTCCTCCATGCCGGCATCGAAGATGCGCTCGAGTGCGCCGTTGCGAATGCCGCGGCGGCGGTTGGCCACCAGTTCCTCATGCAGCGTGTTCAGGTTCGCGCCCGACCAGAAAGTCGTCAGGAAATCTGCTGTCTGTCGCGTTGCGCTGCGGATCGTGAACATCTTGCGAAAAATGTAAGTCCAGCTCATCGCTGACACCAGCACCAGCAGGGCCATCACCAGCTTGACAATCAGCGATGCGTTGGAAATCAGGTGGAAGAGCGACAGGTTCTCGTTGACGGGCATGGCTTTGTAAGTAGATTTGGTGTGTGGCCGCGTGCGATTGTACAAACCCGAGGACGGACGGGAAACTAAAAGCTGACAGCTATTTGTTGAAGTTTTGTTTCATGCTGTTACGAATCCGGGTGAGCACCTCGTCCGGTATCGACGCTGGCCGCAGACCTAGTGTATCGACGCAGCCGACGCGAATGCTGCCGCTGCACAGCAGCCTCGGCGCTTCGCCGTTCGTGAGCCAAGCCGCCTGCATGAAATTCACTGACGCACGCCCCAGCTTTTCCACGGTTACCGTGATCTCGAGGCGATCGTCCAGTTTCGCCGGCGCATGGTAATCCATGGCCGTGCTTTTGACCACAAAGATACGTTGCGCCTGCGTCGCGAGCGCTTGTTGCCCGATACCGGCGGCGCGCAGCCATTCGGTGCGCGCGCGTTCGAAAAATTTCAGGTAATTCGCGTAGAACACGATTCCGCCGGCGTCGGTGTCCTCGTAGTAAACGCGCACTGGCCAGCGAAAAACAATGCTCATGTGTTGCGTTTGACGTTGAACGGGGAGAAGCCCTGGCAGGTCGGCATCATCTCGATGTGGTTGATATTGACATGGGTCGGCAAGGTCGCGGCCCAGTAGACCGCTTCGGCAATGTCTTCGGAAGTCAGCGACTGAATGCCCTGGTAGACCTTGGCAGCCGCTGCGTCATCCCCCTTGAAGCGCACGTTGGAGAACTCGGTACCACCAGCCATGCCCGGAGCAATATTGGTCGCCTTGACGCCGGTGCCAACGATGTCGGCCCTCAGGTTCAGCGTGAATTGCTCAACGAAAGCCTTGGTCGCGCCATAGACATTGCCGCCGGGGTAAGGGTAGCTGCCGGCGACCGAGCCGATGTTGATTACATGTCCGCTGCCGCGGGCGACCATGCGCGGCAGTAGGGCGCGGGTCATCCAGACCAGGCCTTGGCAATTGGTCGCGATCATCGTTTCCCAGTCGCTCAGGTGCGCCTCGTGCGCCGGCTCGAGTCCGAGCGCCAGCCCGGCATTATTGACCAGCACGTCGATGGCCTGCCAGTCGGCCGGCAGTATCGCGAGCATTTGCTCGATCGAATCCTTGCGGGTCACATCCAGCGCCACCGGCAGCAGCGCCGGGCCGAGTTCGGTGGCCAGCGCGGCCAGCCGATCGGTACGGCGTGCGGCGGCGATGACCCGGTGGCCTTCCCGGACGAACTTGCGGGCAATGCCCGCGCCAAAGCCTGAACTGGCGCCAGTGACGAGTACGATCATGCGAGGAGTCCTGTAAGAGCGGGAATGGGGTTAAAAACCCGCGCATTTTAGCCGAAACCCGGTTGATTTCCGCTGGCCAACCTTGCTGAAAATCGGCCTGTCCACTAGAATTTCGGGTCATTTCGTCTCGCGTAACTGGCGCAAAACCGGCATCAGCCGGCAAGGTGGAGTTCCACCGGGGAGCGCGGGATCTTTGCTTTCCGCCGTACGCCTGGGCAGCCGACAAGGGGGTTCTCCGTGAGCCTCCGACTCGTCCGAGAGGCTGCCGCCCGTCTGTACCGCACCGTCGGCAGCCACCCGCTTGAACCAACGCTTTTGCACCGATTGGAGCTACCTGATGTTTTCCAGCCAACACACGATTGCCCATGTCGACCCGGAACTGTGGTCGGCGATCCAGAAAGAGAACCAGCGCCAGCAGGATCATATCGAGCTGATTGCTTCCGAAAATTATGCGTCGCCGGCCGTCATGGAGGCGCAGGGATCGCAGCTCACCAACAAATATGCGGAGGGCTATCCGGGCAAGCGCTATTACGGCGGTTGCGAATTCGTTGACATGGCCGAACAGCTGGCGATCGATCGTCTCAAGGCGCTGTATGGCGCCAACTTCGCCAATGTGCAGGCCAATTCCGGCTCGCAGGCCAACCAGGCGGTGCTGCTGGCTTTCCTGAAGCCGGGCGACACCATCATGGGTATGTCGCTGGCCGAGGGCGGTCACCTGACGCACGGCATGGCGCTGAACATGTCGGGCAAGTGGTTCAACGTCGTGTCGTACGGCCTGAACGCCAAGGAAGAGATCGACTATGACCAGATGGAGCGTCTCGCGCACGAGAAGAAGCCGAAACTGATCATCGCCGGCGCGTCGGCGTATGCACTGAAAATCGACTGGGAACGCTTCGCGAAGGTGGCCAAGGCGGTCGGTGCGATTTTCATGGTCGACATGGCGCACTACTCCGGCCTGATCGCCGGCGGTGTGTACCCGAACCCGATGCCGTTCGCCGATGTGGTCACGTCAACTACGCACAAGAGCCTGCGTGGCCCGCGTGGCGGCATCATCCTGATGAACGACGAAGAGATCTCGAAGAAAATCAACAGCGCCATCTTCCCGGGGTTGCAGGGTGGTCCGCTGATGCATGTGATCGCTGCCAAGGCAGTCGCGTTCAAGGAAGCGCTGTCACCGGAGTTCAAGGCCTACCAGCAGCAGGTGGTGAAGAATGCCGATGCGCTGGCCAAAGCGCTGGCGGCGCGCGGCCTGCGCATCGTGTCCGGCCGCACGGAATCGCATGTGATGCTGGTGGATCTGCGTCCGAAGAAGCTGACCGGCAAGGAAGCCGAAGCGATCCTCGGTTCGGCTCACATCACCTGTAACAAGAACGGTATTCCGAACGACCCGGAAAAGCCGATGGTGACCTCCGGTATCCGTCTCGGTTCGCCGGCGATGACGACGCGCGGCTTCAAGGAAGCGGAGGCTACACAGGTCGGCCACCTGATCGCTGATGTGCTGGACAATCCGCACGACGCGGCCACCATCGAGCGCGTGAAGGCAGAAGTCCGCAAGCTGACCGACGCATTCCCGGTCTACCCGCGTTGATCCACCGAACGGCGCGCATCATGATCCCTGCAGGAGACCGCTGACGATGCGCTGCCCGTTCTGCCATAGCGAAGACACGCAGGTGCTCGATACGCGTGCGTCGGAGGAGGGTGACAGCATCCGCCGGCGGCGCCGTTGCAACGCCTGCGACAAGCGCTTCACCACCTACGAGCGGGTCGAGCTTGCGATGCCGGTCATCGTCAAGAAAAACGGCAGCCGTACCGAGTTCGAGCCGGCCAAGCTGCGCGCCAGCCTGATGCTGGCGCTGCGCAAGCGGCCGGTATCGGCCGATGCGGTGGATGCAGCGATACAGCGTATCGAAGAGAAACTGCGCTCGTCCGGCGAGCGCGAGATCATGTCCGGACAGATCGGCGAGCTGGTGATGCGCGAACTGCGCCGTCTCGACAAGATTGCCTACATCCGATTTGCTTCCGTCTATCGCAGCTTCGAAGATGTCTCTGAGTTCCGTGACGCGATCGACGAGATCGATGTCGAATCGGCGTCTTCCGCGTCTCGCAAGACCGGGCGCGGCTGAATCGGCCCGACCCGTTGTCCTCAAGCCGCCCACCCCTCGGTGGGCGCCGAACGGCGTACTTCTTGCTGACTGAGTCACACCATCAGAAGGTGTGAGTTTTCTTTTGCACGGTGCAGTTACCAATGCATCGAATGACCGCCCGCTTGTTTTTTCTCATGAATTGTTAGCTCGACTTTTAACGATGCGCAGTGCATCGGCAAATTGCGGCGAGCATGCCCTCCAGTCAGTTGGAGGCGTCTATGCGAACGAAACGGTGTGGCTTTGCGCTCAGTGAGACAATGATCTCTCTGGCGCTCGTGGCAGTGTTAGGCATGCTCGTCGTGAGTTCGAGCGGCGCGAACGCCGTCGTGAGCGCGCAGTCGGCCGCCCGGGTTCATGCGGCGAGGCTTGCGCTCGAATTGTCCGACTGGGCGTATCGCGGCGGACTGCGGGCGTTCGGTATGGCGGCCGATCAGGCATTCGTTGAGGTGTCATCGTCAGTTGCCTGCCATGCTGGTGAATGCGACGCGGAGCAGGGCGCGCGACATTATGTTTTCCGATGGCAGGCCCGCTTGCGGCACGCCATTCCCGGCGTGCGCGCTGTGCTTTGCAGTGACCATGCTCCTGCCAGCGACTCAGCCACCTCGGACTGGACCTGCGATCCGGCTGGCAAGCAGGCCGTACTGAAGCTGGGCTGGCCGTCCCATCCGGCCGATAGCGGTTTCCGGCCCACGCTGGTGGTTGCACTTGGGTCAGCGGATTGAGGCGTCGATTGATGTGCCGAATGATGCGTCGAAAAGTATGTTGCGAGACACGTCGAATGAGGCCCCGCCAGTCGGGTGCCAGTCTGTTGGCGCTAATGATTGCGTCGGGAATTTCGTTGGTCATTGCGTTGATGGCCATGCACGTCGTCGCGTTATCGAGCACCGGCTATCTGCGGACCGAGCAGGACGCCTTGCTGCAAGACCAGGCGGCCTGGGTGCTCGACGTGTTCCGTGTGGCGATACAGCAGGCAGGCTATGTGGATGCCAGCCAGTCGATGCCAGCGCAGCCGGCGCGTCCCGATGCAGGTGCTTTGACAGGGTTCGACGATGTCATCGTGCCGGTCAGCACGCCTGGATTCAACGGCGTGCACCGGGGTGGCATCGGCGGCAGCGATGCATTGGCCGTGCGATTTGCCGGAGACTCAAAAGGATGGGTCCGCAATTGCGCCGGTCTGCCCGTGAAGTCCTCAATCACTGCGGCGGATGATCGCGGCTGGAGCATCTTCCATGTCGCGACCGACCGGCAAGGCGAGCCGGAGTTGCGCTGCAAGTATCGCGGCGAATCTGGCTGGACCTCTCAGGCGATCGCCAGCGGTATCGAATCGTTTCAGCTGCTGTACGGACTCGATCTCGATGATGACGGCTTGCCGAATGACTTTGTCAGTGCAGCGCGGCTGCAAGCGCTTGATGTGGCAGCGGACAAAGGAGCAGACAACCTCTGGACCCGTGTGGTCGCGGTGCATGTCGCACTGCTTTTGCGATCGCCGCAAAGGGTTCGGGTGCCGCTGCCGGACGCCATCGAGCTGTTCGGCAATGACTATGCGCGCTTGCACGGCAACGAGGATCCCGGGTCCACTCTGACGGTCAGTCAGCTGCGATCGGATCGTTTGTACCGGCAGAGCGACGCGGTGATTTTCCTTGGTAACAGCCTGCGGCCCTCGAAATGAGCCTGATACCTTCCCTGTTTGCCCTGTGTGCAACGTTGTTGCTGATGGCGGCATCAAGTCGTTCGGTACAAGACACCGGCTTGATCATGTCGCAGCAGGCCGAGCGGCTGCTCGCCATGCAGCGGGCCCAGCTGCGGCTGGTGCAGGCTGCCGAGATGCTGGCCGATCCAAACGCCGAATTCGGTGCGATGTCGGAGATTGAAGATGGTGAGTACGGTCGCTGGGCCAGCATGATCGAAACCTTGCCGATCGCCACCGATGCGGAATTACCAGACCTGCCGTTGACGCTGCAGCGCGTTACGGTTACGGACGATGGCCGTGGCGCGCGCGTGAGACTGCAGGCGGACTTTGCCGTCGACGGTTGCGAAAGCGCCCATGACGAGGCTTGCGTGCCGCGCGTGCGGCGCATCGCGTGGCGGCAACTGTCTCCCGACTGATACAGAGACGCCTGTCCATGCGTGCTCTGGCCAGCCACCAGCGCTTCCGGCTCTCGCATCCTTGCAGTGGTAGGTCGGCTTGCAGCCGGCTTTTGTCCTGTAGCGGCGCCGGGCTGCTCGAATCGCTGGTCGTGGTGGCGATCATCACGCTGCTGGTTTCGCAGGTCTTGCCGGGCTTTCGCGCACTGTTCGACCGCGTTCGCGTCAATACCGCGGCGGCCGACTTTCGTGCCGGGTTGAGCGTCGCCCGCACTGCGGCAATTCGGCGCGGGCAGCGGGTCGACTTGCTACCTGCCAGTCCCGCCGGGTGGCATACCGGCTGGCGAGTGGTGATCGATTTGAACAATAATCAGCGTATCGACGCTGGTGAGCCGGTACTGCGCAGCGGACCGGTGATACCGTCGGGCGTGGCGGTCGATGCGACGCTGACTGACCAGACGCGCATCTATCTGGCGTTCGATCCGAGCGGCCGGCCACGCAGCGCCCAGAGTGCGAATGCGCCGCAATTTGGCTCACTGCTATTCCGGTCAGGTGGCGAGCGCCGCAAGCTCGTGATTGGCTTTCTGGGACGCGCGCGGCTCTGTGATCCCGATCGCGACGGAGCGGCTTGTTAAAATGCACCCTCTCTTTCTGATGATTCCCGTGAAAATCACCAACGATATCGACGGCATGCGCGCCGCGCTTTCTCAGGCTGCGCTTGGCCTGTACATCACTACGCCAAATCCGCGCGTGGGTTGCGTGATCGTGCGCGATGGTGAGGTGATTGCCGAGGGGCACACGCAGCCGGCGGGTTTTGCGCACGCCGAGGCACATGCGTTGCAGCATGCGGCGGCCAGGGGCGTAGATGTGCGCGGTGCGACTGCCTATGTGACGCTCGAGCCCTGCAGTCATCACGGACGCACACCGCCGTGCGCAGACGCGCTGATCGCCGCCGGTGTTGCCCGGGTGGTCGTGGCGATTGAAGATCCGAATCCGCTGGTGGCCGGGCAGGGGCTCGCGCGCCTGCAGGCGGCGGGTATGTCCGTTGAGGTCGGCGTGCTGGCGCAGCCTGCGCGCGAGATCAATGCGGGCTTCCTGTGCCGCATGCGCACCGGCCGGCCCTGGGTGCGGATGAAGGTCGCTGCCAGTCTCGACGGTGGCACTGCGTTGCAGAACGGGCAGAGCCAGTGGATCACCTCATCCGCCGCGCGTGATGACGGCCATGCGTGGCGTGCGCGTGCCTGTGCGATCCTGACTGGGATCGGCACCGTGCAGCAGGACGATCCGCAGCTGAACGTGCGCGCGGTTGACACACCGCGGCAGCCGCGCCGCATCGTCGTCGACAGCCGGCTGGAGATCAGGCCGGATGCGCGGGTGCTGCAGGGTGGCAGTAGCTGGATCGTCGCGGCGATCGATGACGAACAACGAATTGCGCCGCTGCGCGCGGCTGGTCATGAGGTCATCGTGCTGCCGAACGAGAGTGGCAAGGTCGACCTGGGTGCCCTGATGCAGGAGCTGGGCCGGCGGCAGATCAACGAGCTGCATGTCGAGGCCGGCTTCAAGCTCAACGGTTCTCTGCTGCGCGCCGGTGTGGTTGACGAGCTGCTGATGTACTTCGCGCCCAGCCTGCTCGGACCGGCACAAGGCATTGCGCGCCTGCCGGTGCTGGAGAGCCTGTCGGACCGGCTGGCGCTGCGATTTCATGAGGTGCAACAAATCGGTCCCGACCTGCGGGTGCGCGCGCTACTGAACGATTTTTAGCCTGCTGTATTTCGTCTTTTCAAAGCCGTCTTTATTTTCGGAGTCCCATGTTTACTGGCATCGTCGCGGCCGTCGGCCGCATCACCTCGATTACACCGCTCGGCTCAGATCCTGATGCCGGCGTACGTCTTCACATTCATGCCGGCGCGCTGCCGTTAGCCGATGTGGCGCTTGGTGACTCCATTGCCATCAATGGCGCCTGCATGACCGTCATACAAAAGACCGCCGACAGCTTCACCGTCGAGGTGTCGCGCGAGAGCTTGAACCGCACCGTCGGCCTGGATGCCGAAGGCGAGGTCAACCTCGAAAAGGCGCTGACACTGGCCGAGCGACTCGGCGGTCACCTGGTATCTGGCCATGTCGACGGGCTCGGCCTGGTCACGCATTTCGCGCCGGTCGGCGAGTCGTGGAAGCTCGACATCCTGACGCCGCCAGAGCTGGCGAAGTATTTTGCGTACAAGGGCTCGGTGGTCGTGAATGGCGTATCGCTGACGGTGAACAGTGTCGTCGATGCCGCTGATGGCTGCACCCTGTCGATCAACCTGATACCCCACACGATTGCAGCCACCACGCTGAAGCATCTGGCACGCGGCGCGCGGGTCAATCTCGAGGTAGACCTGATCGCTCGTTATGTCGAGCGTATGCTGTCGACTGCCATAACGGCAACCACGGTGCCGGCATCCATCGCGGTCCCGGTTCGCTGATGACTGACGTGGCAGGTTGCGGCGGCTCGCGGCCATGGACGGGCGACGGCGGTCGTCACGCCGAAATCCTTTAAAATATCGGGCCTTTCCGGAATCTCCCCCCATGTCACTTTCAAGCACAAAAGAGATCATTGCCGAGCTGCGCGCCGGCCGCATGGTCATCCTGGTCGATGAAGAAGACCGCGAGAACGAGGGCGACCTCGTGCTGGCGGCTGAGTTCGTGACGCCCGAGGCGATCAACTTCATGGCCCGTTTCGGCCGCGGCCTGATCTGTCTGACGCTCACCGAAGAGCGATGCGACCAGCTGAACCTGCCAATGATGACGGGTCGCAACGGCACATCGTTCGGTACCAACTTCACGGTGTCGATCGAGGCTGCTGAGGGCGTCACCACTGGTATTTCGGCGGCTGACCGTGCGTGTACCATCCAGGCGGCAGTAGCGCGCAATGCGCAACCGTCCGATCTGGTGCAGCCCGGACACATCTTCCCGTTGCGCGCGCAGAAGGGGGGCGTGCTGATGCGAGCTGGTCACACCGAGGCAGGCTGCGACCTCGCCGAGTTGGCCGGACTGACACCGGCCGCAGTGATCTGCGAGATCCTGAAAGAAGACGGCACGATGGCGCGCTTGCCCGATCTGCTTGAGTTCGCGCGTGAGCATGGCCTGAAGATCGGCACGATCGCCGATCTGATTCATTACCGCAGCCAGACCGAGAGCATCGTCGAGCGCGTCGGCGACCTGGAGATGCAGACGCCGTACGGCAGCTTTCGTGCGATCGCGTTCCGCGACAAGCCGAGCAGCGGCGCTCACCTGGCGCTGGTACACGGCGAGATCGCACCGGACCTCGAGACCCTGGTGCGCGTGCATCAGCCGGTCTCGATCCTTGACCTCCTGGAAACGCGGACGACCACGCATTCCTGGAACATGGCTGCGGCAATGACGGCGATCAAGAAATCGCCGCGCGGCGTGATTGTGCTGCTGAACTGCGAAGAATCATCTGAGCAGATGTTCGCGCAGTTCAGTGCGCTGGGTGCCGCGCAGCCGTCGACGCCCGCGCGCGCGGCACGTATGGATCTGCGTACCTACGGCATTGGCGCGCAGATCTTGCGCGAACTTGGCGTGGGCAAAATGAAATTGCTGGCCAATCCGAGGAAGATGCCCTCAATGACCGGCTTTAACCTGGAAGTAGTTGGCCATCAGGCCAGCCCCGAAAACTGACGCAGGAGGCGTTATGACCGTAGGAACTTACGAACCCGATTTCGACGGCAGCGGACTGCGTATCGGCATTGTGCAGGCACGATTCAACGAAGATGTCTGTCACGGACTGGCTGCAGCTTGTCTTGCCGAACTTAAGCACATGGGCGTGGATGATCAGGACGTGCTGCTGGTGACGGTGCCGGGAGCGCTCGAGATTCCGTTGGCGCTGCAGAAAATGGCTGAGTCCGGCCAGTTTGACGCGCTGATCGCGCTCGGCGCGGTGATCCGTGGCGAGACCTACCACTTTGAGCTGGTGTCCAACGAATCCGGTGCTGGCATCACGCGGATTGGTCTGGACTTCGGTATTCCGATCGCGAATGCGGTATTGACCACCGAAAACGACGAACAAGCTGAGGTGCGCATGGCTGCCAAGGGCACCGATGCCGCCCGCGTGGCGGTCGAAATGGCCAACCTTGTAACCGCACTGGATGAACTGGCCGACGAGGCCGACGAAGAATAAGGCAGCCCTATGAGCAGCAAATCCCAGCACGCCAATCCGAGCAAGAGCCGCACGCCGCGTCATCGCGCGCGCGAATTCGCCCTGCAAGGCCTGTATCAATGGCTGATGAGCAATGAAGACGCCGGCGTGATCGATGCGCACATCCGCAATGCGCATGGTTTTGACAAGGCCGACCGCGAGCATTTCGACGCACTACTACACGGCACGATCCGCGATGCGGCCGGCCTGCGCGCCGACATCGTCCCCTTCATCGACCGCTCGATCGAGCAGCTGTCGCCGATCGAGCATGCGGCGATGCTGATCGGCGCTTATGAGCTCAAGCATCACATCGAAATTCCTTACCGGGTCGTCATCAATGAGGCGGTTGAGCTGACCAAATCATTTGGCGGTATCGACGGTCACAAATACGTCAACGGCGTCCTCGACAAACTGGCAGCGCAATTGCGCGCGACCGAGGTCGGGGCAGGGCGCTGACGGCGGGGTGAGGCGATGGATTTTTCGCTCGCGCAGCGTCTCGATGAGATTGCGCCCTTCCATGTGATGGAGGTGATCAAGCGCGCGGCTGAGCTGGAGAGGGCCGGGCGCTCGGTCATTTACATGTGTATCGGCGAGCCGGATTTTCCGCCGGCGCAGCCCGTGCTTGATGCCGCCGCCCGCGCACTGGCCGATGGCGCGGCAATGCGCTATACCGCGGCACTGGGTCTGGCCGAGCTGCGCGAAGCGATTTCTGCGCACTACCTGAACGCCTTCGGTGTGGATGTGCCGGCCGAGCGCATCGTTGTCACCGCCGGCGCGTCAGCGGCACTGCTGCTGGCGTGTGCGGCGCTGGTCGAGCGCGACGCCGAGGTGCTGATGCCTGATCCCAGCTATCCGTGCAACCGGCATTTCATCGCGGCCTTCAACGGCCAGGCGAAGCTTATCCCCAGTGGGCCGGCCGAACGTTTCCAACTGTCAGCGGCGGCGGTCGATGCACACTGGGGGCAAAACACGCGCGGTGTATTGCTGGCCTCGCCATCCAATCCGACCGGCACCTCCATCACGCGCGCCGAACTGGCACGCACACTGGACGTCGTACGCTGTCGCAAGGGCTTTGCGCTGGTCGACGAGATTTATCAGGGCCTGTCCTATGACGCACAGCCCTATACCGCGCTGGAGCTCGGCGATGACCTGATCGTCATCAACAGCTTTTCGAAGTATTTCAATATGACGGGCTGGCGTCTGGGCTGGCTGGTGGTACCGCCGGCGATGTTGCCGGCGATTGAGAAGCTAGCGCAGAACTTCTTTATCTGCGCGTCCAGCCTCGCGCAGCATGCGGCGCTGGCCTGTTTCACGCCGCAGGCGCTTGCGGTGGCCGAGGAGAGAAGACAGGAATTCCAGCGCCGGCGCGACTATCTGGTGCCCGAGCTGCTGAAACTCGGCTTTACTATCCCCGTGCAGCCGGACGGCGCGTTTTATGTGTATGCGGACTGCAGCGGCCTGTCCGACGATGCGGACCAGCTCACTCGCGACATCCTCGACCGGACCGGTGTGGTACTCACGCCCGGCATGGATTTCGGTGTCGTCGGTGCGAAGCGCTTCATCCGCGTGTCGTATGCGACCTCGATGGAGAACCTGCAGGAGGCGATACGCCGCTTGCGGGATTATCTCGCGGCGAGATGACCGTGGAGTGCAAACCAAACATCCCAAGCAAGCGCCAGTAAGCGCAAGCTCAGCAAACTGCTGCAGAACCCCTGCTTTGACGGAAGCAGGGGTTTTTTCTTTTCAGGCGACCCGCCGTTACGCGCATCGGTGTCGCTGGACGCAGACGGCGCGGCGGCACTGACAGCGCGGCGGACGTTGATCCGCGTGTTGAACGCTAAAAACCAGACAGTTCTGAGTCCGTGAGCACGCGGGCCCGACACGTTCGCAACATTTTGCCGGCTACCCCGGAACAGCTACTTCAGGCCCGTGATTGCGGTTGCCAATTTCTCTTCCGATGAATTCAGGCATTGAAGAATCGTGCAGCTTTCGTCGCTTGAGGAGATGAATGCGGCATCGGCGGGCAGGCTCCCGTTCATACCTGTTCCGGTTGTTCGATGCGACGGTTTGTCTTGTCCTGCGCCGTTTTGCTGTGAGCCTTCCTCACCGTCCCTCTGCAGGAGCGGTCGTGTCGAAGGCATTTCCCCCGATTGCTTTCGCCCCCCGACGCAGGAGCACCGACATGAATCCGCTTTGCTATCGCCTGGTGTTCAACCGCACGCGCGGCATGCTGATGGCCGTGGCTGAGACCACGCTCAGCCACGGTGCGACCGGCAGCGTTCTCCGGCTGTTTGCCGGCGTGCCCAGCATGCCCGGTATACCGGGCATGGGCTTGTTCATCGTCACCGTGGCCAGCGCACTGTTGCCGGCCCTGGCCAGCGCGCGGCGGCCAGCGAACGACTGCGGCAATGCCGGGATGACGCCTGCCGCCAGCAGGCCCGGGAGGAGATCACACGTCTCGACACGCTCGACCAGTGGCGCGACCAGCAGATGGCTGATGC
>JACCDS011915022.1_pt1 | contig 17748 bp, 20 predicted proteins | sample 7446441 | NCBI WGS metagenome assembly JACCDS01 (sample SAMN15323445, study PRJNA562643) | freshwater metagenome | isolation source: river surface water | place: USA:Blue River Watershed | collected 2017-08-17
GGCGTTCTTCGACCTGCGTGGCGTTGATCAGCATCCGTTTCATGGATGTTTTCCTTTACATCAGTACACATGCCCTGTGCGGGCGCAGATGGCTGATCCGTGCCGCTGAACAGCACGCGCGCGCGCTGCAGGCACATCAGAATCAGACTCATCAACACAAACATTTCGCTTAGATCCGGCTGTCAGCTTGTCGCTGGCAGCACTGGGTATTCCGTTCAGTGTTTCAAGGCGTCGGTTGCGCCTTCCGCCTGGCAGGCCACGGCAAGCAGCTGGCTTGCGGTTTGCGTGCAAAACGGTCGGTGACATCGACCTGCCAGCGCGGCCGGTGGTGTCATGTGGACTAAACTCCAGACAAATCAACCACTTACAGCGCGTCGCTAGTGAAACACATTATAGGGGGCAAAACGTCCCCCGCCAGCCCGGAAGTGAAAATGGTCCAGGTCGACGAGGAATCGGCCGGCCAGCGCCTGGACAACTTCCTGCTGCGCCAGCTCAAGGGCGTGCCCAAGACCCATGTCTACCGCATCATCCGCAGCGGCGAAGTGAGGGTTAACAAAGGCCGGGCATCAGCGGATACAAGGGTCGAGGCGGGTGACGTGGTGCGGGTTCCGCCCGTGCGCCTGTCGGAGCGGGCGACGGAAAAGGCCGAAGCCATGGCCAGCCTGGTGGCGCGGGGCGCCCCGGCGCGCGAGTTCCCGGTGCTGTACGAGGACGAGGCCGTGCTGGCCGTGGACAAGCCGGCCGGCACGGCCGTGCACGGCGGCTCGGGCGTGAGCTTCGGCGTCATCGAGCAGTTGCGCATGGCGCGGCCGCAGGCCAAGTTCCTGGAACTGGTGCACCGGCTGGACCGCGAGACCAGCGGCATCCTGCTGCTGGCCAAGAAGCGCAGCGCGCTCAAGGCCTTGCAGGACCAGTTCCGCGAGCGTGAAACCGGCAAGACCTACCTGGCCCTGGTGGCCGGCCAGTGGCCGCTCAACAAGAAGGTGCTGGACAAGCCCTTGCACAAATACCTGCTGGAGGACGGCGAGCGGCGGGTGAAGGTGGTGGCGCGCGATGACCCGGACGGCATGAAGTCCGTGACCCTGGTCAAGGTGCGCTCGCGCTCGGGCGGCCCGGTGGCACCGGCGGCCGGCGGCTACAGCCTGCTGGAGGTGACCATCAAGACCGGCCGCACGCACCAGATCCGCGTGCACCTGGCCTCGGAAGGGCTGCCCATCGTCGGCGACGACAAATACGGTGATTTCGAGCTCAACAAGGCGTTGCAGAAACCCGCCGCGGGGCAGGGGCACGTGCCGCTCAGGCGCATGTTCCTGCACGCCTGGCGTTTACAGTTCAACCATCCGGCCAGCGGCGACCGCATCGAGCTGCAGTCTTCGCTACCGCCGGAACTGGAGCAGTTCCTGGCGCAGGCCATTTCCCCAAGCACCCCGGCATGACATTCCGACCCCGCCAATATGAGCTGATCGCCTTCGACTGGGACGGCACCCTGTTTGATTCGACGGCCATCATCACGCGCAGCATCCAGGAGGCGGTGCGCGACGTGGGCGGCACGGTGCCGAGCGACAAGGAGGCCTCCTATGTCATCGGCATGGCGCTGACCCAGGCGCTGGCCCATGCCGCCCCCGACGTGCCGCCCGACCAGTACCCGCTGCTGGGGGATCGCTATCGCCACCATTACATGGCGCACCAGAACGACCTCAGCCTCTTTGGCGGCGTGCTGGAGCTGCTGGCCGAACTGAAACAGCGTCACCATTGGCTGGCGGTGGCCACAGGCAAGAGCCGTCGCGGCCTGGACGAGGTGCTGCACACGGTGCAACTCAAGGGCATGTTCGACGGTTCGCGCACGGCCGACGAGACGGCGGGCAAGCCGCATCCGCGCATGCTGCAGGAGCTGATGCGCGAGTTCGGCGTCGAGCCCGAACGCACGCTGATGATCGGCGACACCACGCACGACCTGCAGATGGCGCTCAACGCCGGCTGTGCCAGCGTGGGCGTGAGCTACGGCGCGCACGAGCCGGAGGCTTTTCACGCCCTGCAGCCGCGCCACGTGGCGCACTCGGTGCGCGAGCTGCACGACTGGCTGCTGCAAAACGCTTGATCTCGTGGAAGACGGCGCGCTCATTCCCTTGTGCAATTCGGCCGATCTGGCCGACGGCGGCCTGGGCGTCCCTTTCGACGTGGTCTATGGCGGCCAGACCTGCCGCGCCTTCGCCGTCCGCTACGAGGGCCAGGCGCATGCCTACCTGAACCGATGCAGCCACGTGGCCATGGAGCTGGATTACCAGCCCCATCATTTCTTCGACGCCAGCGGCCACTGGCTGATCTGCGCCACGCACGGCGCGCTCTACGCGCCCGCCACCGGCGCCTGCCGCGGTGGTCCCTGTCGTGGCGGTCTGGTCAAGATCGCCCTCACCGAGGGCGAGGGTGTCGTGCACTGGCATACTGCCTACAACCTGAAACCTGTCGAGTTCTGAGATGAATGACTCCCTGGGCTCCGAGAGCGGAGCAAGCAAACCCGAAGCCGCATCGGCGCCCGGCTGGGAACGTGCCGTGCTGGAAAAGCTGGCCTTTGCCGCGCTGGAGGAACAGCGCGCGGCACGGCGCTGGAAGATTGTCAGTCGGCTGATCAGCGTCGGCATCTTCCTGCTGCTGGTCTGGCTGGTGTTCGGCCTGGGGCAGGGGGGCGGTGCGCCCAGCCTGCGTCATACCGCCCTGATCGAGATCAAGGGTGAGATCGCCTCCGACAGCGAGGCCAGCGCCGAGCTGGTGGTGTCGGCCATGCGCAATGCCTTCGAGGACCACGGTGCCCAGGCCGTGGTGCTGCTGATCAACTCGCCCGGCGGCAGCCCGGTGCAGGCCGGCATCATCAACGACGAGATCCGGCGCCTGAAGGCCAAGCACCACAAGCCGGTGTACGCGGTGGTGGAGGAGGCCTGCGCCTCGGCGGCCTATTACATCGCCGTTTCGGCCGACCAGATCTACGTGGACAAGGCCAGCATCGTGGGCAGCATCGGCGTGCTGATGGACGGCTTCGGCTTCACCGGCCTGATGGACAAGCTGGGCATCGAGCGCCGCCTGATGACGGCGGGCGAGAACAAGGGCTTCCTCGATCCCTTCAGCCCGCAGACCGAGAAGCAGCGCGCCTTTGCCCAGGGCATGCTGGACCAGATCCACAAGCAGTTCATCGGCGTGGTCCGGCAGGGCCGCGGCCAGCGCCTGAAGGAGACGCCCGACATGTTCAGCGGCCTGTTCTGGACCGGTCAGCAGGCCATCGAGCTGGGCCTGGCCGACCACTACGGCAACCTCGACTACGTGGCGCGCGAGGTGGTGAAGGCCGAGGACATCGTCGACTACACGCGCCACCCGAATGTGGCCGAGCGCCTGGTCAAGCGTTTCGGCGCGGCCGTCGGTGAGGGTTCGGTCCAGGCCGTGCGCGCGCCGCCGGTCTGGCGCTGAGCCCGCCATCCTCCCTCAAGCCGGGCGGCCGGGCCCCGGGTCTGCGTCCGGTGCGGCTGCTGGCGTGAGTGGCTGGTAGCCGTAGATCCGCTCCGGCGGCATGCGGGCGACCAGTGTTTTGTCGGCCACGGGGGCGACGATGGCGTACGGCGGCTGGGACGTGTCGCGCTGGACGGTGTGGACCGTCGGCTGGCCCCGGCCATCGGTGAGGGATGCCACGAGCGGGCACTTCACGCTGTCGGTGCGTCGCATCACGACGCCGATTTCCCCGCTGCTCAGCTTCACGACCTCGCCGGGCGGATAGAGTCCGAACTCCTTGATGACGGCCGAAGACAGCGGACCACCCTGGTCTTCACGGAACAGTTGCCGCGCCGCCTCCTGGATCGGCAGCGCGGTCCGCAGCTTGCGGGGGCTGATCTTGGCGGTGAAGACGTCGGCGACACGCAAGGCCACGGCCAGCTCGGTGACCTCGGTCCGTCCCTGCGGATAACCGGTGCCGTCGGCATGCTCGTGGTGCTGGGCAATGGTGCTCAGCCAGTCCTGGTCGGTGACGCCGGCCTCGCTCAGCCATTGGGCCGCCAATGAGGGGTGCGCGCGTATCTGCGCCCGCTGGCTTTCGCGCATGGGCTCCTCCTGCTCGGCCATGACGCCCTGCAGCTGCAGGATGGGCATGTTCATGGTGAGTGCCGCGTGCACCAGGGTGAGAACTCGGGCCTGCGGCCATTGCAGCCGGCGCCCCATCAGCAGGCCGAGGATGGCCGTGTGGATGGCGTGGTTGTAGCCGTAGTAATACAGATGGGCCGATTCCTGCCGGACCATGTGGTAGAGAGCCATGTCCACGTCCTGGTCCACCAGATCGATCAGCCGGCTGGCGAAGTCGGCGATCTGTCCTGGCGAGGGCGGTGCCTCCGGCAGCCTGGCCATGAGCTGCTGCATCTCGCCGGCACTCTGGTCCCACAGGCTGAACAGGTTCTGCGGGCGTTTCAGGGCGGACAGGTGGACGCGCTCCCGGTCGGCCAGATCCTCCTGGTGCGCGACCGCACGGGCCTCCTCGACATCGACAAACGCACCGCGGGTCAGCAGGGCATCGAGTTGCTCTTCGCTTTCGATGATGTGGCCTCGTGACAGCAGGAGCCGGGTGCCCTCGTCGCGGACGTTCCATGGCAGGGGCTCCCCGAGCCTGATCTTCGATCGAGGCAGTCGAAGCAGCTTCATGCGGGCTGATTATGGTGATGATCCCGCCGGACAACAAGCGTCCGCGCCCTGCACCGGGCTCAGCGCCCGATGGCGTACACGGCCGGTGTGTCCTTGTCGGGGGGCAGCGGCTGCTGCTTCCATTGCTTGACCGTGCGGCTGTGCAGCTGTGCGCCGGCCAGCGTCAGGCCGCTGGCCACGGCCAGCCGGGTGTTGTGCTGCAGGGTCTTGATCAGGGCGTCCTGCAGTGCAGCATTGCGGTAGGGTGTCTCGATGAAAAGCTGGGTCTGTCCGCTCTTGAGCGCCAGCGATTCCAGTTCACGGATGCGCCTGGCGCGCTCGGCGGCATCCTGCGGCAGGTAGCCGACGAAAGCGAAGTTCTGGCCCGACAGGCCGCTGGCGGCCAGCGCCAGCAGCAGCGAGACCGGGCCCACCAGAGGCACGACCGGGATGCCCATTTCGTGTGCGGCGCGCACCACGGATGAGCCCGGATCGGCCACGGCCGGCATGCCGGCCTCACTCAGCAGACCCATGTCGTGGCCCGCCACGGCCGGCCCGAGCAGCGGCTTGGCGTCGAAGGCCGTGCTGCCATGGTCGCCCTTCTTGTGCACCTCGCGTGGCAACTCCTGGAGGTCCAGCGACTGAAGCGCGTGCGCCAGCGCCTGTTGTTCCCCCACGCGCTTGAGGTAGGCGCGCGCGCTCTTGGCGTTCTCGCAGATCCAGTGCTGCAGCCGCGCGGCGACGGCCAGGGTGCCGGCGGGCAGCACCTCTGTCAGCGGCGTCTGCGTGGCGCAGCCGAAATCCAGCGGGGCTGGCACCAGGTAGAGCTTGCCGGGGGGCGTGTTCATGAGGCGGTCGTGCCCGTCAGCAGCGGCAGGCCGGCCGCGCGCAGCAGCCGGGCCGTGCGGATCAGCGGCAGGCCGACCAGCGCGGTCGGGTCGTCGTTCTCGATGGCGTCCAGCAGCGCGATGCCCAGGCCTTCGCTCTTGGCGCTGCCGGCACAGTCATAGGGTGTCTCGGCGCGCAGGTAGTTTTCGATTTCGGCATCCGTCAGGTCGCGGAAACGCACCCGCACCGGGGCCAGTTCCACCTGCTCGAAACCGGAGGCCTGGCAGACCACGGCCACCGCGGTCTGGAAGATCACGGTGCGACCGCGCATGCGACGCAGCTGGACGACGGCGCGCTCGTGCGTGCCGGGCTTGCCCAGCGGCTCGCCGTCCAGGTCGGCGACCTGGTCCGAGCCGATCACCACGGCGGCCGGATGGCGCGCCGCCACGGCCTGTGCCTTGGCCAGCGCCAGGCGGCAGGCCAGCGCGCGCGGGGCTTCGCCGGGCTGCGGCGTTTCATCCACCTCGGGCGAGGCCACCTCGAAGGGCAGGCGCAGGCGCGCCAGCAGTTCACGTCGGTAGGGGGAGGTGGAGCCCAGGATCAGCGGGCGGCTTGCGGAGGTGGCCATGGCGCCGATTCTCTTACACTGCCGGCATGTCTTCGGAATTTCACGCCAGCCGGCTCGACGTCAAGGCCTTTGCCCAGGCCGGTACGGTCCTGTCCGGTCGGGATTTGCTATCAAAATATGCGCGCCTGCACGCCGAAACCGGCGGGCAGGGCGGCGACCGGTTCGTGCAGTGGGAGGCCCGCGGCGAGATGCGCACCGATGCCGGCGGCTTCGCCCAGATCTGGCTGCACCTGAAGGCCGCGGTGAACCTGCCGCTGACCTGTCAGCGCTGCCTGGGGTCGGCGGACATCGAGGTGGCGGCGGATCGGGCGTTCCGCTTCGTTGCCACCGAGGCGCAGGCCGAGTCCGAGGACGAGGAGGCCGAGGAGGACGTCCTGGTCCTGAGCCGGGATTTCGATCTGTACGCGCTGGTCGAGGATGAGCTGCTCATGGCTTTGCCCCTGGTGCCGCGCCACGAGGTCTGCCCGACGGCGGTGAAGCTGGCTGCTCAGGACGCCGATTTCGAGGCGGCCAGCGCGGCCAAGCCCAATCCCTTTGCCGCCCTGGCCGGCCTCAAAGGCGACAAACGCTAGGACGGGCGCGGGCCGGCCGCCGGCCGGGCCAGGAAACTGGCGTGAAATCAATCAGTTAGGCTATAATTCATGGTTTCGCGCAGCCCCAACCTGCGCTGAATCGTCCAATCCTTGAACCACCTGCGTCACGCGCCGACCGCGTGACCTGATTACCAGGAGCCAACCATGGCCGTTCAGCAAAACAAGAAGTCGCCGTCCAAGCGCGGCATGCACCGTTCGCACAACGCTCTGGGCGTGCCCGGCATCGCCGTCGAGCCGACCACGGGTGAGACGCACCTGCGTCACCACATCAGCCCCAACGGCTTCTACCGTGGCCGCAAGGTGCTGAAGACCAAATCCGAAGCCTGATTCTCATAGGCTGCACAGGGCCCGACGCTACAAGACAGGTAGCTCGGGCCTTTGTCTTGATGCTGACCGTCATTTTCGGTTTCAACCGCGCCTGATCGCGCTGCCAGCCCATGATCACGATTGCTGTGGACTGCATGGGGGGCGATCACGGCCCCCGCGTCACGCTGGCGGCGTGTCGCAACTTCCTCGACCATCACGCTGACGCCGAGTTGCTGCTCGTCGGCCTGCCCGACAAGCTCGCCGGCTTCAGCCATGCCCGCGCCCGGGTCGTCGCTGCCACCGAGGTGGTGGGCATGGACGACACCATCGAGGTGGCCCTGCGCAAGAAGAAGGATTCGTCCATGCGCGTGGCCATCGAGCAGGTCAAGGCCGGCGCAGCGCAGGCCGCTGTCTCGGCTGGCAATACCGGCGCCCTGATGGCGATTGCCCGCTATGTGCTCAAGACCATGGAGGGCATCGACCGCCCGGCCATCGCCACCCAGCTGCCCAACGGTCAGGGGGGCGCGACCACGGTGCTGGACCTGGGCGCCAATGTGGACTGCACGGCCGGGCATCTGCTGCAGTTCGCCGTCATGGGCTCGGCCTTGGTGTCGGTGCTCAAGAATGACGAGGCGCCATCGGTCGGCCTGCTGAACATCGGTGAAGAAGTCATCAAAGGCAACGATGTCATCAAGAAGGCAGGTGAATTGTTGCGATCTGCTGCCAATTCCGGGGATCTCAACTTCTACGGCAACGTGGAAGGCAATGACATCTTCAAGGGCACCACGGACATCGTGGTCTGCGATGGCTTCGTCGGCAATGTCGCCCTGAAGGCGGTGGAAGGCCTGGCGTCCATGATTGGCGGCTTCCTCAAGCAGGAGTTTTCTCGCAATATTTTTACAAAATTCGCGGCCATTTGTGCCTATCCGGTGCTATCCGCGTTCAAGAGGCGGGTGGATTACCGGCGCTACAACGGCGCGGCCCTGCTGGGCCTGCGTGGCCTGGTCTTCAAGAGCCATGGTTCGGCGGACGAACTGGCTTTTGAGCAGGCCCTGAACCGGGCGTATGATGCAGCCCGGAACAAGCTGCTCGAACGGGTTCAGGCCCGCATCGCCCACGCGGCGCCCCTGCTGGCCGGGGTGGCCGGCGCCGAGTAGCCGGGGCGGGCTGCCTGGGCCCGTAATGATTAGCAGAACAAACAATGAGCCGATATTCCCGCATCACTGGCACTGGCAGCTATCTGCCGCCCAAACGCGTGAGCAATGCCGACATGGTGGCCCTGCTGGCCCAGGACGGCATCGAGACTTCCGATGACTGGATCGTGGAGCGCACCGGTATCCGGGCGCGCCACTTTGCCGAGCCCGGCGTCAGCAGCAGCGACCTGGGGGCCGAAGCCGCGCGCCGTGCGCTGGAGGCTGCCGGCATCACGGCCAACCAGATCGACCTGATCATCGTGGCCACGTCGACGCCGGACATGGTGTTTCCGTCGGCGGCCTGCATCCTGCAGAACAAGATCGGCGCCAACGGTTGCCCGGCTTTCGACGTGCAGGCGGTGTGCAGCGGCTTTGTCTACGCCCTGACCGTGGCTGACGCCATGATCAAGGCCGGCACGGCCCACAAGGCGCTGGTCGTGGGCGCCGAGGTGTTCTCGCGCATCATCGATTTCAAGGACCGAACCACCTGTGTGCTGTTCGGCGACGGCGCCGGCGCCGTGGTGCTCGAAGGCTCGGACGAGCCCGGCATGCTGGCGACCGACCTGCACGCCGATGGCAAGCATGTCGATATCCTGTGCACCCCGGGCCATGTCTGCGGCGGTGACGTGCTGGGCGATCCGCTGCTCAAGATGGATGGCCAGGCGGTGTTCAAGCTGGCCGTGGGCGTGCTGGAAGATGCCGCCCGCGCCGTGCTGGCCAAGGCCGGCAAGCAGGATGGCGACATCGACTGGCTGATCCCGCACCAGGCCAATATCCGCATCATGCAGGGCACGGCCAGGAAGCTCAAGCTGCCGATGGACAAGGTGATCGTCACCGTGGACCAGCATGGCAATACCTCGGCCGCCTCGATTCCGCTGGCGCTGGACGTCGGTGTGCGCAGCGGCCGCGTCAAGAAGGGCGATCTGGTCATGCTCGAAGGGGTGGGCGGTGGCTTCACCTGGGGCGCGGTTCTGCTGAAAATGTAGTCCCGGTCCCGCCGCTGGCGGGGCGCTGCTATTCCCATCAACCAGTCTGGACAATACGATGAAACCGTTTGCCTTCGTCTTTCCCGGCCAGGGCTCGCAATCGGTCGGCATGCTCGATGCCTGGGGCGACCACCCCGAGGTGCGCGAGGTGCTGCACGAGGCTTCCGAAGCCCTGGGCGAGAATATTGCCCATTTGATCAAGGAAGGCCCCAAGGAAACCCTGGCGCTGACCACCAACACGCAGCCCGTGATGCTGGTGGCCGGTGTCGCCGCCTACCGCGTCTGGATGGCCGAGACCGGCGAGGTGCCGAAGGCTGTGGCCGGGCACTCGCTGGGCGAATATTCCGCCATGGTGGCGGCTGGCGTGCTGACGCTGAGCCAGGCCGTGCCGCTGGTGCGCTTTCGCGCCCAGGCCATGCAGGAAGCCGTGCCGGTGGGCACCGGCGCCATGGCCGCCATCCTGGGCATGGAAGCGGCCAAGGTGGTGGCCGGCTGTGCCGAGGCGGCCGCCTCCTTTGGTCCGAACAGCAGCGAAGTGGTCGAAGCCGTGAACTTCAACGACCCGGCGCAGACCGTGATCGCCGGCTCCAAGGCGGCGGTGGACAAGGCCTGCGAGGTGCTGAAGGCCGGCGGCGCCAAACGCGCCCTGCCGCTGCCGGTGTCGGCGCCCTTCCACTCCAGCCTGATGAGGCCGGCGGCCGAGAAGCTGCGCCAGCGCCTGGAAGAGCTGGAGCTGGGCGAGCCGAAGATCACGCTGATCAACAATATCGACGTGGCGGTGGAGGTCGATGCCGATCGCATCCGCGACGCCCTGTACCGCCAGGCCTTCGGGCCGGTGCGCTGGGTGGAATGCGTGCAGGCCATCAAGGCGCACGGCATCAGCAACATCGTGGAGTGCGGTCCCGGCAAGGTGCTGGCCGGCATGGTCAAGCGCATCGATCCCGAACTGACCGGCATGGCCCTCTTCGACCCGGCCACGCTGGCGGAAGTCACAGGAGCATTGGCATGAGCGACACCGGACCGTCCCAAGGCGCGATGGCCCCCACAGGGGGCAGTGCAGTACACGCAGTGACAAAGGTGGGGGGAATCCAATGAGCGACATCAAGTTTGAAGGCCAGGTGGCCCTGGTCACGGGCGCTTCGCGCGGTATCGGTGCGGCCATCGCGCACGAATTGGCCCATCGCGGCCTCAAGGTCATCGGTACGGCGACCAGCGACGAGGGGGCCCAGAAGATCAGTGCGGCCCTGGCTTCCTTTGACGGTTGCCGCGGCGTCAAGCTCAATGTGAACGATGCCGAGGGTTGCGAGGCCCTGATCGAGACCCTCGTCAAGCAGCACGGCGCGCTGCATGTGCTGGTGAACAACGCCGGCATCACGCGCGACAACCTGGCCATGCGCATGAAGGACGGTGAGTGGGACGAGGTGCTGGACACCAACCTCAAGGCGGTGTTCCGCCTGAGCCGCGCCGTGATCCGACCCATGATGAAGCAGCGTTATGGCCGCATCATCAGCATCACGTCGGTGGTGGGCGCCTCCGGCAACCCCGGCCAGGCCAACTACGCGGCTGCGAAGGCGGGCGTGGCCGGCATGACGCGGGCGCTGGCGCGCGAGCTGGGCTCGCGCAACATCACGGTCAACTGCGTCGCGCCCGGCTTCATCGAGACCGACATGACGGCCCACCTGCCCGACGAGCAGCAGAAGGCCCTGCTGGGCCAGATTCCGCTGGGCCACCTGGGCAAGCCGGCCGACATTGCGCATGCCGTGGCCTACCTGGCCTCGCCGCACGCCGGCTATGTGACGGGGCAGGAACTGCACGTCAACGGTGGCATGCACATGTAAGCTGGAAGAGTCAGAATCAAGCCGAATCATCCGTACGGCCGCCGGTCCGGGGAAACCCTTTTCACGGGCCGGCTAAAATCACGGATTCATTTACAACCCTCTGAGGGAAACATGAGCGATATCGAAGCACGCGTCAAGAAAATCATTGCCGAACAACTCGGTGTGGAAGAGTCCCAGGTGACCAACGAGAAGGCCTTCGTGGCTGATCTGGGCGCCGACTCCCTGGACACCGTCGAGCTGGTGATGGCACTGGAAGACGAGTTCGGCATCGAGATCCCGGACGAAGACGCCGAGAAGATCACCACGGTGCAAAACGCCATCGACTACGCCAAGGCCCACCAGAAGGCCTGATGGCGCACCGCGGCAGGCCCTGCAAGCGCCGCGCCGCCCGCCCTGCAAGCGCGAGCCGAGCCTCCGCGGCGCTTCGCTTGCAGCGGCCCCAATCCTCCCTAGCCAGTAGTGAAATCTATGTCCCGTCGTCGCGTCGTCGTCACAGGCCTGGGCTGCATCAGCCCGGTCGGCAATACCGTGGCCGAGTCCTGGTCCAGCCTGCTGGCTGGCAAGCCCGGCATCGACCTGATCACCAAGTTCGATGCCAGCAATTTCGCCTGCAAGATCGCCGGCGAGGTCAAGGGCTTCGAGCTGGATAAGTACATCGGTGCCAAGGAAGCGCGCACGATGGACACCTTCATCCACTACGGCATCGCCGCCGCTGTGCAGGCGGTGGAAGACGCGGGTCTGCGCACGGGCGAGGCCCTGAGCGAAGATGAAGCGGTGCGCATCGGCTGCCTGATCGGCTCCGGCATCGGCGGCCTGCCGCTGATCGAAGAGACGCATGCCGAGTACGTCAACCGCGGCCCGCGCCGTATTTCGCCCTTCTTCGTTCCGGCCTCCATCATCAACATGATCTCCGGCCATGTCTCGATGCGCTACGGCTTCAAGGGCCCGAACCTGGCTATCGTCACGGCCTGCACCACCGGCCTGCACAGCATCGGCGAAGCCGGTCGCCTGATCGAATATGGCGATGCCGACGTCATGATCGCCGGCGGCGCCGAGTCCACCGTGTCGCCGCTGGGCGTGGGTGGCTTTGCCGCCATGCGTGCGCTGTCCACCCGCAACGACGACCCCAAGACGGCCTCGCGCCCCTGGGACAAGGACCGCGACGGCTTCGTGCTGGGCGAAGGGGCCGGCGTCATGGTGCTGGAAGAGTACGAGCACGCCAAGCGGCGCGGCGCCAGGATCTACGCCGAACTGGGCGGCTTCGGCATGAGCGCCGACGCCGGCCACATGACGGCGCCCAATATGGACGGCCCACGCCGCGCCATGCTCAATGCCCTGCGCAATGCGGGCGTCAACGCCGATCAGGTGGACTACCTGAACGCGCACGGCACCTCCACGCCGCTGGGCGACATCAATGAATCGAACGCCATCAAGGCGGCGCTGGGCGAGCACGCGAAGAAAGTCGTGGTGAATTCGACCAAGTCCATGACCGGCCACCTGCTGGGCGGCGCCGGCGGCATCGAGTCGGTGTTCACGGTGCTGGCGGTGCATCAGCAGAAGAGCCCGCCCACCATCAACATCTTCAACCAGGATCCGGAGTGCGATCTCGATTACTGCGCCAATACCGCGCGTGATGTGAAGATCAACGTCGCGGTGAAGAACAACTTCGGCTTCGGCGGCACCAACGGCACCCTGGTCTTCAAGCGCGTCTGACGCGCCCCGCCATCGGCACCATGCACAACGCCCCAGCGGTTTCCTATCCGGTGGGGCGTTCTGCCATGCGCGCGGCCTGGCTGGGCGTGCCCCTGCTGGCTGGTGGGACCGTGGGCCTGCTGTGGGTCGGCCTGGCCGGCCCGCTGGCCTGGCCGCATGGCCTCGCCTTGCTGCTGTGGCTGGCCGCAGCGGCGGCGGTGTTGATCGAGCTGCGGCGTCCGTGTAGCGGCCTGCTGCGCTGGGATGGCCAGCACTGGCAGTGGGATAGCCGCGGGCGCAGCCAGGCCGGCACGGTCGCGGTGCGGCTGGACTGGCAGCGCGGCCTGTTGCTGGAATTCCAGGCGCTGGATGGCGCGCGGCGGTGGCTGTGGCCCGAGCGCCGCAGCGCTCCCCTGTACTGGGATGCCTTGCGGCGCGCCCTGTATGCGCCGGTTGCTGCCCGCGCGGATGCCCCCGATACGCCCGCGGCCGGGGCCGGGCCATGACTGCGGAGCGCGCCAATGGCGACAGCGATGCCCTGCTGGTCGAGCGCACGCTGGCCGGGGACTTGCATGCCTTCGAACTGCTGGTGCTCAAGTACCAGCGCCGGATCCAGCGCCTGATCGGCCGCATGGTGCGAGATACCGACCTGGTGGAAGACATTGCCCAGGAAAGCTTCATCCGGGCCTACCGCGCGCTGCACCAGTTCCGCGGCGATGCCCAGTTCTACACCTGGCTGTACCGCATTGCGGTGAACACGGCCAAGAAGGCCTTGCTGGACCTCAAGCACGATCCGCTGGTGACCGAGGCGGCGCTACGGCCGGAGGGCGAGGACGATGAAACTTTCCGGCCCGGAAACGAACCAATCGCAGAGGAAACGCCGGAAACCCTGCTGGCGGCCCGCGAGGTCGCGCAAGCCGTGCAGGCGGCACTGGAAGCGCTGCCCGAAGACCTGCGACAGGCGGTGACGCTGCGCGAGATCGAAGGGCTGAGCTATGAGGACATTGCGCAAGTGATGCAGTGCCCGATCGGGACCGTGCGCTCCCGCATCTTCCGGGCGCGCGAGGCCATCTCGGCGAAGGTGCGGCCGCTGCTGGAGCGTCAGACAGGCAAGCGTTGGTAGGAAGGGACGAGTCCATGAAGCGAAAACTGGAATCAATGGAAGCGGGCGAGCTGGCTTCGGCGCTGGCCGATGGCGAGTTGCGCGACGAGCAGCTGCCGCTGGCCCTGGCGGCACTGCAGGCCCAGCCGGAGGCCCAGCGGCGTTGGCATGACTACCACCTGGTGGGCGACCTGCTGCGCCATGGTCCGGCGGCGGCCGTGCAGCCGCACGACCCGGCCTTCGTCGCGCGCCTGCGCGAGCGCCTGCAGGCGCAAGAGGCCGCGCCGGCTGTGGCCCGGTCCGCGCGTCTGCCTCGTCATTCGAGCGCCAATGACGGCGTCTGGCGCTGGCAGCTGGTCGCCGGCCTCAGTTCCCTGGCGGTGCTGGCCTTGCTGGGCTGGCAGCTGGCGACGCCGCCGCAACAGGCCAGCTGGGCTGCCGCGGCGCCAGCAGCCGCTCCGGCCGTGCCGGCCACCCAGGTGGCCGAGGCCGAGGCACCGGTGATGTTGCGCGATCCGCGCCTGGATCAGCTGATCGCGGCGCACCAGCATTCGGGCGGCGCGTCGGTCCTGCAGGTGCCGACCGGTTTCCTGCGCAACGCCACCTTCGAGCGGCCGGCGCGCTGAGGCAGGGCCATGGGCATGACACGACTGCTGCTTACCCTGGGACTGGCCGGATGGCTGGCCCTGCTGCAGGCGCCTGCGGGGGCCGAAGCGCCCGGGACGGGCGGATCGGCAGCCGGCGAGCGCAGCATCAGCGACTGGCTGGTGCGCATGCATGAGGCCTCGCGCCGGCGCGCCTATGTCGGCACCCTGGTGGTGTCTTCGGGGGGCAACATGTCCAGCGCCCGCGTCTGGCATGTCTGTGACGGCCAGCAGCAGCTGGAGCGGGTGGAGGCGCTGACCGGAACGCCGCGCTCCACCTTCCGACGCAACGACGAGGTGCTCACCTTCTCGCCGCAGAGCCGCGTGGCCGTGGCCGAGAGACGCGAATCCCTGGGCCTGTTTCCGCATCTGCTCAAGCTGGCCGACGGGGCCATCGAGCAGTATTACAGTGCCACCCCCCAGGGCAGTGAGCGCGTGGCCGGTTTCGAGGCCGACATCGTGCACCTCGCGCCGCGGGACAGGCTGCGCTTCGGCTACCGCATCTGGAGCGAGCAGCGCACGGGGCTGGTGCTCAAGCTGCAAACCTTGGATGGGCAGGACCGGGTTCTGGAGCAGACGTCCTTCTCCGAGCTGCAACTCGACGCGCCCGTCAGCATGGACAAGCTCAAGCGCATGATGGCCAACACCGAGGGCTATCGCGTCGAGTCACGCACGCTGGTCAAGACCACGCCGCAGGCCGAAGGCTGGCGTCTGGCGCGCGAGGTGCCGGGCTTTCGCCCGGTGAGCTGCTACCGCCGGCCGGCCGAGTCCGGGCCGCAGGCCTTGCAGTGGGTGTTCTCCGACGGGCTGGCCTCGGTGTCGCTCTTCATCGAAGTCTACGATGCGCAGCGGCACGGTCCGGAAGGGGTGCAGGGCATGGGGGCGACCCATGCGCTGACGCGCCGCCTGCCGGGGCGCGGCGGCCCGTGGTGGCTGACGCTGGTGGGCGAGGTGCCGATCGGGACCTTGCAGGCCTTCGCCCAGACGGTGGAGCGCGCGCCATGAGCCGCCGCGGTCGTGGGTCTTTCTTTCTGTCCTTTTGCTGTAATCATTCAGACCTTGAGTGAGGTTGTTCCATGTCTGTCATGACCGTTTTCCCGTCTGATGCACTGAATCGCCAGCTCCGCTTCTGGGGCCTGTCCCTGCTGCTGGGGCTCGTCGCCTGGCTCGCGGCGGCTGGGGCCGCCGCCCAGAGCCGCGCGCTGCCGGATTTCACCGACCTGGTGGAGCAGGTCGGCCCCTCCGTGGTCAACATCCGCACCCTGGAGAAGGTGACGGCGCAATCCGAGGACAACGGCATGGACGAGGAGATGCTCGAGTTCTTCCGCCGCTTCGGCCTGCCGGTGCCGCCCAATGTGCCGCGCCAGGGCCCGCGCGCGGGCCGGCCGCAGCCGGAAGACCAGCCGCGCGGCGTGGGCTCGGGCTTCATCGTCTCGGCCGACGGGTACATCATGACCAATGCCCATGTGGTGGACGGTGCGGACGACGTCATCGTCACCCTGACCGACAAACGTGAGTTCAAGGCTCGCATCGTGGGGGCTGACAAGCGCACCGATGTGGCGGTGGTGAAGATCGAAGGCACGGGCCTGCCGGCGGTGAAGGTGGGCGATGTGAGCCGGCTCAAGGTCGGCGAGTGGGTGATGGCCATTGGTTCGCCCTTCGGCCTGGAAAACACCGTCACGGCCGGCATCGTCAGCGCCAAGCAGCGCGACACGGGTGACTATCTGCCCCTGATCCAGACCGACGTGGCGATCAACCCGGGCAATTCGGGCGGCCCGCTGATCAACCTGCGCGGCGAGGTGGTGGGCATCAACAGCCAGATCTATTCCCGCTCGGGCGGCTACATGGGCATCGCCTTTGCGATTCCGATCGACGAGGCCATGCGCGTCAGCGAGCAGCTGCGCAGCAGCGGGCGCGTGACGCGCGGCCGCATCGGCGTGCAGATCGACCAGGTCACCAAGGAAGTGGCCGAGGCCATCGGGCTGGGCAAGCCCCAGGGCGCGCTGGTGCGCGGGGTCGAGGCCGGCTCGCCGGCCGAGAAGGCCGGCGTGGAAGCCGGTGACATCATCGTCAAGCTCGACGGCAAGGCGATCGAGAAGTCGACCGACCTGCCGCGCATGGTGGGCAGCCTCAAGCCCGGCACGCGCAGCACGCTGACGGTGTTCCGCCGCGGCAGCAGCAAGGAGCTGGTGGTCACCATTGGCGAATTCGAGCCGGACAAGCCGGTGGCCCGCAAGGAGCGCGAGGACAAGCCGCGCACTGGCGTGGCCCAGGCGCTGGGACTGACCGTGACGGAACTCAGCGAGGCGCAGAAGAAGGAGCTCAAGCTCAAGGGCGGGGTACGCGTGGAAGCCGCGGTGGAGGCGGCGGCGCGGGCCGGCCTGCGCGAGGGCGACGTGATTCTGGCCCTGGCCAATGTCGAGGTGAGCAACGTGCGCGATTTCGAGGCCGTGCAGTCCAAGCTGGAGAAAGGCAGGCCGGTGCATGTGCTGTTCCGTCGCGGTGACTGGGCCCAGTACGCGGTGATCCGCCCCCAGCGCTGACCCTGGCAGCCGCCCCAGCCCCGAATTGGCTTGGGGTTTTTGTGTCTTTCCGGCGGTGTGCAAAAAATATTTGTCCATTCAACCACCCAAGCGCCCGGATCGAAATAAGTTTGCGTTTACTGACTTTTTGGCTGAGGTCGGACAATTTGGTTAGAATATGAAGACTGGAGCGGGCATTCCATGCATATTGGCTTGTCCGGAATCCACGATACGGGATCGCTCGGGCCAAGCTGCGCTGGATCCACAGATCACCCACAACTTGTTCAGGTGTTGGGTCGTCAAAATTGTTAATAAGCTGTTGATAAAATCCTGTTGTCATGCTGCAACGACGGAAATTTGCGATTTTTCAGGCTGTACGGAGCGCCCTTTTTGCCTACAATGAAGTCCCAACTATCGCAGTTGCCATAGATTGTTGGTTCAGGGCGCGTCACAACCCGACGCGCCCTTTTTTCTTGCCTGCGCCTTTTTAAATTCAATCACTTAAGCGTTTCCCTTGATGAAGCACATCAGAAATTTTTCGATCATTGCGCACATCGATCATGGCAAATCGACGCTGGCTGATCGCCTGATCCAGCGTTGCGGCGGGTTGGAGGAACGCGAAATGGAGGCGCAGGTGCTCGACTCCATGGACATCGAGAAAGAGCGTGGGATAACCATCAAGGCGCAGACCGCTGCGCTGCAATACAAGGCCCGTGATGGCCAGGTCTACAACCTCAACCTGATCGATACACCCGGCCACGTGGAC
>JACCDS012458088.1_pt1 | contig 17740 bp, 13 predicted proteins | sample 7446441 | NCBI WGS metagenome assembly JACCDS01 (sample SAMN15323445, study PRJNA562643) | freshwater metagenome | isolation source: river surface water | place: USA:Blue River Watershed | collected 2017-08-17
CAGTTTGTCACGCGCAGTGCGCGCATTGATCTGGAATTTGTGCCACTCAAACAGGGAATGCGGTTAGGCCTCGGTCAGGGTTTTGCGGTGTTGGCCAATGGCGTGCTGCAAGGCTATCAGCGCTCGATGAAATTTACCATCCATGCCCCGAACGGTTCGGCTGCTGCGGTGCAATACCAAGTCGTATTGCCGGTAGCGCATGCGGTGGCACTGCGTCGGCTGCGGCTCGCCAGCGGTCAGCAGTTATTGCCACTGCCAGCGGATGCGCGACCGGTGCTGGTGGCGCTGGGCGACTCGATCAGCCATGGCATCGGGCATCACGCGGCACCGCTGGCAGCCTGGCCGTACCGGCTGGCCGGGCAGATGGATTGGCAACTGGTCAATCTGGCGGTTGCGGGCGCAACCACTGGCCCGGCCATGGCGCGGCACCTGGCCGGACGCAAAGTTGATGTGGTTACCCTGTTGATCGGATTTAATGACTGGTATCGGCTGCCAGAGTCGCTCGATTCGCGCATGAACGCCTATTTGCGCCTGTTACAGTCGATTCGGCAAGCCCAGCCGCAGGCATGGATTTTTGCGATTACCCCGCTAGAGAGCAGCGTGCAGCACAATATCGGCGGCGCGCCATATACGCTGGCCGAATGGCGCATCGGCCAGCAACAAGTACTTGCCGCCGCGATGCGGCACGATCCACGGCTGGTTTGGGTCGATGGAACCCGCCTCGCCACAGTGGCGATGCTGATCGATGGGATTCACCTGTCAGAACCGGGAGCCGCGCACTTTGCTGCCAATTTGGCCCACTGGCTCAGCACGCAATGACCCGCTACTCCCAACTGCGGTCACGCCGGGCAATGCGTACCAGTTGCAATACCCGTTCGACCCATTGCCGGATACCCGCCACATCCAGATATTTGGGCTGAACCAAAAGCGGAAACAATTCGCGCATCAGGCGATTGCGGATCATTTCTTCAAGCCCACCCGGATTGAGCGATTGCTCCAGCGTGGCGCTGCGAATCCACTCGGCCATGTGGAGGGCTTGCTCAACCCAGCGCTGACGCAAGGCCGGATCGACTGTCTCGACCGTGGCTTGCCCCAATTCCAGAAAAAACAGGCCATAAAAGGCGCTGGCAATGCGCTGTTGCTGCAGTGCCTCGGGCCAGCCATCGAGCAGGCGCATCTGGCATTGTTGTTGCAGTGTCAGCAATTGCCGGTATTGCTGCTGTGGGCTGACAAACGAATCTTGCATGGCGGCCAGCAAGCTCTCCAGCCGTGCGCTCAACACCTGCCGCGCCCATGGGTCGTCATCCATCGCCAGCGACAAATGCCGGGTAACTTCAAAGCGGATCGTTTCTGCCGCGACTTTGTCCGGCACCTCGCCCGCCTCCCGAACGGCATCCCGATCGGTGCCATGTTGCAGCCCCGCCATCCCCACTGGCTCAACCCGATACACCGCACGCTCCTGCTGCACTCCCAGCGCCTGCACCACACCCGGCAGCGCATAGCGGATGGTGGCCGCGCTGGCTGGGGTGGTGGCGCAAGATGTAGTGGATGCAGTGGATGCAAGGGCTATTGGCCGCTCAAGCTCGCTATCCCGCCTGAGCATGGCAGCAACCTGATCAAAGAAATCGAGCCGCTGCTGGTACTGTTGCAACTCGTCTGTACTGATGCCACTGGCACGGGCGGTTTGCATCAGCCGCAGGACAACCCCAAATTCACGCCATGCGGCAAAAAATGCGCGACGCCGGGCAGACAAGGCCAAATGCGGCAAATCGGCCCCGGTTGCGTTGCCGGGCAAGGGCGAGAGTTGCCGCCGCGCCTCGCTCAAGGCATCGGCACCGGACGGTAACTGGCCGGTAGCGCCCCACAAGGCCGACTCCACCCGCTGCCGCAAGCGTGGCAGTTGTTGCGCATGATGGGAAAACGCATGACAAATATCCTTGATGTCGGCGGCATCCCAAGCCTGCGCCTGTTCCAGTTCCGAATAGGCGCGCAAGGCGGTATCGAGCGGACGCAACAGGCCACGGTAATCGATGATCACGCCATACTGCTTCTCCGGATGGGGCCGGTTGACCCGGGCAATCGCCTGCAACAGGCTATGTTGTTGCAACGGCTTGTCAATGTACAGCACCGCCAGCCGCGCCAGATCAAAACCGGTCAGCAAGCGATCCACCACAATCAGCAGATCCGGGCCACCGCCACGCGCCATCTGGCCAAACACCCGGCTTTCATAATCGTCGGCCCGCTTGCCAACCAGGGCACGCCAGCGTTCAGTCAATTCGGTATCGGCTTCGTCGGGTGGGGAAATGATGACCGCGCAACTGACCAGCCCGGTTTGGCGCAAGTGCTGTTCGTAGCACAATGCTTCGGCCTTGCTGGCCGTGGCCAGCATGCCTTTCAGTCCGGGTGCAAGCGGTTTGATGGCACTGGCAAAATGCAGTGCGATATCGCGTGCAATCATGGCAATGCGCGCATCGGCCTGATACAGGGTGTCTTTGCGGCATAGCATCTGGCACAGCCGGGCCTGATCGGCCAGCGGCAATTGCGCCAACTGATGTTGATACCATTGATCGAGCGCAGCATGGTCGAGCGTCAGTTCGGGCACCCGCTCTTCGTACAGCAGCGGCACAATCACCTTGTCCTGCAACGCACGTTGCATGCTATAGCTGTGGATCAGCGGGCCAAACTGGCTGACGGTTTTTTCATGTTTTAGCAGTGGCGTGCCGGTACAGCCGACCAGAGCCGCACGCTTTAACACCTTGCGCATGCGCTGATGCAACTGTCCGCCATGGCTGCGGTGGGCTTCGTCGATCAGCACGATCATTTTGTCGGATGGATTGTGGCACTGATCAAGCAGCAGCGCTTCGTTAAACTTGTGCAACAGGGTAAACAGGACTTCTTCGCTGCCACTGCCGATGCGCCGCGCCAGATCATGCACCGAACGCGCACGCAACCCGCCGCGCTTGGCAAAGACCCGGCCCAGGCTGCCGCTTTGCAGAAATTTTTTGCTGAGCTGATGCTCCAGATCGATCCGGTCACTGACTACCACAATCGGGCAGCCGGACAACAGTGGGTGATGGCGCAGGGCATTGATCAGCATCACCATGGTAAGCGACTTGCCGGAGCCGGTGGTATGCCACAGCACACCGCCGCCCCGCTCGCCATATTGCACCACCGACAGCCGCTCCAGCAATGCGCGCACCGCAAAATATTGATGGCTGCGCGCCACCAGCTTGCCGTGCTGCTGGTCAAACAAGACGTAGGAACGCAAAAAATCGAGCAAGCGGGCGGGCTGCAGCAAGCCACACAACAGTTGCGTGACCGGCTCCGGCAAGGGTACAACGGCCTCGCTGCCTCCACTACCCCAACTACCCACACTCCCTCCACTACCCCAACTACCCACACTCCCTCCACTACCCCCACTACCTTCGCTCCCTGCACTGCCTGCGCTGGTTTGGTGCGATGCCGTGCGCAACATCCGCGCCAGTTGCTGGGACGACCATTGTTCTTCATGCCATGGCATAAATGCTGCGGCGACGCTCTGATTGGTGCCAAAGCTCGCCTCACCACCACCGATGGCAAACAGCAACTGGGCATACACAAACAACTGCGGCACACAGTCAAACTGCTGCTGTTGCTGCAATTTGGCCAAAGCCTGCTCCAGTGTGGTATCACAGGCCAGCACACACAGCGGCAAACCATTGACGAAGCACAGCAGATCGACTTCCTGAGAACCGGTGCCCTGCTGGGTGCCCAGCCGCACCTGATGGCTGACTTCAAAAATATTGGCGGCCAGGTTTTGCCAATTGATCAATGAAACCCGGGTGCGCACCGGCAGATTGCCGGGCAAATAATCGGTGACGCTGATGCCCAGCGCCAGACTATCGTAACATTTCTGATTCAATTGCAGGCTGGAGCCTTCACTGACGGCATAGTCCAGTTCGCGCACCACCTGCTCAACCGCATTTGGTGACAGCGAATGGGTCAGGCCACGGTGTTCAAAGCGATGGCGCTGCAAGGTAGCAATCAAGGAATCATGCAGCAACACATGGGACTCTCCGCCGCGCCGCCGCAGAGATTCGGCGGGTGAAACGATTTGCCAACCAAGAGTGCACAGCGCATGCAACACAGCATGGCTGACGGGGTGACACTCGGAAGGTGGCAAATCGGACATGGCTGGCGCTCAAATCACTGGGGAATGGGGCATTTTACGTCAAATACACCAGCTTACGTGTGGCGCAACAGATACTGTTTAAAAAAACAGTTTATGAAACTCGCAGTTCATCGCACACAGAAATCAAACAAGTGCAGAATGGTGACCGTCAGCGAAGAATGCCTGTATGTCTGACAACTCGCGGCTGCGGGTGAACGGTGGCAGGCTTTGCCAGATGCGCCGACCATACGACTTGGAAATGAGGCGCGGGTCACAAATCATCAAGACCCCGTGATCGGTTTCATCACGGATCAAGCGCCCTGCCCCCTGCTTCAGGTTGATGATCGCTTCGGGCAACTGGTGATGCATAAAACCATTCAAACCGCGCTGCTCCATCTGGGCAATGCGTGCCGCCAGTACCGGATCATCGGGCGGGGCAAAGGGCAGCTTGTCGATGATCACCAGCGACAAGGCCCGACCCCGCACATCAATTCCTTCCCAAAAGCTCTGGCTGCCAACCAGTACTGCATTACCGGCCTTCCTGAACTGTTCCAGCAATTCGGTGCGCCCGGCTTCGCCCTGCACCAAGAGCGGATACGGCCAGCCGCGCGCGGCAAACTCGGTTCTTAGGCGCTCGGCCGCCCGGTTGACTGCACGCAGTGTGGTACAGAGCAAAAACGCCCGCCCTTCAGAGGCCGCCAGCACCGGCAGCGCGGCATCGATCACGGCATCGGTATACCCGGTTTCATGCGGCTGGGGCAAACCGGTTGGTACATATAAAATCCCCTGGCTGGCATAGTCGAACGGACTGGGCCAGGAATACGAGACTTCACCGGACAGGCCCATACGTTCGGCAAAATGGCTGAAATCGCGCTTGACCGCCAGCGTGGCCGAGGTAAAAATCCAGCTTCTTGGCACGCCTTCGCGCTGTTTGTTGAAAATCGGGGCAATCGAGAGTGGCGTCTGGTGCAACTGGACACTGGAAGAAAACGCTTCAACCCACAACACATTGCCCTGCTCTGTGCTGCTGGCATCGTTGCTCTGTTCGGCCCGCGCCGCCTGTTGCCAGGCCGCCAGTTGCTGAACCAGCTCAAGCGCACGCAAGCGACACTGATCAATTTCTTCAGCCCGTTCGGCTTGTTGTTCCAGCACCGCACACAGCGCACCAAGCTGTTCGTGCAGGGTGGCAATGGCCGGGAAAAACGGACTCGACGCCATGATTTGATGCAGTGCCAGCTTGGCCCCTTCATGCGGAAAACACAGCCGCAAGTCACGCACCGCCAATTCGAGCGGGGCCACCGTATCGGGCCAGTTGGCACCGTCCCTGGCATGGGTCAAGCCTTCGGCCAGCACATCGCGGCACAATTCCAGAATCTGGCTGGTGCTGGTGGAGACGCCAAAAAACAGGCTGGCGGTATCGTGCAACTGGTGCGCTTCGTCAAAGATAATGGTATTGGCACTGGGCAGCAATTCGGCGACACCGGAATCTTTTAGCGCCACATCGGCAAAAAACAGATGGTGGTTGACCACCACCACATCGGCCTGCTGCGCTTCCTTGCGCGCCTTCATCACAAAACAATCCTGATAAAACTGGCATTCGGATCCGAGGCAATTTTCCCGGGTCGATGTCACCAGATTCCAAATGCTGGCGTTCTCGGGCACTTTCGCCAGTTCGGCCTTGTCGCCGGTTTGCGTGGTTTGCATGAAACGGCGAATTTCGCGCAGATGTGACACATCGTCGCGGTGCGTCAACCGGCCATTTTGCAGCGTGCGTTCCAGATGATAGTGGCAGGCATAATTGGCACGGCCCTTGAGCAGGGCCACCGATACCGGCAGGCGCAAGGCTTTGCGCACGGTCGGAATATCACGCAGGAACAATTGATCCTGCAAGTTTTTGGTGCCGGTGGAAATAATCACCTTGCCGCCCCAGGACAGGCCCGGCACCAAATAGGCAAAGGTTTTGCCGGTGCCGGTGCCGGCTTCGGCGATCAGTGTGGTACGGTTGGCAATCGCCTCGGCAATCGCACGCGCCATGTCGGTCTGACTCCGGCGCGGGCGAAATCCATCCACCGCCTGCCCCAGCGGGCCATCTTCGGCAAACAATTGCTCTACCTGTGCATCAAACTGGCCGGGTGGCAAAACCGGCAAAGCTGGCGCGGTTGGTACAGTTGGTACAGTTGGCACGGCGGCCCCGTCCGGCGCGGTAGCGGACAAGGGCGCAGACAGGGCAGCGGGCAAGACAGAAGCAGCGGGGAGCTGGGACGGGGTTGACGGAGGTAATTCAGGCAGGGACATCAGGCACCAGTTGCATTTTAAGTAAGGTAATATAGTCTTTCAACTGCAACTTGCGTTTTTTCAGTCGTCGCAATTGTAACGCATCTTGCGTCGGATCAAGGATCAGGGCGTTGATCACGGCGTCCAGATCCCGGTGTTCTACTTCCAGTTCGGTGATGCGGCGTAAAATCTCTTGGGTATCGCTGGTAGTCATGGCTTGGCATCCGTTGGGCTGACAGTTTTTTTGAAACTTCCTGCAATACTACAACAAGCGCATTCTGGGCAAATGCGGTTCTGTTACAATTATCGCTTGTATTTCGCTTGCAATTCACAAGCATCGCCAATAATGTTACAGGGTTCACCCTGCGTCAATGCCTTGCAGCAAAAAGACGCGCAATCTGTCGTTTAATTCACCCAGAACCATGAGCCAATACAAAATCGAAGCAGCAACCGGTCAACACCTTGGCAGCCGCGCCGAACAACAGGATCGGGTGGCCCTCTTGGCCGCACCAAAGTCGCCCGGCTATATGATGGCCCTGCTGGCCGACGGAATGAAAGACAAGGCAGGCGGCACGCTGGCGGCAGAACAGGTGATGTATACCGCCAAGCAACTGTTCAATAATTTTGAATCGAACCGGCACGATCCGGAAAAGCTGTTGCGCACCATCATCCATGATGCGCACCTGGTGATCAAAATCAACGGCTTTTCGGCGCAGTCCGAACCCCACAGCACGTTTGTGGCGATCATTTTATCGCCCGAGGGTGATGCGATCTGGGCCCATGTTGGCGATTCGCGACTGTATCGCTTTGCTGGCAAGCAGTTTATCGAGCACACCAGCGACGAAGCGTATATCGACAAATTGGCACTTGATGGCAAGATCACGCGCGAGGCGGCCAAAAACCACCGCCACTCGCACTTGTTGATGAATGCGCTCGGGCATAGCCTGAACGAACCGTTTGTGACGATTGGCCGCCAAACCGGCCTGAAGGTGGGCGATGCATTTTTGCTCAGTTCGGACGGGCTGTGGCATTATTTCAAGGACGATGAGCTGGCCAAGGCAGTGGCAGTAAAAAGCCCGCGCGAGGCATCTGAATTATTAATCGAAAAAGCTCAGGAACGGGCCAACGGCAAAGGGGATAATTGCTCACTGGCGATTGTCAAGCTGGTCAAGCCGGAACGCGAAGTCAAATCATATACCGTGGAAAAACTGCGGCGGGCGGTATAATGCCGGTTTGGCTATTGCATTTATCAGGGTCGGTTTAAGCTGGTGCCGGTCGCGACCAAAAAAGGTCAAAGCAGGTCAAGATGGGCCAAAACAGGCCGAACAGACACTCAACATATTAATTTTGCTGCCATTATCAAGCCAGAAAGCATTTATGTTTGATCACTCCGATACACCCGATCCGGATGCAATGCAAGACCTGGATGTGGATTCGTTCGCGGCACTCGATGATGCCCCGGAGCCGATCTCGCTCCCGGTCGCTGCCAGTGCCGACGATGCACAGTTGCAGCTTTGGCTGGCGCGCATTGTCCGGCAAGATGAATCCGCATTAAACCATTTGTACCGGGCCTGCATTGGCCGGGCCTATGGTCTGGCACTGCGCATTGTGCGCAATCCGGCCTTGGCCGAAGAAGTGGTTGAAGACAGCTTTTGGCAAGTCTGGCGTCAGGCACCGCGCTTTGATCCACAGCGCGCCCCGGCCATGGCCTGGATTTTGATGATTGTGCGCAGTCGTGCTCTCGATACGCTGCGCGCCAACCACCGGATGACCAGCAATACCATCTCGGTCGAGCAAATTAGCCCGACCCAGCAACCACAGGACTATGCTGCCGAAGCGGCCAGCCCACCGGATTTGCTGCAGGCGCTGCAAACCAGTGAACAACTACACCGGGCACTGGCCCAGCTTGATGCAACGCCACGCCAATTAGTGGCGCTGGCCTTTTTCCGCGATTTGAGCCATGAAGAAATTGCCAGCCAAACCGGCTTGCCGCTCGGCACGGTGAAAACCCATATCCGCCGCTCAATCATCACCTTGCGCAAGACCATGAGTCCTGATTTGTCGCACAATTATTCGTCCATATCGCCATGAACCACGCTACCCTGCCCCCCAACTCGCACTCTGCGCCCGATACCGGTGCGCTCAGTGCCACCTCCGCTGCGGCGCTGGCCATGGCCATGGCCCCGCTTGAACCGCCGCCCGTCTCCGAAAAGGCCTTGCATCAGCGCCTATTGGCACGGGTGGCACGCAGTGCTGCTGCCAATCTGGGCATGAAAACCCTGCGCAAGGGGGATGGCGTCTGGCGCGAGCTGGCACCCGGCGTCCGGGTTTGTACCCAGCATGCGGAAAACGCCAGCCAGACCACCCTGATCGAACTCGATGCGGGCTGCACGTGGTCGCTCGATCAACTCGGTGCCCTGCATGACCCGACACCAAGCGCAGCACCTGCGGTACATGAATGCCTGGTACTGGGCGGCAAGGTGCAATTGGATGCCCCGGCCATAGGCTCCCCTGTCCTGTCACGGCAAGATTACCAGATGATTGGACTGGACGCCCCTTGGCTGCGCGCAGCGCGCTTGACCACTGTTGATGGTGCCTTGCTGTACTGGCGCAGCAGCATTGCCGGGGCCAGCGAGTTTGGTGATACGCGTGATTCGCACCGGGTGGTATCCGATGGCAGCGGCTGGGAACCCTTGCGCCACGGGGTACAGATTCGGCCACTGTATGCCGCTGGCGAGCGAATTTCGATGCTGGTTCGCGTGGAACCTGGTGCCACCGTACCAACCCATCCGCATGGGATTGGAGAAGAATGCCTGATGGTGGAAGGCGAGCTGTTTTTGGGCGATGTACTGCTGCGTGAAGGTGAATTCCAGTTTGCCCCGGCCGGCAGCCGCCATGATGAACTGATGTCCGATGTCGGTGGCCTGCTGTTCTTTTGCGGCGCGATTGACCCGGCAGCGATTGATCCACTGGTTCGGGTTGGTTATTAGTAGCTGTTCTACAATACGAACTTGTGCTTGCCAAGGAGTGAAATGATGGAATATGTCGATGGCTATGTGATCCCGGTGCCGGAAGCGAACCGGGACAGTTATCGCAAACTGGCCGAATTGGCTGCGGTGGTGTTTAAAGATCACGGTGCATTGAGTGTAGTCGAATGCTGGGGTGATGATGTGCCGGAAGGCAAACTAACCTCGTTTCCAATCGCGGTTCAGCGCCAAAGCGATGAAGCCGTGGTCTTTGCCTGGATCAGATGGCCCTCCAAGGAAGTGCGCGATGCGGGGATGCAGGCGACAATGGCCGATCCACGCATGAAATTTGAACCCAGCCAGTTGCCCTTTGATGGAAAACGCATGATTTTTGGCGGTTTTCAGGTGCTGGTTGATGCCTGAAACTGCGCCTGAAACTGCGCCTGAACCTGCGCCTGAGTCCACGGCAATGGCACAATGATGCAATCATGTCCCGCCATGGTCCGGTCGGATTGCGCTCAAACGTCATTTCATTAATCAATTTCGCGTGCTGCGGGAAGCGTTCGAGCAGCGAGGCGCGGTCATCAAGTTGAAAATCGGCAAAGTCAAAGCCGGGAGCCACCGTGCAGCCGATCAGGCCAAAGCCGTTTTCGGTTTCGCAGCGCAGGGCAAACCAGCTCCCACCCGGCACCACTACCCGGAATGACTCACCGTTTTCCAGATCGCGCCCGAGTTTGTGTACTCGCATCCGCCCTGCCGGATCGATTTCATAGATGAGAATCGGGTCACCATCGTAAAAATGCAGAATTTCATCGGAAGCGAGCAAGTGAAACGCACTAAATTCGCCATAGGTCAGCAAAAAATAAATGCTGGTACTGGCGTTGCGCTCGCCCCGGTGGGCGCTGGTTAGCACGCTTTGTGGCAAAACCAATGGTGCCCGGTAGTTTTCCTTGTAGGCACCACCTTCAATGTGGCGCGTCATTTCCAGTTTTTGGATGTAGTATTCGGCGGTTTTCATGAATTAACAGTCCAAGGGCAGCGCAGGTTGGCGCGGATTAGCTCGGATTAGCTCAGATTAGCATTAAAGCGGTGAATATTATCACGGAACCGGCGAGGCTTTTTTCGTGCTGACATGCTCTGCCAACCGGTTTGCCGCGCCTGCCACACAGAAACTGAATTTTTCGGCAAGTAGCGCGCTGCCCCGCTATAATGTCGCACGATTCCCTTCCCCTTTCGTCAATCTGGAGAACCCTAGCATGTTAGCAATCATCGGCGGCACCGGCGTTTCAAAGTTAAAAGATTTGCAAGTCCTGGAAACCTGTGACATTTCTACGCCGTTTGGCCTGCCATCGGCCCCGGTACTCAAGGGCAAGCTCGGTGAGCACGAGATTTTGTTTTTGACACGCCATGGCTCGCAGCGCCATCATTTGCCGCACGAAATCAATTACCGCGCCAATATTTTCGCCCTAAAATCGTTGGGGGCAACCCAGATCATCGGCATTTCTGCCGTGGGCAGCCTGCGCGAAGCGATTGAACCGGGTCATTTTGCCCTGCCAACCCAGTATTTTGACTGGACCCGTGGCCGCCGCGCATCGAGCTTTTTTGGCGAAGGAATAGCCGCCCACGTTTCAACCGCCAACCCGGTCAGCTTAAATTTAAGCAACTGGATCGCCGCCCATGCCGCCAAACTTGATTTGCCGTTGCACAACAACGTTACCTATGGCTGCGTTGAAGGGCCGCGCCTTGGCACCCGTGCCGAAAGCCATTTTTTGCGTCAGGCCGGGTGTGATCTGGTCGGCATGACCAATGTGCCGGAAGCATTTTTGGCACGCGAAGCGCAGATTTGCTATGCCACCATCGGCATTGCCACCGATTATGATTGCTGGCTGGAAGACCCGGCCAAACATGTGACGGTATCGAAGATTTTTGAACTGTATGCCAAGAGTCTGGATAATGCCGCGCGCCTGTTGCAAGCCCTGCTGAGCGACAACCGTCCGCCCGAAGAGCCAGAAATTCGCACCACGCTGTCACAGTCGATGATGACCCGGGACGAAGACATGAGCGAACATGAGCGTGCCTGGATGGCCGTGCTGCGCCGCTGACCCGGGTTGCCGGGGTTGGGCCAAGACGGGCCAGTATGGATCAAGATCGATCACATGCAGGTCCGCCCCGCTGTGGATATTTTGGTTCACAGTGATTGTCACTTCGAACCCGCCTGTTATAAGCAACACACTTTTTTGCTGCATTGCGGCGTGTTTGCCCTTACAATCTTGCTTTCATCGACAAAACCGCCCAATTTGCTTCTGGTTGGCTTGTTATTTATTGATCTGCCCGCGCCGTGTAAGGATGAACCTTGCCGGACGACTATTGGGCACTGTTGTTTTACCCCTGTTACCTGAGAAAAGCCATGCACGCAACCTATCCTCTGCTCCGCAAAACCGATTTCCCGCCAATTCGGCGCAAAGTGCTTGACACCTTGCAAGTCAATCTGGGCTACAAGTGCAATCAAACCTGCGTCCATTGCCATGTCAACGCCGGGCCGAACCGCACCGAAATGATGGATAGCGAAACCGTGGATCTGGTGTTGCAGGTGATCAAGGCACGCAATATCACCACACTCGACATTACCGGCGGCGCGCCGGAAATGAACCAGCACTTCAAGCGGCTGGTGGTCGGTGCCCGTGAACTTGGGGTACATGTAATCGACCGCTGCAACCTGACCATTATGTTCGAGCCGGGCCACGAAGATTTGGCCGAATTTTTGGCTGAGCAAAAGGTTGAAATTACCGCCTCGCTGCCGTGTTACTCGATGGAACGGGTTGATAAACAGCGCGGTGATGGCGTGTTTGACAAGAGCATCAAGGCACTGCAAAACCTGAATCAACTCGGCTATGGCCATGACGATGGCGAACGCCCGCTCTCACTGGTGTATAACCCGCAAGGCCCAAGCCTGCCGCCAGAGCAGCAGCAGTTGCAAAACACCTACAAAAAAGAGTTGGCCGAACATTTTGATATTGAATTTAATCATCTGTACACGATTGCCAATATGCCAATTCAGCGCTTTGGCAGCATGTTGATTTCCAAGGGCCAGTTTACCGATTATATGAAATTGCTCAAGGATAATTACAAGCCGCAAAACCTGGAAGGCGTGATGTGCCGCAGCACGGTCAGCGTCGACTACGACGGCTATCTGTATGACTGTGACTTTAACCAAATGCTGGCCATGCCATTGCCGATGAAGGGCGAAGCCAAATCGGCAGCGCGGGCGCATTTGCGTGATTTGCTGGAAAACGATATTGAAGGCAACCCGATTGCGATTGCCGACCATTGCTATGGCTGCACCGCAGGGCAAGGCAGTAGTTGTGGTGGCGCGCTGGCGGCCTGATTGTTCTGCTTGTTCCAATCGCGCTGCTGGTCTTGCTGGTCTTGCTTGCCCTGATTGTCCTGATTGTTGCCGCCGCTGTGCAACAAGGGCGCTTTACCCGGTCGTCGTTGTCTTCCCCCACCCCGCAGCCGGTTGTGCGCCGGTTGTGCGCCGGTTGTGCGCCGGTTGTGCGATGTGGGGCCGCAGTTCGTCTTTGAAATGTCATAGGAGCCTAAATGAACCGCAATAAAGTCATAGTTGTACTGGCCATTGCCGCCTTGGTCGCGCTGTTTGTACACTTTAACCTTGGCCAATACCTGAGTCTGACCTACCTGAAATCGAGCCAAGCCCAGTTCCAGGGCTATTATCAGGCCAACCCGGTTCAAACCATTGCGGTCTACATGTTGGTCTATATCGTTGCCACCGCGCTCTCACTGCCCGGTGCCACGATTTTGACACTGGCTGGCGGTGCCCTGTTTGGCGTGGTCACCGGCACGATTTTGGTATCGTTTGCGTCGACCATCGGTGCCACGCTGGCGTTTTTGGCTTCGCGCTTTTTGCTGCGGGATTGGGTCAATGCCAAGTTTGGCAGCAAGTTAGGTGCCATCAACGAAGGCGTGGCCAAGGATGGTGCGTTTTATCTGTTCATGATGCGCCTGGTTCCAGCGTTTCCGTTTTTCCTGATCAATTTGCTGATGGGCATTACCAAAATCCCGGCCCTGACCTTTTTCTGGGTCAGTCAGCTTGGCATGCTGGCCGGTACGGCCGTGTATGTCAATGCCGGTACCCAACTGGCGCAAATTGATAGCCTGCGCGGTATTTTGTCACCCGGCCTGCTCGGCTCATTCATCTTGCTCGGGGTGTTCCCGCTGATCGCACGCAAAATCGTGCAATCGATTCAGGAACGTAAAATCTATGCACGCTGGCCCAAACCCGCTAAATTTGACCGTAACATCATCGTCATAGGCGGCGGTTCGGCCGGTTTGGTGACCTCGATCATCGGGGTTGCCGTCAAAGCCAAGGTCACGCTGGTCGAAAGCCACAAAATGGGTGGCGATTGCCTGAACTTTGGTTGCGTACCCTCCAAAGCCCTGATCCGCTCGGCCAAGTTCGTGCATACCGCCAAAAACTCGGCAAGCATAGGTATCGCCAAGGCCGAAACCGAGTTTTCGTTTGCCGACGTGATGGCGCGCGTGCATCGTGTAATTAAAACCATTGAACCGCATGACTCAGTCGAACGATTTGTTGGGCTTGGGGTCGATGTCATCCAGGGCTACGCCAAAATCGTCTCGCCATGGGAAGTAGAAATCGATGTCGATGGCAAAAAACAGCGCCTGACCACCCGCTCGATCGTAATTGCCACCGGGGCCCGGCCATTTGTGCCACCGATTCCGGGCATTAACGAGGTCGGTTTTTATACCTCTGACACCTTGTGGGAAATGACCGAACTGCCGCCACGGCTGGTGGTGTTGGGTGGTGGCCCGATTGGCTGCGAACTGGCGCAAAGCTTTGCCCGTTTGGGTTCCAAGGTAATCCAAGTTGAAATGGCACCGAAGCTGATGATCCGGGAAGATGCAGATGCCTCGAAACTGGTCACCGAATCGCTGATTGCCGATGGCGTGGATGTGCTGGTCAACCATCAGGCGATTCGCTGTGAAAAGGTTGGCGACGGCCCGAATGCAGTAAAACGGCTGATTGTGAAACACCAGGACAAAGAAATTGCGATTGAGTTTGACCAAATGCTGTGTGCCGTAGGCCGGGTTGCACGTACCGAAGGTTTTGGGCTGGAAGAACTCGGGATTCCGACCACCCCGCGCAGAACCGTGGCCACCGACGATTATCTGCAAACCCTGTACCCGAATATTTTTGCCTGTGGCGACGTGGCTGGCCCGTTCCAGTTCACCCACACTGCCGCGCATCAGGCGTATTACGCCACCGTCAATGCCCTGTTTGGCAATCTCAAGCGCTTCAAGGTCGATTATTCGGTGATTCCATGGGCCACGTTTACCGACCCGGAAGTAGCACGGGTTGGCTTGTCCGAAGCCGAAGCCAAGGAAAAGGGGATTGCGGTAGAAGTGACGCAATATGGGATTGATGATCTGGATCGGGCGATTGCCGATGAAAATGCACACGGCTTCGTCAAGGTGCTGACCCCACCGGGCAAGGATACGATTTTGGGCGTAACCATTGTCGGCGACCATGCGGCTGAATTGTTGGCTGAATTCGTGCTGGCGATGAAATGGGGCTTGGGTCTGAACAAGATTTTGGGCACCATCCACACCTATCCAACCATGTCGGAAGCGAACAAATACGCAGCAGGCGAATGGAAAAAAGCGCATGCCCCGCAAGGCGTGTTGCAGTGGCTGGAAAAATACCATACCTGGCGGCGTAGCTAAGGGGTATAGGCAGGCATATAAGGGGCATATAGGGTTACATGAGGGATGCAAGTGACGTACAAAACGGGTGCAATGCGAGGGCTGCAATGACGGGCCAGCCAGCCAGCCCGGATGGCGCAGACGCCACCCGGCCCATGGCTGGTGCCAGTGGTGTCACCAGCGCGACGGTCATCCGCTTATCGATTATCGTCCCGGTGTTAAATGAAGCGGACAACATCGGCACGATCCTGTCAGCGCTGGCCCCGTTGCGCACCCGTGGCGCGGAATTGATTGTGGTCGATGGTGGCAGTATTGACGCCACCGTGGCCTTGGCCGCCCCACTGGCTGACAGGGTACTGACGGCGCAGAAGGGGCGCGCCAGCCAAATGAATGCCGGAGCGGCGCTGGCCCGTGGTGAAGTACTCTTGTTTTTACATGCCGACACCCTACTCCCCGAACACGCCGATCAACTGATTTTACAAGGATTACAACAGACCGCCAGCCGCTGGGGCCGGTTTGATGTTGTCATCAGCGGCCAGAGCGCCATGCTGAAAGTGATCGCGGGCATGATCAACTGGCGCAGCCGCACCTCGGGCATTGCCACCGGCGACCAGGCAATTTTCATTACCCGTGCCCTGTTTGATACGGTCGGGGCCTTCCCTGCCCTGCCGCTAATGGAAGATGTGGAAATGTGCAAGCGCCTGCGCCCGTATGGCGAACCCTTGTGTCTGTCCGAGCGGGTGCAAACCTCGGGTCGGCGCTGGGAGGCGCACGGCGTGTGGCCGACCATTTGGCTGATGTGGCGGCTGCGTTTTTATTACTGGATCGGCGTTTCTGCCGAATCGATTGCCAAGGCTTACCGATGACTTGTACCGTAATTGTTTTTGCCAAAGCGCCTGTGCCCGGCTATGCCAAAACCCGGCTGGCGAAAAAAATTGGCCCTGATGCCGCTGCCACATTGGCCATGCGCATGCTGCGCCATGCGATTGAACAGGCGGTGGCCAGCCAACTCGGACCGGTTGAACTGTGCTGTTCACCCGACAGTAGCCACCCGATTTTTGCCGAATTGCAGCAGCAATATGGCGTAAGCTTGAGTGTGCAGGGCGAAGGCGATTTGGGCGCACGCATGCAGCGCGCGCTGGCGCGTGGCGTGCAGCAACAGCGCAAGGTGTTACTGACCGGCACCGATGCGCCGGGATTGGATGCGGCTTATTTACAGCAGGCGGCGCGGGCGCTGGACGACCAACCGGCGGTGTTTGCACCCACCTTTGATGGTGGCTATGCCTTGATTGGTGTGACGCAGGATATTCCCGAACTGTTTGCCGACATGCCATGGAGTACCGAGCACGTGATGCCGCTCTCGCGCGAGCGGCTGGCCGCAGTTGCCGTGGCACATGCCGAATTGCCGATGCTGTCCGATGTCGATGAGCCGCAGGATTTGGTGCATGTGCCAGCCGAGTGGCTGGCTGCCATCGGACAATAATCGGCTGCTTGGCCAACGACGGCACTATGCTCTGGCAAACCGACCCCGGTGCGTTTTTGCGCCAACTGTGGGATAGCGCGATTGCCGCAGCCCACCCGGCCAGCGCCCTGCCCCCGTATCTGGCCAGGCAGCCGCAACTGGTCAGCCAATTTGCCCCCGGCCCCGGCGGGCGCACCCTCGTCATCGGCGCTGGCAAGGCCAGTGCCGCGCTGGCAGTGGCCTTGGCGCAGCACTGGCCGCACCCGATTGATGCCGGTTTGGTGGTGACCCGCTATGGCCAGCGCTTGCCGTGCGACGCCATCGAGATCATCGAAGCGGCCCACCCGGTGCCCGACAGTGCCAGCCAACAGGCGGCAAGTCGGATGCTGGCTCTGGTGCAGGGTTTAACCGAACATGACCGGGTAATCGCCCTGATCTCGGGAGGTGGCTCGGCACTCTTGGCCATGCCCGCCCCGGGCCTGAATCTGACTGATAAACAGGCAATCGGGCGTGCCCTGTTGGCCAGTGGCGCAACGATTGCCGAAATCAATTGCGTGCGCAAGCATTTATCAGCCATCAAAGGTGGGCAACTGGCACGGGCTGCATACCCGGCACGGGTGCTGACGCTGGCCATTTCCGACATTCCGGGCGACCAGATCGACCAAATCGGCAGCGGCCCCACCCTGCCCGACCCGGACACCGCTGCCATGGCGCAAGCGATTGTGGCGCGCTACCGGATCGAGCTGCCAGCGCATGTACAAGCGCATCTGACCCGCTTTGAAACCCCTAAACCGGGCAACCCGCTGTTTGCCGGGCACCACGCACGCCTGATCGCCAGCGCCCGGCACGCCTTGCATGCCGCTGCCGAACAGGCCAGAGCGCACGGCCTGCCCGCGCATATTCTGTCTGACTGCATTGAGGGCGAAGCGCGCAGCATCGGCCAAATGCACGCGGCCATGGTGCAGCACATCGTGCGGCACCAACAACCGTTTGCCCGCCCGTGTTTGCTGCTCTCGGGTGGCGAAACCAGCGTGACCGTGCGCGGCAGTGGCCAGGGAGGCAGAAACAGTGAATTTTTGCTGGCACTGGCGCTCGCACTGCGTGGCCAAGCCGGGGTGTGGGCGCTGGCCGCTGACACCGATGGCGTGG
>JACCDS010168085.1_pt1 | contig 17738 bp, 20 predicted proteins | sample 7446441 | NCBI WGS metagenome assembly JACCDS01 (sample SAMN15323445, study PRJNA562643) | freshwater metagenome | isolation source: river surface water | place: USA:Blue River Watershed | collected 2017-08-17
ACCTCTGTTCCAGGTAAACAACCCATTTCTAATAATTTTAAGGATAGAATTTCGTCAGTAAAACCTATGATTTCCGCCTTCTCACCAATCTTTAAATCCGCTAATGTTAACATACGAAATCAGGTTCTCTTATTTAGAATTGTTCAAAATTAGCACAAATGTACTAAGTATTTTTGATGTAAAAAATGATTAAGGTTAGTTATTAGTAAAATAGAAGAGAGAAGAGAGAAAACGGGAAGAGAGAAGAGAGAAGACGGGAAAAGAGGAAATTGAAGAGAGAAGGGAGTAGAGGGAAGAGAGAAAAAAAAGAATATAATTTATTCTAGATTCTGAACTACATGGTCATTTCATATTCCACACTCGGCAAAGCCGAGCGTGAGGTGTTAGTTATTACCTTCAATTTTTTATAGGATGCTGATAATTAATCAGTTAGTTGATTGAGATGATCAAGAAGCTGATAGTAAATATAAAAAAATTGTGTTTTGGGGAATGGGTCCCCTTACCCCCTGCAATTTATGGCTTTTAAAGTTCAGTTAACTGATATTATCCGTGTAGGCCTAGAATAAGTTAATGATAAAAAGGTCTGGAGCTAATTTGCCTATTTTATCAATTTGATTTTATCAGTTTTTGATGATTCATGCTTGAACTAAAAGTTTAAAAAATATTCCACACTCGGCACAGCCGAGCGTGAGTAGTCAATTCCAATCTCCTCTCTTTTCCCATCTCTCTCTTCTCTCTTCACGTCTTCTCTCTTCTCTCCTCACGTCTTTTCTCTTTTCTATCTAACAACTAATAAGCGCTTTCCTTCCATTAAAAGAATTTCTGTTGTAAATTGCATCTTGCTTAAGGAAAACCTCGGATGGTCTTGAATGAAATAGCTGTTTTAGTGAAAAAAGAGATGCAATTGGAATGGCGTCAGAAATATGCTATTCACGGATTACTCTTGTATTTAGCATCAACTATTTTTGTCTGCTATTTGTCTTTTAAGGCTAAAAACCAAGCAATTAATCCCATTACTTGGAATACTCTTTTTTGGATCATTCTGCTTTTTACGGCTGTCAATGCAGTGGGCAAATCTTTCACACAAGAATCCTCTCAAAGAAGTATATTTTATTTTACTTTGGTAAGACCTGAGTCAGTGATTTATTCTAAAATAATTTATAATTCATTGATTTTATTGCTCATATCATTCATCGGCTTCGTTTTTTATTCATGGGTGATGGGTAATCCAGTGGGGAACTTGCCTTTGTATTTTTTAACTTTAGTGTTGGGTTCTATTGGTTTTGCATCTACCTTGTCCTTGGTGGCGGGTATAGCTGCACAAGGTGAAAATACTCCTACTTTAATGGCGGTGCTTAGCTTTCCGATCATCATTCCTTTATTACTTTTGTTGTTAAAAATGTCCAAAAGTGCATTGGATGGAATTGCTATCACAGAAAATTGGGATGAAATAGCTATTTTAAGCTCTTTAGATGTTATTGTAATTGTTTTATCAGGGATTTTATTCCCTTATATATGGAGACATTGAAAAAATACCTGGCACCTGCTGCATGTGTCGTTTTACTGTTTTACACGATTTGGGCGGGCTTCAATGCCCCAGTTCCTCGACAGCCTATTTTAAATGAAACTGTCAGAAATTTGTATTTCCACGTCACGATGTGGTTTACGATGATTTTCTTATTAGGAACTTCCGTTTACCATTCTGTTCAATATTTACGCAAATCTGATTTGAATCACGATTTGATTTCCAATGCTTATGTCAAAACGGGATTACTTTTTGCCGTTTTGGGATTGGTAACGGGATCGATTTGGGCGAAATTTACCTGGGGCGATTGGTGGACCAATGATCCAAAATTGAATTCTGTAGCCATTGGGATGTTGATTTATTTGGCTTATTTGTTGGTAAGGTCTTCGATGCCGGATGAACAACAAAGGGCAAGAATTTCCAATGTGTACAATATCTTTGCATTCTTTATTTTCATGGTTTTGATTTGGATTTTGCCCCGTATGACGGATTCATTACATCCTGGAAATGGTGGGAACCCCGGATTTAATTCCATGGATTTAGATAACCGAATGCGGATGGTTTTTTACCCGGCAATTATTGGATGGACTTTATTGGGTTTTTGGATTGCTAATTTGAAAATACGTATTGAAAAAATAGAACAATTAATCGAAGAAAAAGAGAACGCATGAAATCTTTCTTATTAATGCTTGGCTTTATTTTAACAAGCTTTTTGGCTCAAGCCCAAGAGGTAGAAATGGCCGATAAATTCCGTCAGGATGGTAAAATATATGTGGTTATTGCGGTGGTTGCTGTGATTTTATCAGGGATATTTGTCTATCTTTTCCGCTTGGATTCGAAACTATCTAAGCTTGAAAAACAATTGAAAAAATAATTCAAGATGAAAAAGACACATATTGTTGGTTTAATTTTAATTGCGGTGGCTATTGGTATTATTCTTACTACTACAGCTGACGTGAGTACCTACGTAGGTTTCGACGAGGCTGAAAAAATTGCACAAAATGACCCAAATCAAAAAGTGCACGTCGTGGGTAAATTAAAAAGAGATGCTCAAGGGAAAATTGTGGGTTTGAATTTTAATGCTGCCTTGGATGCCAATCGTTTGGAATTTATCGTAGAAGATAGTTTAGGAAGGGAAAATCAAGTAATCTATGCAGCACCTAAACCACAGGATTTCGAAAAATCAGAAAAAATTGTTCTGGTTGGGAATATGAAAGCAGATAAAATCTTTTATTGCGATAAAATATTATTAAAATGCCCTTCCAAATACCAAGAGGGGAAAATTACAGCTGATTCAACCGCTTCTTTTGAAGCAAAAAAATAAACATGGTACACGAAACGATTGGTTCTGTTGGTCACTTTTTAGTCATTGGGTCTTTCATTACAGCTTTGATTGCGACTTTCGCTTATTTCAAAGCTGCACAAGCTAGTAATGAATTGATTTTGAATGAGTGGAAATTAAATGCGCGGTTTTTCTTTATCGTTCATTTGATCTTTGTCATTGGCGTCGCTTCAAGCCTTTTTGTAATTATTTACAATCATTATTTTGAATACCATTACGCATTTACCCATTCCTCTTTGGCTTTGCCGACGATGTTCATGATTTCCTGTTATTGGGAAGGCCAAGAAGGCTCTTTTCTTTTATGGATTTTTTGGCAAGCGGTTTTGGGAATTATTTTGATGTTCAAAAATCCAAAATGGGAAGCTCCGGTTATGGCCGTTTTTGCTTTGGTACAAACCTTTTTGACTTCCATGATTTTGGGGGTAATTATTCCATGGATCGATTTAAAAATAGGTTCTTCTCCGTTTTTATTGTTGCGTGAAGCGCAGCCTGATTTACCTGTTTGGAGCATGCAACCCAATTTTATTCCCAAAGATGGGCGTGGTTTGAATCCTTTGTTGCAAAATTATTGGATGGTCATTCACCCACCTACTTTGTTTTTAGGCTTTGCCTTAACGCTTGTCCCGTTTGCCTATTTAATTGCAGGTTTGTGGAAAAAGCAAGTAACAGAATGGATTAAGCCTGCTTTACCTTGGGCGCTTTTTGGTGCAGGTATTTTGGGTATTGGTATCATGATGGGAGCTTATTGGGCTTATGAAACCTTGAATTTTGGAGGTTATTGGAACTGGGATCCGGTTGAAAATGCTTCTTTTGTGCCTTGGTTGGTTATGATTGGTGCCATTCATACCATGATCGCCTATCGTAACTCTAGCGCAGCGCTCAAAACATCCATTATACTAGTTATCGCCACTTTTATTCTGGTTTTATATTCTACCTTCTTAAATCGATCCGGAATTTTAGGAAATGCCTCTGTGCATTCATTTACGGATTTAGGTTTGTCGGGCCAATTGCTTTTATACATGGGAACTTTTCTTTTTGTTGCCATTGCATTGGCCGTTTGGAGATGGAAGACATTGCCACAAGATGAAAAAGAATTATCAATTTATTCTCGCGAGTTCTGGATATTCATTGGTGCAAGTATTTTAGGATTGTCAGCTTTTCAATTAACCTTCACAACCTCTATTCCTGTTTATAATAAAATTGCAGAGGCTTTTGGATTAGTGTCCAATATTGCACTCCCTGCCGACCAAGCAGAGCATTACAGTAAAATTCAATTGTGGATATTTTTGGCGATTGCTTTGTTAAGTGGAGTAGGACAATTTGTTTGGTGGGGGAAAATCAAGGAATCAACTTCTTGGAAACCCTTGAGTACTTCCGCCATTGTGGCTACTTTATTGGCTGTTGTGATGATCAATATAGGTAAAATTTATACGGTCTCTTATATTGCTTTGTTGTGGAGTAGCCTTTTTGCCCTAATAGCAAATTTCAGTATTTTATGGTTTTTATTACGTCAAAAATTTAGCTTAACAGGTGGTGCCACAGCGCACGTCGGTTTGGCGATTATGTTGATTGGAATATTATTTTCTTCGGGTTATTCTAAAGTTGTTTCTTTGAATCGTTCTGGATTTGCCATTTCTAACAAAGCAGAAGAGTTTACCAAAGATAATAACAAAGAAAATAAGGAAAACTTGCCACTTTGGTTGGGTCAAGGTGCGCAAATGCAAGATTATTTAGTGACTTACAAAGGACGAAAAATTGAAGTTAGAGGTCAAAAAGGATATTTTAATCGAAAGGATTTCGAAATCATTGAAGGCGATTTTCATGCAGTTGCTTTGAAGGATATCGTGCGAGACGGAGTAAGTATTGCTAAAAAAGGAGATACTTTAACGGTGGAGCCTGAAAATACCTATTACGAGTTGGAATTTAAAAATGCAGAGGGGAAAGCCGTTTCACTTTTTCCTAGGTGGCAGGTTAATCCAAAAATGGGTACCGCCATTTCACCGGACGTGAAACATGCATTATCGCATGATATTTACACCTATGTTTCATTGGATCCACGTTTGGCTGCAGAAGCAGGAGAAGAAAAACAATGGAGCCCAACTACGAATTCCACCGTGAGTATTGGTGATACTTTATTTTTAAATGATTTTGTGGCGGTTTTGAAAGACGTAGCTCGTGTAACTACTGTAGAAAATATTACATTAGGGCCGAACGATGCAGCCGTGCAAGCCTCCTTTCAAGTATTGGGTAAAAATTATCAACAATATGAATTGAATCCAGTTTTTGTGATCAAAGATGGAATGGTGGGAATGCCTGCTTTTGAGAGTGAAGAGACTGGAATTAAGATTAAATTTACCGCAATTGATCCTAAAACACAGCAATTTAGTTTTGCTGTTAATACCACGCAACAAGATTTAATCATTATCAAAGCCTTGGAAAAACCGTATATCAATTTAGTTTGGATCGGTTCGATTTTGATATTTATTGGATTATTCGTGTCAACTTTTCGCTATGTCCAAAAATCATTAATGGCATAAATCATGAACAGGAAAGAAATATTAAGTTTGTCGGCAGGTATTGGTTTTTTTATCATTTGGGTCATAGACTTAAATGCTCCAACACCCGTTGAAATTCAGGGTAAATTTTGGTTAGAGCTTTTTTTCCATTATAATTGGTTGATGTTTTGTATGGCTTGTTTGTTTTATTATCAAATAAGTAGAAATGAACGTTTGAAAGAAGAGGAGAATGCAACAAAAGCTCCCAACAAATCAGTCAAATTAAGCCCCAAGAAAAAGTCTAAAAAATAAGTCCCATGGACCCCAGTATTAGTATAAGCAATTCAGAAATTTTCGCCATTTTGGCATCCATGATTTTCAGCGCCTTTTTTTCTGGCGTAGAAATGGCTTTCGTTTCTTCCAATAAATTGTATTTTGAATTAAAGGCAAAACAAAATATTCTTTCAGCTAAAATTATTGCTGCCTTTAATCAGCACCCGAGTCGATTCATCGGAACCATGTTGATCGGTAATACACTTTCTTTGGTGGCTTACGGTATTTTCATGGAGGAGTTTTTGCATCATATGATATTGGCCAATATTCCTTTGATATCTAGTGAAATTATAGCGCGACTTTTAGCTTCAGTTGTGGCCACTATATTGATTTTAACTACCTCTGAATTTACTCCCAAAAGTATCTTTTTGATTAACCCTGATGTTATTTTGGAGTATTTAGCCATTCCTATATGGATCATTTATATGTTAATGTTCCCCTTGGTTTGGATGACTGTTGGATTGTCTAAATGGTTTATTACCAAAGTGATGCGTTTGACGTATTCGGAAGAAAAGCCTGCTTTTGGTTTAACCGATTTGAATCATTATTTGCAAAATTTGAATCGAAAGATATCTACCGAAGAGGAGGCAGAGGTGGATACCAAAATTTTCCATAATGCCTTAGAATTTAAGCAAGTCAAGGTGCGCGATTGCATGATACCGAGAACTGAAATAACAGCCATTGATTTAGATGAAGGGATTGAAGGTTTACAAAAGGTATTCATTGAAAGCGGTCATTCCAAAGTGTTGGTTTATAAAGAAAACTTAGAGGATGTCATTGGTTATTGCCACTCACTGGCACTTTTTAAAAAACCGAAGGATTTGCAGACCATTTTAACACCTATCCCCATCGTTCCTGAGGCCATGCCTGCCAATGATTTAATGATCAAGTTTTCGAAAGAAAGAAAGTCATTGGCTTTAGTGGTGGATGAATTTGGAAGTACTTCTGGATTAGTAAGTATGGAAGATGTAATGGAGCAGATTTTTGGTGAAATTCAAGATGAATACGATGATTCTGAAGATTGGGTAGAAAAGAAAATCGATGATAAAACATATATTCTGTCCGGTAGGCATGAAATTGATTATTTGAACGAAAAGTATGAATGGGATTTGCCAGAAGGTGATTATGAAACGCTGGGGGGTATGCTGATTAGCTTATATGAAGACATTCCCGGGGTCAATGAAGTCATTACATTACAACCCTTTAAGTTTCAAATTTTAACAACAAAAGATGCAAGAATTGATACGGTAAAAGTCAGTTTGGATGAAATTATTTAGTCGTCTCAATGACTGATTTGACCGTTTCCGTTTTCATTTCTGTTTCCAACCATTCTTTTTCCACATCAGAATCTTCAGTGATTCCACATCCTGCAAAATAAGTAGCCAACAATTTTTCTGCTTTTTCCTCTATTTTGACCGTCCTTAAATTGACAAATAAATGAATTTCTTTGTCTATGTTGATAGGGCCTAAATAACCACTGTACATTTCTCTTTGATGCAATTCTGCCTTTTTGATCCATTGAATTGCAGCCTCTTTGGGAGTCCCACAAACGGCTGATGTTGGATGTAAAAGTGAAAGCATTATGCCAGACAATGCGGGCAATTGGACCTCTTTGGTATTTACCACATACTCTGTTTTCAAGTGCATTAAATTGCCTGCAATAATGGTTTTAGGACCAATTTCATCGTATTCCCGTAATCGTATTTTTTTAAAACATTCAATGATGTATCTACTTACAAATGCCTGTTCTTCAATTTCTTTGTGCGTCCAAGTCGCTTGTTGAACACTTAAGGCTTCCCCTTTTTCATTCAATGCGGATTGGGTACCTGCCAAGGCAATGGTTTTGAAAAGGCCGTTTTGATCTTCTTCTACCAAAGTTTCAGGACTAGCGCAAAGCCAAGTGGCCTGTGAAGAAGGAAGGGAAAATGCAGAAATAAAGGCCTTTGGATAGGCTAAGCTTAATTGTAAAAAAGCTTGTACGACAGAAAATTCTTTTGAAAATTCGCTTTGAGCGATTCTAGACAAGACGACTTTTTGGAACTTCCCAGCCTGAATTTGTTCAACAGCCTCCTTCGCTTGTTGAATGAAGTGCTCTTTTACTTTTGTGGACTTGATTGAAATGGATGGGCAAGATTTCGTTTTTGTTTGTGGATCGAAAATGCCACTTATAATTTCAGATGCTTGTAAAAGGTAAGGGGTTCCTTCAAAAGGTGCAGCGATAAATCCACTTCCTAATTCATCTAGTGCCAAAGAATTGATTTCTTTTCCTCCTTTTTTGTCAATTAATAAAGTTGTTTTTGCTTCGTTGGGCAGTCGCCAAATAGCTATTGCATAATCCTCTTTTTGAGCCTTATGCCAAAGCGTTTCCCATTCTGTTAATGATATAGTTTGATTCGACTCGGCGGAATTATTCATTCGGTGAATTATTTCGATGGCAAAATGGCAACAGTTAATCTACTGGCACAAATTAAATGATCTTGTTCGTCATGAATTTTAATTTCATACACGTGCATGGTTCTTCCAATTCTCAAAGGTGTGCAGGTCCCAATGACAAAGCCCTCTCTAGCAGATTTCAGATGGTTGGCATTGATTTCAACTCCTACGGCAATTTGTGTTTTGGGATCTTGTACAGCTAAAGTCGAGGCCACACTTCCCAAGGTTTCAGCCAATACTACTGATGCACCTCCATGTAACAATCCAAAAGGTTGTTTTGTTCGATGATCGACGGGCATTTTTGCTTTTAGCGTCGTTTCAGTCAATTCAATAAACTCGATTCCTAGATGTTCGAGCATATTTCCTTTTCCCCAATTATTCAATGACTCTAAGCTAGTAGAAGTATTAAACATATAATTTGTATTTTTGTGCGTAAAATTCGCAATTATTTACCGATTTCAATCTCTTAATTCAATTATTTATGCATTCAATCAAGGACATTTACTTAGTACGACACGGAGAAACGGATTATAATCGATTAGGAGTGGTACAAGGAAGTGGCATAGATGCCGATTTGAATGAATTAGGCCGCCAACAAGCGCAAGCTTTTTTTGATCATTACCATCATTTGGAATTAGATAAAATTTATACTTCTAAATTGAAAAGAACCCATCAGTCGGTGGAAAAATTTATTCAAAGAGGAATTGATTGGGAACAATATGAGGGTTTAAATGAAATTTCTTGGGGTAGCAAAGAGGGGAAAGAAGCAAATGATGAAGACAATTTATACTATAAAAACCTAGTAAATACTTGGCGAGAAGGCAATGTGCACGTTACATCAGATGAAGGGGAGAGCCCAATGGATGTATTGAATCGTCAAAAGCCGGTCGTGGATTTAATTATTTCAAGACCAGAAGAAAAATCGATTTTAATAGCAATGCATGGGCGTGCCATGCGTGTTTTATTGACTCATTTGTTCAATGAGCCATTGCATCACATGGATAATTTTGCTCATTTTAATTTATGTCTGTACCATATTCGTTACAATTATTCAACAGCAAAGTTTGAATTAGTGGACGCTTGTAACATAGCGCATTTAAAACATTTGCCAGAGTCGATGTAATATGAAAAGATCCAAACTGTATTGGTTGTTACAATTGGGAGGTTGGGTCACTTGGTCTTTGAACGAAGCATTATTATATACCAACCAATATGGCTGGAAGTGGGCTTGGGCAATTGCTTCTGTCATTAATATTTTTGTAGCCATTTTTTTGACGCATCAGTACAAAAAAATTTCTCATCATTTTCATTGGCATGAATTAAGTCTATATAAGATGCTTCAATGGCACTTTCTGTCTTTATTGATTATGTCAACTTGCATGGCAGGACTCAATATTCCGTTTGACTATATTTTTTTACAAGAGAGTTTTGAGGTAGATTTAAGTCCGTTTATAGTTCTTCAAATCATTTTTAACTTCATGAAACCCATTGCCATTTGGCAACTGATCTATTTCTTTTTTCAATATTCCAACAAAAAACTAGAAATGGAGAGGCAAAATGACCAGTTGGAGAGAACCATTCAAGAAACAGAAGGGAAGGTATTGCGGGCCCAAATGAATCCCCATTTTGTATTCAACGCATTGAACAGCATTCGGGCTTTGATTACGGAAGATCCTCAAAAAGCAAAAAAAGGAATTAATCAATTGTCGAAATTATTGAGAAGTTCTTTGTTAACAGAGCGAAAAAAGACCATTCCTTTATCGGAGGAAATGGAAACAATTACAGATTATTTGGCATTGGAAAAGATTAGGTATGAGGAGCGTTTGGAATGGGATTTTCAGATAGAACCCATCTGTTTCAAGGCGCAAATTCCGCCCATGATTTTACAAACATTGGTGGAAAATGCCATCAAGCACGGTATTTCTAAATCGGTCAAAGGGGGCCTGATTACCCTTAAGGCGAAACAGGACAAGCAAATGTTGATCATTGAGGTAGAAAATCCTGGGCATTTGTTAGGAAAAAATACGAGTCATTTGGGCGTGGGATTAATTAATTCTCAAAACCGTTTACGCATTTTGTTTGGATCGACCGCTCAACTAAGTCTTTCACCTTTGAACAAAAATCAAGTACAAGCAAAATTGATTTTACCTTACCTTGAGGAATAAATTGGAATAGAATGAATGCAATCATAGTGGATGACGAGCGATTAGCTCGAAATGAGTTGAAGCGACTATTAGAAAATTTTCCGAACATTCACATTGTTGGGGAGGCTTCTAATACAGATGAAGCTTCCTCCTTGATTGAAGAATTACAGCCGGATGTATTGTTTTTGGACATTCAAATGCCAGGTAAAACAGGCTTTGAGTGGTTGGAGGAATGGGAGGGTTTTTTGCCAGAGGTTATTTTTACAACCGCCTTTAATGAATTTGCATTGAAAGCCTTTGAGGTAAATGCATTGGATTATTTACTAAAACCGATTGAGTTATCTAGGTTAAGTGAAAGTATTCAGAAATTAGAAAAGCGAATTTTTCAAATACAAAGAAATCAAATAGCACAAACAGCAAACCCAGGGGGACATGTTTTAGGTGCTCAGGATCAAATTTTTGTCAAAGACGGTGAAAGGTGTTGGTTTGTTCGTTTGGATAAAGTGCGATTATGTGAATCCATGGGGAATTATGTTCGATTGTTTTTTGATGATCAAAAACCGCTTGTCTTAAAATCCCTGAATGCTTTAGAAGAACGTTTGGATCCCAAAGTATTCTTTCGTGCCAATCGGAAACATATCATCAATTTGAATTATATCGAAAAAATTGAACCTTGGTTTTCAGGGGGATTGCAAGTTACTTTGATCGGAAAAGGTGAAAAAATTGAGATTTCCAGAAGGCAATCCATTCGATTTAAGGAGTTGCTTTCGCTGTAGAGAAGAGAGAAGAGAGAAAACTGGAAAAGAGAAGAGAGAAAACGGGAAAAGAGAAGAGAGAAAACGGGGAAAGAGAAAAGAGAAAAGAGAAAACGGGAAAAGAGAAATATGGATTCTATTACCTATTACCTCTCTTCGGTGCTTCACCCAACAAATAGCCATACGCTTCTAGGGCAGGGACGTGGTCAAAAATGACCTTCATGATAGCGGTTAAAGGAAGGGCTAATATTAATCCTGGGATGCCCCAAATTAATTCTCCGATTAACAAGGCAAACATGGCAACCATGGGGTTGACACTTACTTTGGATCCCACAACGAGAGGAGTGATAAAATTTCCTTCAATGAATTGCACAGCTGCCACCCATGCTATTACAGCAAAAGTATTCGCTGGACTAAGGGAAATTAAGCTAAATAAAATGGGGAAAATGGTTGCAATCCAAATACCAACATACGGTATAATTAATAATAAACCTGTTAATATGCCAAAGAAAATGGGGTATTCTACGCCCATCCAACTAAAACCAATGCAATTGACCACCGCTACCATTAGCATAACTAAGAATAGGCCAACCAAATATCCTTGCACTACCTTTCCCGTTTTGTTCATGATTCCGCCGAGTATATGCGCTTCTGTATTGGGGAAGACTTTTGATAAGAATGCGGCGAAAAAATTTCTGTAATAAAGGAAAAAGAAAACAAAGATAGGAATCAATATCAGGGTGGTTATGATATGAACCATTGTTCCGAAGGTGGTAGTCAATATTTCACCTGAATTTTTTAATAAATTAATGGTTTGATTAGTCAGTTCGACCATTTGTTTTTTTCTCGAGATATTTAAATTTCGTGATAAAAAAGTTTGAAGGGAAGCGATCCATTTCTCTGTTTTTTGTATAAAAATAGGCCAATCGGAAATGAATTCAGCCATTTGCAAGGCAAGTAGAGAAATGATCGCAGAAAGAATGATTAAGGTGATTAATAAGGCTATGGAGATGGAAATAGACCTTGGGAGGCCTTTGGATTCTAATTTGGAGCAAAGGGGCAATAATAACAAAGCAAAAATCAAGGAAAAAGATAAAAGTATTAATAAATCCTTCATCCAATACATTCCTGTTATGACAAGACAGATAGAAATGAGAACAGAAGCAAGTCGTAAGGAGTAAGGAAAACGGGTTGGCATCGCTATTTGATTAAATAAAAGCTTGTCTAAATTAGGTAAAAAATTAACAATTTGGTAACATTGAGCTTTCTATATTTGTACCAAGATTTTCAACAATCATACAAAATTATGAATCTTCCTTTAAGTTCCTCTAAAATTTTACTTGTGGATGATGATCCAGATATTTTAGAGTTATTGGAATACAATTTAGCCAAAGAAAATTACGTGCTAAAAAAGGCAAATGATGGGAAAGAGGCCTTGCAAATTGCAAAAGAATTTATCCCTTCTTTGATTATTTTGGATGTTATGATGCCGATTATGGATGGCATTGAAACAGCTCGTCAATTGAAGTTAGTTCCTGAGTTGAAAAACACCTTAATTTTATTTTTAACCGCGAGGGGAGAGGAGTACACAGAAGTAGCTGCATTTGATGCAGGTGCGCATGATTACATCATTAAGCCCATTAAACCACGAGCCCTGGTAAGTCGAATTAATGCTATTTTAAAAAGAGATACCACCAATGCCGTTTCAGAGGCAGAAACCAATATCATAGAGATTGGAGGAATTGTGATCAATAGAAACCAGTATTCTGCTAGCTATGAAGGTAGCACCTTGGTATTGCCCAAAAAAGAATTTGAATTATTGTCTTTTTTAGCCAAGAATCCGAATAAAGTTTTTAACCGAGATGAGTTATTGGAGAAAGTTTGGGGGACAGATGTATTTGTGGTAGAAAGAACGGTAGATGTTCATATTAGAAAACTGCGTGAAAAAATTCCTGAAAATTACATCAAGACGCTGAAAGGAGTGGGTTATATGTTTTCAGTGGAATAGCGGGGAGGATTATACCTCATTTTCAGTACTTCCAAATGGTGCTTTTCATGTCCGGCGATCATCCAAGCCAAGGCTCTTACACTGATGGGGTAGTTGTTGGCTATGCCCATTTTGTTCCACTGTACATCGTTGAAAGATTGAAAAAGGCAGATGCTTGCCTTTCGCGTGGCTTCGTATTGTTGCAAAAGTTGTTGTGGATTTTGCGTTTCAAATTGGGCTTCGCTCAAGTAGTCGTTTTCGTCAAACCCTGGTAGTGATTGTTTCTCCCCGCGGCTGATGGCCAAGGCTCTATAGGAAAAAATTCTTTCGGTATCGATGATGTGTCCGAGTAATTGGATTCTGGTCCATTTATCTTTTTGGTAGGCAAAGTTCCAATCTTGTGGGGATAAATTTTTATAAATGGATCGTATTTCGTTTGCATTTATTTCAAGAACATCAAAAAGATTTTCTGTAGGTGTAAAATTCAGATATTCAGCGAAATACCTTTGGTTTGGGTATTCGTGACTAAGCGGAGGGCGCATATTTTTTTATTTTTTTTAACAAAGGTATTGTATAGATGGATAAAATGCCTAATTTTGTGCCACAATAAGGCACGGTCCGGTAGTTCAGTTGGTTAGAATACATGCCTGTCACGCATGGGGTCGCGGGTTCGAGTCCCGTCCGGACCGCCAATTAAGGAATCAAAACGATTCAAAAGTAATTAAAACCTTGTAAATCAGTTTTTTACAAGGTTTTTTTATTTGACTGATTCCCGTTGATTCCCATTGATTCGTGCGAATTGTTATTCCAATTGTTATTACTTTTTTTGTGATTTAATCAAGAGGTTGATTTTGTTGGGTCTTTTAAAATTAATTTTAATAAACATTGTCATTTGTCTACCTTTAATTTTTAACTTTGCGACCAACTAACCAAAACAATCAAATATGGCAATTGCAATTAAATCTATTCCTGTTTTAAAAAATGATGCTGCAAAGTCTTTTGCGGATAAAGTTGCATTCAATGTTGCCAATAAATCAACTGTCGATTTCTCCAAACAAAGTCAAGTTACTTCAAAGATTTTAGCCAAAGCAAAAATTTAATTTCACCTTGGGTTTTCTTCTTGATCATTGTACGTTGAAGGTATACAATCATGATCTATTGGCAAATTGTTTGCCTTTCGATTGTGGTAATGATGACTTAAACGATTTTTTTCAAAATGATGCGCTAATGTATCAGTCACAATTATTAGGTAAAACTTATTGTTTTACATTAGATAGTGATCCAAAAATTATTGTATGCGCATTCACTATTTCTAATGATAGCATAAAAACAACGTTTTTGCCAAATGCTAGAAAGAAAAAAGTAAACAAAGAAATACCAAATGAAAAAAGGTTAAATACCTATCCAGCAGTTTTGATTGGTAGGTTAGGAGTACATTCAAGTTATAGACAATTATTAGGGGAGGAACGGACTAGTAAACAGTTGATGGATTTTATTAAATCTTGGTTTATAGATAGTGCAAATAAAACAGGCTGTAGATTTGTCGTAGTGGATTCGTATAATACCTCAAATCCATTAGGATATTACAGCGAAAATGGATTCTCCTTTTTGTTTAGTACTGAAGATCAAGAAAAGGATTTTACTGGTTTGGATAAAGGGGATACACTTAAAACTAGGCTGATGTATTTTGATCTTATCGTATTAAGAAATTAATAAAAATGTATTATTAGTGGAGCCTCATAATCTTTCGTATTAGTATAAATCTTGTAAGGTTCTCTAGAAGCTTTCTTTTAAGCTTTATCAATTAAAACCGTTTTATTTCATTGATTTCCAACTCATTTCCTCTTTCAAATACTCATTGAATGATGGCTTTGTATTGCTTATTCCAATCAATTTGATAGATTTCCGTATCCCAAAATAGAGATTTAAGTAGAATAGATAAGTCAGGAGTGTTTTGTTCTAACTTTTTCTTTTCTTGAAGAACATCATAAAAAGTTTGGAGTAGTGCTAAGGTCACTTCTTTTAATCCTAATTTGGATTGAATTTTTAATACAATGAACGTATTTAAATTTCGCTTACCTGTGGTAATGGCGTTAAGTGTTTGGGGTGTAAACCTATTGAAAGGACAAATGGACGCTGCAAAAGAGCTCTCTTTTTTAATTCCCTCTGCAAAATTATACCAGTTGTGGATGCCTTTGTATTTTTCAATGTAGGAGTTCATTTTGCACATGGAAACAAATTTGTTTATATGTGCTTACTGTATAAAAATTTATTATTAATATATAAACTATCAATGATGACTTCACTTGTTGTTAAGTAAAATTTCATGATTATAAAAATTTTGCTTTAATTTCGAATATTGTAAATTGTCCTTAAGTTTAGAAATTTCTATGACACAAATAATTAAAAATTTATTAGAAAGGGTTAAAAGATTTAAAGACAATCTTGAATTGCAGGATGTGTTAGTAGATAAAAATTGGACTATCTATGGTGATAATGAACTAATAGAGTACGAATTTCTTCGAAATGGTGAAATTGTGGTTACAAAAAATGGGCAAGGTTTTGATGGGACTTGGAGAATTTTAGGTTCCGGAAGATTACAAATCAGAACTGATTTTGCAAACAATGTCTTGAAATTTGATTTTTCAATTAGTGGTATTCTTGTTATGAAAATAGCAGGAAATAATAATGAACCTTTTCTATTATACAACCCTACTATTGTTAAAAATGGTGATTTAGAAAATTATTTACACAGAATTAGTAATGGTGAAGTTATAACCCTTCAAAGTACTATAGAAAATGAAAGATGGTATCGAATGTTTGGTCATAGAAACGATAATTCTTAAGTTTATTTTGGTTCAATTGTGAAACCACTAAAGGCCTTAAAATTGGTGACAAATAATTCGTTTATTATAAAGAACATTTGGACACCTTTAGTTTATCTGCCCCCTCAAACCACCAATAAAATGTAATGCATTTTTCTGAAAATTTATCTAACGGTAATACCTCCCATTCTGACTTTTTGCAAAAGGAGAAGCCAAAAATTTATAGTTTGACAAATTTTTTTAGTTGTGCTATACAAGAAGTAAATTACCTATTCATTGAAAAATCCACTTGCTAAAATTATTTGTAAATGAAGAATATTAAAGAATCAGCTAATTTTATTTGGTCTATTGCAGACCTTTTAAGAGGTGATTATAGACAAAGTGATTATGGTAAGGTCATATTGCCTCTAACAGTTTTAAGACGATTGGATTGTGTTTTAGAAAATACCAAGGAAGATGTTTTAGCTAAACATGAACAATTGAAATCCTCCAATATCCAAAACCTTGATCCAATCTTGAATAAGGCCGCTGGATACAATTTTCACAATAGAAGCAAGTTTGATTTTAATAAACTTATCGCTGATCCAAACCAAATAGCAGCTAATCTTAGAAATTACATCAATGGCTTTTCAGAAGATGCCAGGGAAATTATCGAACAATTTGAGTTTGAAAACCAAATCAATAAATTGGATGATGCCAATTTACTATTTATGGTAGTAAAGCGCTTCCAAGAAATTGATCTACATCCTAACCATATTTCAAGCATGGAAATGGGTTATATGTTTGAAGAACTGATCCGGAAGTTTGCTGAGATTTCTAATGAAACCGCTGGAGAGCATTTTACTCCAAGAGAAGTTATCAAGTTAATGGTCAATATTTTGTTCCTAAATGACCGAGATATTCTAACCAAAAAAGGAATTACCAAAACGATTTTTGATTGTTGTGCAGGTACTGGCGGAATGCTTTCTGTGGCGGAAGAGTATTTACATGAACTAAACCCCGATGCTCGTTTGGAGGTTTTTGGACAAGAATTGAATCCAGAATCCTATGCGATTTGTAAATCTGACTTACTGATTAAAGGTCAAAACGCATCCAATATCAAAAAAGGCAATAGCATCTCCGAAGACCAATTGGCCAACGAGAAATTTGACTATTTGATTACCAATCCACCGTTTGGTGTGAAATGGGAAAAGTTTGGAAAGAAAGTAAAAGAAGAACATGAAACCTTGGGACATGGTGGCCGTTTTGGTGCTGGATTACCATCGGTTGGTGACGGCTCTTTCCTATTCTTGATGCACTTAATGAGCAAAATGAAAGCTAAGGAAGATGGTGGGTCAAGATTGGCTATTGTGTTCAATGGCTCTCCGCTTTTCTCTGGTTCTCCAAGTAAAACCAAAAATGAAAGCAGCATTCGTCAATGGATCATTGAAAATGACCTATTGGAATCTGTCATTGCTCTTCCCAATCAGTTGTTTTATAACACAGGTATTTCAACGTATATCTGGGTTATTTCCAATCATAAACCGAAGAATAGAAAAGGGAAAGTGCAGTTGATCAACGGTGTAGATTTCTTCAAAAAAATGAGTAAATCATTGGGTGATAAACGTAATGAACTATCAGATGATCACATTGCTGAAATAACCAAGATATATGGTGAATTCAATGAAGGGGAATTCTCAAAAGTCTTTGATAACAAAGCGTTTGGATATTCTAAAGTTACCGTTGAACGACCTGAAAGAAATACCAAGGGCGAAATCATAACAGACAAAAATGGCAAAGCTAAACCCGATTCATCATTACGTGATACAGAAAACATACCGTTGCTAATGAACATTGACGAATACATGGAGAAAGAAGTATTACCACACGTTCCAGATGCTTGGATTGACCATAGCAAAA
>JACCDS010271751.1_pt1 | contig 17736 bp, 10 predicted proteins | sample 7446441 | NCBI WGS metagenome assembly JACCDS01 (sample SAMN15323445, study PRJNA562643) | freshwater metagenome | isolation source: river surface water | place: USA:Blue River Watershed | collected 2017-08-17
ATTCACCTTTGTTGTTTCTAACAAAAATAGATGTTAAATCAAGTGGCTCGTCGCGGTTAGAACGATCGAACTGCCCTACTACTGAATACTGTTTTCCATTCATATTAAAGTATGAAAAACGTTGACCACTTAATGCAAGTTGTAATGTTTGTGCAATGTCTATAATAGAAACACCTAAGCTTTTTGCCTTATCACGGTTAATAGAAACGGATAACTCTGGTTTATTAAATTTCAAATCAACATCAACCATGGTAAAAGTTGGATCTTGTTGAGCTTTCTCAATAAACTTAGGCAAATACTCTCTTAATTTTTCAAAGTTGGGTGCTTGCAATACATATTGAACAGGTAAGCCTCCCCTTCTACCACCAGATGAGATAGTTTGTTGTTGGATGACGAATGTTTTTACTTCAGGAATTCTTTTAGTCATGCGAGTTAAGGCATTGGCAATATCTGCTTGAGATCTGTTCCTTTCGTGTGGTTCGTTAATTCTGAGTCTTGCAAAACCAGTATTAGAAGCACCAGAACCTGTGAAGCCTGGTGATGTTACCGTTAGCGCAATTTTTTTCTCAGGCACTGAGTCCATCATCAATTGTGCTAATTTTAACATGTAAAAATCGGTGTACTCAAAGGAAGCACCTTCGGGTGCCGATACTTGCATTTGCAAAGCACTTCTATCGTCTAAAGGTGCAAGTTCCGATTGTAAACTCTTACCAAAGAACCATATCATTCCAAAACATGCTACAATAATTACTATTCCAATCCACCTTTGTTTTAAAAATGAATTTAAAGAGCGAGCATAAGAATTTACCATGTTTACAAAGAAAGGTTCAGTCCAATTATAAAATCTACTTTTCTTATGTCCTGTTTTCATCAACTTTGCATTTAACATAGGTGTTAAGGTTAAAGAAACGAAAGCAGAAATAAGCACGGCGGAGGCAATTACAATTCCAAATTCACGGAATAAACGACCAACAAAACCTTCTAAGAATATAATGGGTAAGAATACTGCAGCTAAGGTAATTGAGATAGATATCACCGCCATAAAAATTTCATTAGAACCTTTAATAGCAGCCTCTAATGGCGACATTCCTTCCTCAAATTTTTTGAATATATTTTCTGTAACTACAATTCCATCATCAACTACTAATCCTGTTGCAAGTACAATGGCCAACAAGGTTAAAACATTAATGGAGAAGCCCATCATGTACATTACAAAAAATGTACCTATTAACGATACAGGGATATCAATTAATGGACGAAAAGCGATGCTCCAATCTCTAAAAAATAAATAGATAATTAGAATTACTAAGATGAGTGAAATAATTAGTGTTTCACCAACTTCAGCCACCGATTGACTGATAAAAATTGTATTGTCTAAGGCAATATTTAGTCGATAATCTTTCGGTAAATCTTTCTCGATTTGAGCGTAACGTTTATAAAACTCTTTAGCTATATCGAGGTAATTTGCTCCGGGTTGTGGTACCAAAGCCAGACCTATCATTGGAATACCCGACTCACGTAAAATGGTTTCTTCATTTTCTGGACCAAGCATTGCATAACCAATGTCCATCAAACGAATCATTTTATCAGCATCACTTTTAATAATTAAATTATTAAATTCTTCTTCGGTACTTAAATTTCCTGTAGTTTTTACTGTAAGTTCAGTGGTATTGCCCGCAATTTTACCAGAAGGTAACTCAACGTTCTCGCGGTCGAGTGCGTTTTTAACATCTAAAGGTGTGAGCTTGTATGAAGAAAGTTTAAGCGGGTCGAGCCATATTCTCATGGCATATCTTTTTTGTCCCCAAATCTGAATACTACTCACTCCTGGAATGGTTTGTAAACGTTGTGCAATTACGTTTTCACCATAATCACTAACTTCTAACTGTGTGCGAGTATTACTCTGCAAAGTCATCGATAAAATTGCATCAGAATTCGCATCAGCTTTAGCAACCACAGGTAAGCCATCAATATCTTTTGGTAAGGAGCGAACAGTTTGAGATACTTTATCTCTAACATCATTCGCCGCTTCATCAATATTCTTACTTAAATTAAATTCTACGGTAATTATACTAGAGCCTTGATTACTCGAAGAAGAAATATTTTTAATTCCATCAATACTATTGATGGATTTCTCTAATGGCTCGGTAATTTGAGATTCGATAATATCAGCATTCGCACCAGGATAAGAAGTACGAACCGAAACAATTGGTGGATCTATTGAAGGAAATTCACGTACACCTAAAAATTTATACCCAATAAATCCAAAGAGGATAATGAGTAAATTCATTACAATCGTGAATACAGGTTTTTTTATACTTGTGGTAGATAAACTCATTTCTTGCTATGCTTATTTGATGATTAAGGCTGAGCCATTTTTTATCGACATAATTCCAGAAGTAATTAATGTGTCGCCTGCTTTTAAGCCTTCTGTAATTTGAACGAATTTATCGGTACGAATACCTGTTTTTACAATCACTTCAGAAGCTGTATTATTTTTACTTATATAAACTTTTTTACCTTTTAAAATTGGAATTAATGTTTCATTAGGTACTAGTATGGTATTTTGAATTTTGTTGAGTTCTAACAATACTTTACAAAATGATCCTGATGTTAAACTACCATCGTTTGTAGCCAATGCACGAACTGATAAAGTACGAGTATTTTCATCGATTGATGGATCAATGGCATATACTTTTGCCTTGTATTTATTACTATTTGACTCCACTGTAAATTCAATCTCTGCATTTTTGTTTAAAACATTTGCATATTTCTCTGGAACAGAAAATGTAACTTTTAATTGATCGTCTTTCACTAATTTAGCAATAATAGTATTTGGTGTGATGTAGTCGCCGAGTGATAATAAACGCAATCCAATTCTACCGCTGAAAGGTGCACGAATTTCAGTTTTAGCAAACTGTGCTTTTAATAGAGCAACATCGGCTTTCATCGATTGTAATTCTGTATAAACTAAATCGTACTCTTGTTGAGATATTGCTTCTTTTGCTAACAATGTTTTCTGACGATATTCTTGCTCTTTTGCTAATTGTAAACGTGCTTGTGCTCTATCCAACTGTGCCTTTAACTCTTCATCGTTTATTTTAATTAACAAATCTCCTTGTTTAACATTGCCACCTTCATTAAAGGCTATCTTGGTAATTTTACCACTCATCTCAGAACGTAAATCGACCGATTCTTCCGCCAACACTGAACCTGTAATTTGTATGCTTTCCGATATTGATGTATCCTTTAAAACGATATATTTCACCATTTGAGGCATGTTCATACCTTTAGGGGGACCCGTTTTTTCTGCTTTCTTTTCTTTGCTACAAGAAGTAAAAAGATAAAATGATGAAAAAATTAATAGATATATAAGTTTCAACGTATTGATTTTCATTTATTTAATTTTTTATAGATATGAATCCAAAGATACTATTAAATGTTACAACATAAATACGCTTGCTCTGTTTTTATGAAAAAAGAATATAGGAGGCTTTTCGTATTATTGTACAATTAAATAAACCTTTTATGAAGAAAATTATTGCTTTAATATTGATGACAATGATGGCAAACGAACTAATGGCAGATAACATTAAATACACATTAAGTTTCCCTGAGGCGCAAGCACATTATGTAGATGTTCAAATGGATATTCCAACTACTAAAGATGTTGTAGAACTTAAGATGCCAGTATGGGCACCAGGGTCTTACCTAGTTAGAGAATTTTCTCGACACGTTGAAAGATTTGAAGCTAAACAAGGCGACAAAATATTATCATTTAAAAAATCGAACAAAAACACTTGGATAATTCAAAACCCTAGCAAAGGAAGCATACAAGTAAAATACAAAGTATATGCTTTCGAACTAACAGTTAGAACTAGCTTCGTAGATGAATCTCATGCATATTTAAATGGAACGAGCATTTTTATGTATGTACCAGAATTTATGAACAAAGAACATGAAGTAATGATAAAGCCAAATAGTAATTGGAAGAAAATTTCATGTTCAATGAATAAGCAAAAAAACAATGCTTATCATTTACTTGCCGATAATTATGATGTGTTAGCAGATTCTCCTATTGAAATTGGGAATCAAGATGTAATTGAATTTACAGCACAAAATGTAAAACATTTTGTAGCAATGGTTGGACCAGGAAATTATGATGCAGAAAAAATTAAGAAAGATTTTACAAAAATAGTTGATGAAGCCACTTCAGTTTTTGGTACACATCCTTGTAAAGAATACACATTCATCGTACACAATGTACCTAGTGGAGGTGGAGGTTTAGAGCATTTAAACTCTACCACTGTTCAAGTAAATAGAATGGCATACAGTAACGACAATACATACCAATCATTTTTAGGCTTAATTGCTCATGAATATTTTCATTTGTGGAATGTAAAAAGATTACGACCAGCAGTTTTAGGCCCGTTTAATTATGATGAAGAGAATTACACAAACATGCTTTGGGTATCGGAAGGATTTACTGCTTTCTATGATAATTGGATTGTAAGAAGATCAGGGTTAAGTACAACAGATAAATATTTAGATATAATTGCGAATGAATATTCGGCTCAAGTAAATTTACCTGGCGACAAAGTACAAGCATTAGCAGATGCAAGTTTCGATGCTTGGATTAAATATTACAGAAGAAATGAGAATTCAAATAATTCACAAGTTTCATACTACGACAAAGGAAGTATCATTGCAAGCTTGTTAAATCTAATGATTATTGAGCATTCTAAAGCAAAACAAAACCTCGACGACTTAATGAAATATTTGTACAACGAATATTTTGAAAAAAAGAACAGAGGCTTTAGCGATGAAGAGTTTAAGAAAGCAGCAGAAAAATTTACAGGTAGAGATTTAACTGAATTTTATAACAACTACATTTTTGGCACAGAAAGTATCGATTATAATAAATACCTAAGCATAGTTGGTTTAAAAGCAACGAATTTAAATGCTAGTAAAAATGAAGCTTATTTAGGTGCAACAAGTACAACAAGTAATGGAAAAGTAATAATCAACTCTGTTTTAAAAAACAGTCCAGCCTACAATGCAGGCATTAATGTAAACGATGAGATTATTGCTATTGATAATTACAGAGTAGATGATTTAACGAAAACACTCAGTTACAAAAAACCTGGAGATAAAATTTCTATTATTTACAGTAGAGATGGAATTGTAAGAACAATTGAATTAACATTAAACAAAAATGAAAATGTTAAATACAAATTAGAAAAAGTAAATAATATTAGTCAAGAACAAGAAATCGCTCTAAAAAAATGGCTCGACTAATATTAAAGGCGGTAACTTATGTTACATAATAAATAAAGGATTAGGATTACCTTTGCATAAATGACAATTTTAAAAAAATATAAAATGGAAATTATAGGCACCCTGGTTGGAGGAGTTCTTGGATATGCATATTATCACTTTATAGGTTGTAACAGCGGAACCTGTGCAATTACCTCAAAACCTTTAAACAGCACACTATATGGTGCTGTGATGGGTTTATTATTTTTCAGTAGTTTAATTAAATAATAGATATGAAATTTAAATACGGATACCTTATAGCGGTAATGTTATTTACCCTTATTAGTTGTAGTAATGGCCAAACCAAAACTCGACTAAATGCAGTAGAATTTAACGAAGCATTAAATAAAAGTAAAAATGCAGTAATTCTGGATGTACGCACACCTGGTGAATTTAGTTCAGGGCATTTAGCAAATGCATTAAACATCGATTGGAATAATAAAAGCTCAGAAGCAGAACTAAAAAAAATGGATCCTAGCAAAGATTATTTTGTTTACTGTTTGAGTGGTGGAAGAAGTTCAAGTGCTGCAGAATATTTAAGATCGAATGGTTTTAAAAACGTGTATGAGTTAAATGGCGGAATAATGAAATGGAGAGCAGCAGGTTTACCAGAAAATAATACAGAAGCAATGGCTGCAAATGCAAGCAATGTTGGCATGAGCATGAGCGATTACGAAAAACTACTTGCTAATGATAAACCGGTAGTAATAGATATTTATGCTGAATGGTGTGGGCCTTGTAAAAAAATGTCGCCTTATTTAACAGAGATGCAAAACACTATGAGTGATAAAGTAACCATTATAAGAATTGATGCTGATAAAAACACAGCATTGTGCAAAGAGCTTAAAGTAGATGCTTTACCAACCGTTTATGTATATAAGAATAAAACTAAAACCTTTGAGCATATAGGTTATCTAAGCAAAGAAGACTTACTAAAACAACTATAAATAATTTATACCAAAAGAGAAGGGCTTGTATTTATAATGGATACAGGCCCTTTTCTTTTGAAACATAACGTATATTAGGATGTTATAAATAAAAAAAACATGAAAGTTCTACTTACAGGTGCAACAGGATATATTGGCAAACGATTGTTGCCTGTATTGTTAGATGAAGGCCACGAAGTGTATTGTTGTGTAAGAGACGCTAAACGTTTTCCTACCGAAGGTATTTACAGTCACGAAAGAATTCGAGTAATAGAAATCGATTTTTTAAATGAAGTTGAATCAAACGAAGCCATAAAAGAAATTGATGCCGCTTATTACTTAATACATTCGATGAGTGCAAGCACAGGTAACTTCGAAAAATTAGAAGAGCAATCGGCACATCATTTTATACAATTTATTTCTAATACCAACGTAAAACAAATTATTTATTTAGGAGGAATTACCAACGAAAAAAACTTATCCAAACATCTTTCCTCACGTAAAAAAGTAGAACAAATATTAAATCAAAGCAATATTCCTGTAACTGTTCTAAAGGCTGGTATCATTGTAGGTTCGGGCAGTGCTTCGTTTGAAATCATTAGAGATTTAGTAGAAAAACTTCCATTTATGATTACTCCAAAATGGTTGAATACTAAAATACAACCAATTGCCATACGAAATGTATTAGAGTATTTAAAGGGTGTATTATTATTAGAAGAAACGTTCAATCATTCGTACGATATTGGAGGTCCGCAAATATTAACGTACAAAGAAATGTTATTACAATTTGCTGAAGTTCGTGGATTAAAAAGATACATCGTTACGGTTCCGGTGATGACACCAAGAATTTCTTCGTATTGGTTATATTTTGTTACTTCTACCTCTTACAAACTTGCAGTGAATTTAGTAAACAGCATGAATGTAGAAGTTGTTGCTAGTCCCAATAATTTAGAGCAGTTACTTCAAATAATAAGCATCCCTTACAAAGAAGCTGTTGGATTAGCATTTCAAAAAATTGAACAGAACAATGTTATATCTAGTTGGAAAGATTCTCTTGTATCCAGTTATGCTGATAATTCATTATTAAAACATATTACAGTTCCAACCGATGGTTGTTTTATTGATAAACGATTAACAAGAATTGATTCAAATTCTGATACGGTATTACAAAATATTTGGGCGATTGGTGGTGAGAGAGGTTGGTATTATGCTAATTGGCTATGGAGTATCCGAGGTTTTTTAGATAAAATGTTAGGAGGTGTTGGATTAAGAAGAGGAAGAACGAATACCTTAACCATTAACACTGGCGACACTTTAGATTTTTGGAGAGTACTTGCTGCCGATAAACAAGAAAAAAGATTGCTTTTATATGCTGAAATGAAATTGCCAGGAGAAGCTTGGTTAGAATTTAAAATTTTAGAAAAAGGAAATCGTAAGTATTTAAAACAAACAGCCACCTTCCGACCTAAGGGTTTACTAGGCAGGTTGTATTGGTATGCTGTTTTGCCATTTCACTTTTTTGTATTTGATGGGATGTCTAAAAACCTCATTAAATACAATAAAAACGCATAAATAGGTGGAAATAGCAGATTCTGCGTATTTATCCATACCTTAGTAAAAAAATATCATCCTAATACCCTTTATGGCAAAATCACAAGAAACTTTTAACAAAAAAGAAAAAGAAAAAAAAAGGCTTAAAAAGAAGCAAGACAAAGAACAAAAAAAAGAAGAACGAAAAGCCAATGCCGATAAAGGTAAAAGTTTCGAAGATATGCTTGCATATGTTGACCATAACGGGAATATCACTTCAACACCTCCAGATCTCAGCAAAAAAGTTGAGTACAAAACCGAAGACATTGTAATTGGAGTAGCCAGACAAGAGGCAATCGATCCAGCTGATTTAATCAGAAAAGGTGTAATAACTTTTTTCAACCAAGAAAAAGGATATGGTTTTATTAAAGACCAAACAAATCAAGAAAGTATTTTTGTACACATAAATGGCCTTTTACAACCTGTAAAAGAAAATGATAAAGTGAGTTTCGAAACAGAAATGGGAATGAAGGGCCTAAATGCAGTAAAGGTTAAACTACTATAATCTAAATATGAAAATCAATCTACTTAAGACTAAGCTCATCGTTAGTATGGCTTTTGCTATGCTCTTTAGCTTAAATTTACAAGCACAATTACCTAACAGAGGTTTAGTGGCCTATTACCCGTTTAATAATTCAGCTACAAACGTTGTTACTGGAAATTTTAATGGAACGGTCAGTGGTGCTATTCCTTCTGTAGGAAGAGATACTGGGAATGTATGTTATTCATTTAATGGTGCTGACAAAATCACTATTCCAAGCAGTTTCGACTTCTTACCAAGAACTGTCAATTTATGGTTTAACGCAAATCCTTTGGCAAATTATAACGACTGGAGATTTATCTACGAGTCTGACAACGCCAATTTACAAAAAGGTCTGTTGGAACTAGTAGTTAGAAACTTCTCTGGTAAATTATGTTTGTTTGTAAATGCAGGAAACTGTAGAGATACCATTGAAATTAATACTGGAACATGGTACAATGCAAATCTATTTGTTGATTCAAGTAAACGCATGAAACTTCATTTAAATGGAGTACTTGTAAGTGATAAACCTTTTACTAGTTTCTTGAAGTCTGTTTCAGGTTCTACCAATGTAGTCATTGGTGCAGGCAGATTCGAGTCTGAAAGATATTTTACTGGTAAAATAGACGACATCGCAATTTATGATAGAGAATTAAGTCAAGCAGAAATAGATACTATTTATAACGGTATACATGTACCACCTCCACCTCCACCTGTATTAGATAGCTTAGTAGCATTCTACCCGTTCGATGGAAATACAAATGATACATCTGGAAATAATCTGCATGGTACTAGTGCATTTACTGTGAATGCACCGAATCGTTTTAATGCTCCTTCTACTAGTTATCGTTTTAATGGATTAAATAGTTATGTTGAATTCCCTACCGATTTCGACTTTGCTCCGAGAACTGTGAACTTATGGTTTAAAGCCGATAACGACGATTATTCAGATTGGAAATTTATATTTGAATCAGATCACCCTATGTTGAAAAAAGGTCTCTTGGAGTTAGTGCTTAGAGAAGAAATGGGACAACTATTATTGTATATCAATGCAGGAAGCGGTCGCGATACAGTAGACATACAAACTAATATTTGGTACAACGCAACCTTGGTTGTAGATTCAAACAAAACAATGAAGTTTTATTTAAACGGTGTTTTAGTTTCTAATAAAACGTTTGCTTCTAACCTTACTTCAACAAATGGTATCAACAAAGTTCTTCTTGGAACCGATAGAAATAAAATTAGTAGATTTTTCAAAGGCCAAATAGATGATGTGAGATTTTATAGCTATGAATTAAATCAAACAGAAATTAACAACATCGTTAACGAAGGTCTTATGGTTTGCAATGTAACTGTAACCGACACATTGGTAATTAACGTAAATCTTGTTAATTCGAGTCCAGTAGCTTATAATAATTCTATTAAGATTTTCCCTAACCCAACAAAAGATAAAATTAATATCGATTGTGGTTCACAATATTTAAGTCTACAAAATTCGAGTATCAGAATTACGAACTCTTTAGGTCAAGCAATGTTTGACCATAAAATTGATCAGCAATATTTCGAGTTGAACATGAACAATTGGACTGGCAAAGGATTATACTTAGTTTATATTGTTGACTCAAAAGGAAATATTACTGACGTGAAGAAAATCCTTTTACAATAGTAAATAAATAAGCAAATAACACAACAAGAATACAGCCAATAACATTTAACCATAAAAAAGCTGTTAGTTCTTGCCAATAAAAAATACAAACTATAATTTCAGCGAATGCAGCTCCATAAAAAACTGCATTCGCTTTTATTTTTTTAAAGTAAAAGGCAACTACAAATATTCCTAGTATAGTTCCATAAAATAAAGAGCCTAATATATTTACTGCTTCAATTAGGTTCCCTAATTTCCCAGCATAAAAAGCTACCAACATACAGAATATTCCCCACCCTACTGTAAACCATCTAGAAGCTTTTACATAATCTAAAGATTCATCGTTTTTATTAATGAGTCGTTTGTAAATATCAATTACACTTGTAGAAGCCAATGAACTCAAGCCAGAAGCTGTGGAACCCATCGATGCTAAAAATATAACTGCTATAATTAAACCAATAATTCCTTTTGGTAAATAATGAATAACAAAACTTAAAAACACATAATTACTATCATCCGAATCGTTAGTAGTATTCGATTTAGAAATAATCTCTTTTGCATTTTTTCGTAATTGTTGGTACGATTGTTCATGTTGTTTTAGCTCCTCTTCTTTTATAGAAATTAACTCTTTGTTATTTTCTTTATATGCTGAAGAGAGCACTTGGATAGTTTCTTGCTTTTTAATTGCTAACTGCTTCGACTCTTGCTCAACAAGATTAAACTCAGAGGCATAACTTGATGCTTTTACTTCAGCAACGGCGTGTTCATTAAAATAAACTGGAGCTTCATGGTATTGATAAAAGACAACCAACAAAGCACCAATTAATAGAATTAAAAATTGCATAGGAATTTTAACAAGTCCATTCATAATCAAACCCATCCTACTCTCTTTAATCGACTTGCCTGCTAAATACCTACCAACCTGCGATTGATCGGTACCGAAATATGATAATGCTAAGAAAAATCCTCCAATCAATCCCGACCAAACATTATACCTATTATTCCAATCGAACTTTGTATCGATGGTATTAATTTTACCTAACTTCTCTGAAAGTTTATACGACTCAGAAAAACCTACTCCTTCTGGCAATAAATGAACAATCATATAACCTGCTAGAAACATAGCAGAGAAAATAATTAACATCTGTAGTAGATGAGTATAAGAAACAGCTTTTGTACCTCCATACACAGTATATACAATTACTAATACAGCGATGATACTTGTTGTGTAGATTTGAGAAATCCCTAAAATAGTCGATAAAATTATGGAAGGCGCATATATGGTTATACCTGTAGAAACTCCTCGTTGAATTAGAAACAAAATTGCAGTAAAGGTTCTTGTTTTAACATCAAATCGTTGCTCTAAAAATTCATAGGCAGTGTATACTTTAAGCCGATGAAAAATTGGAACAAAAGTTATGCATAACACTAGCATTGCTAATGGTAAACCAAAATAAAATTGCACAAATCTCGTCCCATCTGTAAAACCTTGTCCGGGTGCCGATAGAAATGTGATGGCTGATGCTTGTGTAGCCATTACTGATAAGCCTACATTGTACCAAGGCATTTCTCTATCGCCAAGTAAATAGGCATCCATACTTTTACTGCCTCTACTTCTGTAAACTCCATAAAGTACAATAAACAACAAGGTAGTGCCAAGCACCATCCAATCTATTAGCGACATATTATTTTGTTTGGCTAACTATGTTTGCAAATAATCTATATGCTCCTGGCACTCCCGCAGGTAACTGTCTGAAGAACGAAATACCTGTATAGGTAAATACTCCCTTACCATATTTAGTGGTAATCAAAATTCCATCGTTTGCTTTCTCAGTTGGATCGTTCGACTGAAAAATCTTTGTATAATTTGCATCAACATTGTTCAAAAAATACAATCCTCTTTCTTGTACCCAATGATCAAAATCTGAAGCAACAATTTTATTTGGATAGTTTACAATCGTTGCAGTTGGCGAAATAATTTTCATGTCGGCGAGTTCATCCGTTACACGCTCTCTGCTTATTTGGAATGGATAAGGTCCAATGCTTGAACTTACTGAACTAATAAAATTACTTGTATTATATTGCACTACATAATTCCCACCATTGTATACATATTGCATTAACTTATTGTAATGCATTTGCATATTCTCATTGGTATTATATAAACGAATACCAGCTACAATTACATCTAAATCACTTAAGTCTTGAGTTTTTAAATAGTCATCATTAATATCTACTACTTCATAGCCAAGATTTTTTAGTGCCTCTGGAATTTCATCTCCAGCACCATTAATATAACCCGCTTTTTTACCACGTACATTTATATCAATTTTTTCTAATCTTAATTTTAATTCTTTTACTTGAACTTGTGTTGGTATATGATCGTATTGAATGCGCTCTACACCATAAGAATATTGTTTATTGTTGATGGTAGCAATAGGTTTTATAAAACCACTACTCGATGCATTCACACTAGGTATAATTTCAAATTCATAGGTAGAACTTGTTTTTGTTTTATGATTGATGGTGTATGAAGCTGGTTTACAAGTCCAGCCTTCTGGCATTTCTAATCGCAATTCTGCATTAACATTATCTTCATTACTAAGTACATTCACCTGAATTTTTTTTGTGTTTGTTGAATTGGTAAATATTAAATTTTTTACACTAAAACTTAAACTCACTGGTGGTAATACTTCAAAATTTCTATACAATTCTCCCTTTACAGGATCTGTCCATTTGTAGGTTAATTCCTTTTTGATTTTATATGTCGATCCATTAATATCAAAAGTGAATTCTACAGGAAGGGCTGGGTCGTTAAATGCTTTACCTATATTTTCTATGTTAGATACATGAAAAATCCCTTTACTTGGCGTTTGTAATAACCAATAAGGGTTACTATAATTCTGTAAATTATTAATTGAAAATTTTGTTGGAAGGTTTGTTAGTTTATTCTTTTCTAATTGAACAGACATACTTGTATCATATTGCTGTGCAATTTGAACTCGTGTTAATTTTACATTTACATCAGCTCTGTTAATCGCTTGTATATTCACTTTAATAAATGATCCAGGACTTCCAAAATAATTTACAGCATTTACTTCGGCAAATATTCCGGCACAAGCTAAAATTAGCTCCTTTACTTCTCTTGTTTTTTGTTCGCGCCAATAAGTATTCGGGCAATTCTTAAGTTCTTTTTCCAATGCTTGTAATAGAGGTATCGATAAATGAGGAGCACTCATATTAAACTCTTTATCAATTTTAGAAATTAGTTTTTGAATGTTTTTTGTTGATGGAATTCTATTCCAAGTAAAATCGACACCTTCAAAAATGTATTGCTTTACACTATCACCTTTAATATATTTGAATGTTTCCACGGTAGAACCTCTTTGCATTGGAACTCCAAAGCCCTGACTACGATGTTGTGATCTGCTTAATGATGCAATCTCACCATAATTTTTACCAAGTAGAGCATTATAATTACCTATCTCTAATTTTGTAAAATCTTTACCATCGCTTTGTGGTCTACCGCCAAAGTTAAAACCATTCCACACTAATCTTTTCACTTTCCAAGGTTCAACAAATTTCAATTGTTCTGTATATTTTGAAGCATCAGCTGCAGCATCCATTGCTATCTCAGCTAAGATTGCAGAAGCTGTATGATGACCATGACCACCAGAACCATCGGTAGGGAAACGAGTAATAATTACATCCGGACGAAATTTTCTAATGACCCAAACCATATCGGCAATGATTGAATCTTTATTCCAAAAATTTAAAGTTTCCTCAGGATTCTTAGAAAATCCAAAGTCGAAAGCTCTTGTAAAAAATTGTTCAGCACCGTCGGTTCTACGCGCAGCTAATAATTCTTGAGTTCTTATCATTCCAAGTTTTTCCGACTGTTCGGTTCCAATTAAATTCTGACCTCCGTCTCCTCTTGTTAACGACAAATACGCAGTACGTAGTTTTAATTCATTTGCTAAATAAGCGAGCAAGCGAGTATTCTCATCGTCGGGGTGTGCTGCAACATATAATACAGCACCTACAGAATTTAACTTTTCTAGCTTAAGCTTTATTTCAGCAGCATTTTGAGCGAAACTCAACTTAGCGATTATAACGAAGAGTATAAGTAGAAATCTATTTTTCATGTGTTCAATTTGGAGGTATGAATATAACAGAAAAAATAGAAAAAGCCAGCATGTAATCACATGCCGGCTTTATTTTATGTTGATTTGGTTGTTAGGTCTATTTACTCAGAATAACTTTATTCTGGAATTCTCCCTCATTCGATTTAACTTTTACAGTGTAAATACCATTTGTGAGACCAGATAAATCTATTGAATTGCTCGTAGGAAGTAATGTAATTGATAGTACTTTTTCACCTAATAAATTATATACTTCTACATTTTTATCCGATTCACCCTTTAATTCAAGATTTAACACACCATTGGTTGGGTTAGGGAATGCAATTAATTGTTTAAATAATTTACTGTTTGAAAATATACCAACAGCAGAACCAAGTGATTTCATTCTGCCAGTCATAATTACTTTGTTCACCGAAAAGTCCATAGAATATACGTATTCTTCAGCAATTCTATTATTCGCATCAACTACAATTGAATCTCTATTCACTAGTTGATAGTTTGCACCATCTTTCGACTCATACTTTTCTTCAATGAGTATTCCCGCAGAGTTATAGGTATAAGTAGTTTTACCTGTTTCTACATCTAATTCATTTTTGTGAATTTGTAAACTCACTTTACCATTAGCATTGTATTCAAAAGTATATTTTGTACCAAATGTGTAAACATTGTTTGTAGTCCAAAATGAATCTAATTGAGTTACGCGTTTACCTGTACCGTCATACATATACACCGATTTTTTGTCATTAAGCCAAGCTGCTGGAGTTTGGTTATCGTCCCAATTTTGTGAGATTTCACTTATTAACCTGTTCTGAGCATCGTAACTATAAAGCACTCTCTCATTATTCACTAGAGGCGATCCCGGTTGATCTAACTCTTGAAGAATTTCCTCAACAACATTACCTTGAGCATTTCTAATTAATCTTAATTCGTTAATATTAATTAATTGACCTCCAAAATTAAATTTCAAGTCATATCCAACTAACTTGTTGCTACCATCCCATAAATAATCAAATAAGAATGGAACGGTTGAATTTGCTTGGTAAATTTTAGAGAAATCTGGTCGTCTATCAGGATATAATCCATATACCTGTTTGTTATAAACAGACCAAGTACCTTGATCATACCTTTCATACACTAATGAGTCGTTGGCATAAGGGTAAATCACATCTTCGTATGGATTTTGTGCCAATAACATACTTGTGTTAAAAATTGTGCACACAAGCACAAATAATAGAGAGAGTAATTGTTTTTTCATATGATTTAGTTAATTAGTTAATATTTTCTAAAAGAAGTGCTCCCACGTTAATGGGAACACTCTACAAATTAAACCCCTATAATTTTTAAAAAAATCAACGTTTAATCTGTTATCAAAATAATTTCCCCTATATTTTGATATGGTAAAGATAAAGGCACTTTGTGACCCATACCATCCCTCAAATGGGGTATTTTTATATACCCACCAGTACTTACACAATCGATAACATGATTAAAATCATATTAATAACTTTATAAAAAGGCTTAATTTGGGTATGAAACAAGCTATAAACACAAAAACTCTTTGTTATCATTGTTCTGAGGAATGTGATGAGCAAATTACTTTTTTTGACCAAAAAGCTTTTTGTTGTGAAGGTTGCAAACTCGTGTATGAGTTATTATCTGAAAATAATCTTTGTAATTATTACAACCTCGATGATAAACCAGGAATAAGCCGTAAAGATACTCATCAACAATACCGCTATTCTTTTCTAGATGATGTTGATTTAAAAAAATCATTAATTAATTATACTGATGGTAACGAAACACATATTACCCTGCATGTACCAAGCATGCATTGTAGCTCATGCGTCTATTTACTCGAAAATTTAAACAGATTAGACGAAGGGGTTATTAGATCTACTGTTAACTTTCCTAAAAAAGAAGCAGAAATAGTTTTCCTCGAAAATAAAACAAAACTAAGCAGTATCGCCGATTTAATGTCGAGCATTGGCTATGAACCTCACATCAGTTTAGAACAAACAGATAAAAACCCAAGCAAAAAAATTAACCGATCACGAATATATAAAATAGGAATTGCTGGATTTTCTTTTGGTAATATTATGATGTTAAGTTTTCCAGAATATTTCTCATTGGGAAACTTTTTCGATCAAGAGTATTTTACACAATGGTTCGGTTATGTAAATATATTACTTGCATTACCTGTATTTTTTTATTCGGCAGATGAGTTTTTTATATCAGGGATAAAAGGATTAAGAAAAGGCTTTTTAAATATCGATTTACCAATCGCTTTAGCTGTACTAGTTACCTTTGTTAGAAGTTTATACGAAATTAGCACACATACTGGTGCTGGATATTTAGACTCAATGTCGGGTATTGTATTCTTCATGCTAATAGGTCGTTACTTCCAAGATAGAACTTATGAAACACTATCATTTGAAAGAGATTACAAATCTTTTTTCCCAATGGCTACAACTAAAATCAATAAAGGAATTGAAGAAGTTGTGCCCGTCACTAAGTTAAAAAAAGGTGACCATATCATGGTTCGAAATAAAGAACTAATTCCAGCCGATGGTATATTAATTAAGGGTGATGCTCATATAGATTATAGTTTTGTGACAGGCGAAGCTGAACCAATAGATAAAAAACGTGGCGATTTATTATATGCTGGTGGCCGACAAATAGGAAGTGTTTTATTGTTAGAAGTAGTAAAAGAAGTTTCTCAAAGTTACCTAACTAGATTGTGGAATAAAGATGTATTTCAAGAACGCGAAAACAAGTATGATTCATTCATTCATACAATCAGTAAATATTTCAGCATTGTATTGTTTATAATTACCGGTATTGCTTTTGCATATTGGGCTCCAAGTGATATGCAAAGAGCATTAAATGCATTAACAACTACACTCATTATTGCATGCCCTTGTGCTCTTTTATTATCTTCTACCTTCACAAATGGCAATGTTATCCGATTATTTGGTAAGTATTCATTTTACTTAAAAAATTCGGACGTTATTGAGAATATAAGCAACATTGATGTTATTGTATTTGATAAAACTGGTACAATAACAGAAGCACAACACGCTGAAGTAACCTATGTTGGTGAGCAATTAAATGAAATGGATCGTGCATTGTTACGTAATTCTGTAAAACAATCGGGGCATCCACTCAGTAAAAGAGTTTACGATTTTATAGGTAATACTACTACCCTAGAGGTTAATGAATACGATGAGATTCAAGGGATGGGAACGATTGCAAAAATTGATGGACATATAATTAGAATTGGATCTGAACAATTTATATTAGGTAAGGTAGAAAACAAAGCTGTAAAAGAAAGTCGTGTATATATTGAAATCGACAATACATACAAAGGTTACTATGCATTACACAATGTATATCGTGAGGGATTTGCAGGATTAGTAGAACGTTTAAAAAATAAATTTAAGCTGATGGTACTATCCGGTGATCATGATTCCGAACGCGAAGTTTTACAATATATGTTAGGTGAAAATGCTGAATTACATTTCAAACAAAGTCCGGAAGATAAATTAAACAAAATTGAAAAATTACAGCTCGAAGGAAAAAGAGTGATGATGATTGGTG
>JACCDS010160338.1_pt1 | contig 17732 bp, 22 predicted proteins | sample 7446441 | NCBI WGS metagenome assembly JACCDS01 (sample SAMN15323445, study PRJNA562643) | freshwater metagenome | isolation source: river surface water | place: USA:Blue River Watershed | collected 2017-08-17
AACAAGAATACTTTTTTCATAAAATCTAAATAGTTACTCAAATGTACTAAAAGCGCAATCCCGACAACAAGGTCGGGATCGCTTTTAACAAAATTTATAAGGTACGTTTTACTTCCTCTTCTTCAAAGGCTTCTACAATATCCCCTACTTTAAGGTCACTAAAGTTTTTGATGGTTAAGCCGCACTCCATATTGGATACAACTTCTTTGGCATCATCTTTAAATCTTTTAAGACTTCCAAGTTCGGCTGCTTGTCCTTCTCCTTTAGGATACTCAACAATACCATCTCTGATAATTCTAATTTTACTATTACGGCTAATTTTTCCGTCAAGTACATAACAACCAGCCACAGTGGCTTTGTCAAATTTGAATACTTCACGTACTTCAACGTTCGCAATAATTTTTTCTTGGAACTTAGGTTCAAGCATACCTTCCATCGCGCTCTTGATTTCATCAATTGCGGTATAGATGATAGAGTATAATTTAATTTCCACGCCTTCGTTTTCTGCAAGTTTATTTGCCTGCATAGAAGGACGCACGTTAAATCCAATGATGATCGCATCAGATGCAGCAGCAAGTAGTACGTCCGATTCTGAAATCTGACCTACACCTTTTAATACCACTCTAATAGCAACTTCGGCAGTAGATAATTTTTGTAATGAATCCGATAATGCTTCTACCGAACCATCCACGTCACCTTTAATGATGATGTTTAATTCTTTAAAGTTACCTAGTGCTAAACGTCTACCAATTTCATCAAGCGTGATATGTTTTCTAGCACGTAAACCTTGCTCACGTAAAAGTTGAGCACGTTTTGTAGCTACTTCTTTTGCCTCTGCTTCGTCTGTAAATACTTTAAACTTCTCACCGGCTTGTGGTGCACCATTTAAACCAAGTATCACTACTGGTGTAGATGGAGGTGCCGTTTCAATACGCTGGTTACGCTCATTAAACATCGCTTTTACACGACCATAATATTGTCCAGAAACAATTAAGTCTCCTTGACGAAGCGTTCCGTTTTGTACTAAAATAGTAGCCACATAACCACGGCCTTTATCTAGAGATGCTTCAATAATAGTTCCAGAGCCTTCTTTGTTAGGGTTGGCTTTTAAATCTAATAATTCGGCTTCTAGTAATACTTTTTCTAAAAGCGTATCCACATTTAAACCTTGTCTAGCAGATAATTCTTGGTTTTGGAATTTACCACCCCAAGCTTCTACTAAAATGTTCATTTGTGAAAGCTGCTCGTAAATCTTTTGTGGATTGGCTCCGTCTTTATCAATCTTGTTCACCGCAAAAATCATTGGAACGTTTGCAGCTTGCGAGTGCGAGATGGCTTCTTTTGTTTGAGGCATCACGGCGTCATCGGCAGCAACAACAATAATTGAAATGTCGGTTACTTTAGCACCACGTGCACGCATCGCGGTAAACGCTTCGTGACCCGGTGTATCTAAGAAAGTAATAGCTTTTCCTGTTGGCGTTGTTACCTCATAAGCACCGATGTGCTGTGTGATACCACCCGCTTCACCTGCTACTACGTTTGCATTACGGATATAATCTAGTAATGAAGTTTTACCGTGATCCACGTGACCCATGATAGTTACAATTGGAGCACGCTCTACTAGAGACGCTTCATCATCTTCTTCTTCCTCTTCATCAAATTCATCCACGTCATCGATTCCAATAAATTCAACTTCAAAACCAAATTCGCTAGCAACGAGTTCAATAACTTCTGCATCCAAACGTTGGTTGATAGAAACCATGATACCAAGGTTCATACATTTACCAATAACGTCTGCAAAGCTTACGTCCATTAAGTTTGCCAACTCACTTACGGTAACAAATTCTGTTACTTGTAGTTTATTGTCTTCAGTCATTTCACCCATCGCTTCTGCTGCTTCGTCGCGCTTAGCTCTACGGTATTTTGCTTTTAAGCTCTTACCTTTTCCGCCAGCACCAGCAAGCTTCGCTTGGGTTTCTCTGATTTTTTCTTGAATTGCTTTTTGATCAATTTCTTTATCCTCGATTGGGGCACGTTTGCCTCTATCATTTCTATTACCACCTCTGTTACCACCTGGTCCTCTATTAAATTGACCACCGCCACCACCTTGATTGTTTCTGTTGTTTGCAGCAACAATGGGTCTGTTAGGACCGCTTACTGGTTTTCCGTCTGCGCCAAGTGTTGGAGCAGCAGGTGCTGGCTTGCCATCCATAGGAATACGCTTGCGCTTGCGCTTTTCGTCTCTAGCCGCAGGCTTAGGGCGCGTATCACTATTGATAGGTAATTCAATTTTTCCTAAAATTTTAGGGCCTTCTAATTTGTCGGCTCTAATATTTTCGATCGTCGGTGCTACTTCCTCAACAGGAGCAGCAGGAGCTGGAGCAGGAGTGGGTTCTGCTATAGCAGCCGCTACTTCATCCACTTTTTTCTTCGTGGTTTTAGTAGCTGGTTTTTCTACCTCTTCTGCTGGAGCATCTTCTGTTTTTTTCTTCGCTGCCTTTTTAGGACGTGTAGAAGAATCAATAGCAGATAAATCAATTTTGTTGATCACCTTAGGTGCCTCAATTTCTGGGGCTACTACTTTTTCTACAGCAGGCGCTTTTACTTCTGGAGCTGGCGCAGCTGCAACAGGTGCTTCTACAACAGGCTCTTCTTTGCGCGCTTTTTTATCTTCTTTTTTAGCAAAAGAAAGATCTTCTTCATCTCTTTTTTTCTTAGGTTCTGCCTGCGCAGCAACCTTAGGTATTTCTACCTGATCTGCTTTGTTCTTAGCAACTTTATCTCCTTGGAACTCTGCTTGTAAAGCATAGTACTGGTCTGATGAAAGTTTTGCCGTAGGCTTTAACTCATCACGACTAAAGCCTTTTTTCACTAAGAATTCAACCAAGGTATCTTGGCCAATGTTGAACTCTTTAGCGGCGGCTAACAGTCTGGGTGTTTTCAATTCTGACATTCAGTGTTTTTTAGTCCTATTCGTTCATTGAAATGTGCCACAACATATGAACGCTTTTGCTGTGGATCCTCGCCCCTATTAAGGGCAAAGATAGTTAACTATACGCTGCTTAAGCTTCTTCGTCAAATTCGGCTTGAAGCACTTTAAGTACGTCTTCGATGGTTTCTTTTTCGAGGTCGGTTCTACGCTCAAGTTCATCAGGGCTTAAGTTTAAAATACTGCGGGCAGTATCGCAACCAATGCGCTTGAACTCATCAATAACCCAAGCCTCAATTTCATCACTAAATTCGTCTAAATCAATGTCAAATTCATCAACAACCTCTTCATCTTCTCTAAATACATCAATTTCATAGCCAGTTAATTCACAAGCAAGCTTGATGTTAACCCCTCTACGACCAATGGCCAATGAAACCTGGTCTGCTTTTAAAAACACTTCGGCGTGCTTTTTATCGTTGTCTAACTCCATGTAACTAATTTTAGCTGGGGTTAAAGAACGTTGAATTAAGAGTTGAATATTGGTGGTGTGGTTGATCACATCAATGTTTTCGTTTTTCAATTCACGCACAATGCCATGAATACGAGAACCCTTCATACCCACACAAGCACCTACTGGATCGATACGATCATCGTAACTTTCTACCGCTACTTTAGCACGCTCTCCTGGATCACGTACAATCTTTTTGATCGCAATTAAACCATCAAAAATTTCTGGTACTTCAATCTCTAATAATTTAGCTAAGAACATTGGACTTGTTCTAGATAAAATAATAACGGGTGTATTATTTTTAAGATCAACACGTGCTACAACAGCTCTAATGTTTTCACCTTTTTTGAAATAGTCTTGTGGAATTTGCTCCGACTTTGGTAAAATAAGTTCGTTGCCTTCTTCATCCAAAAGAAGTACTTCTTTTTTCCAAACTTGGTAAACTTCGGCACTGATGATATCACCAATACGATCACCATATTTTTTAATAAGGACATTCTTTTTAAGATCGCTAATACGACTTGCTAAAGTTTGTTTAGCAGCCAAAATAGCTCTTCTACCAAAGTCAATCATGTTAATTTCTTCATACAAATCTTCCCCTACTTCAAAGTCGGGTTCAATTTTAATGGCATCGCTGTAACCCACTTCAGATAAGGGATCTATCACTTCACCATCTTCAACAATAAGTCTACGACGGATGATTTCTAAGTCTCCTTTTTCGGCGTTAACGATAACGTCAAAGTTATCATCACTACCATATTTTTTACGGAGTAATGTTTTAAATACATCTTCCACCACTTTCATCATCGTGGGACGATCAATGTTCTCTGCATCTTTAAATTCCTGGAATGCTTCGATAAGATTAATACTAGCCATAACGCTTTATTTAAAGTTTCAAAAGTTTTAAAATTTAATTTGAATCGTTGTTGATTTTATGGTTGAAAACGGAATCACTAATTGTTGTGTTACCATTTTTTTTCCTTTTCCTTCTGTGTGTTCCATCAAAATATCTGACTCTGTTACTTCAAGTAACAAACCTTCTTTTGTGGTTCCGTCATTGAACATAACCTCTATATTTCTGCCTTTATTTTTTACATACTGACGGTGTAATTTTAAAGGTTCGTCGAGTCCTGGAGAAGACAATTCTAACGAAAAGTCTCCTTCTGGATAATAGCCTTCCTCTTCAATAAGTTTATAGAGCTGCTTGTTAAAGCGAACACATTTTTCAATAGCAATACCCTGATCGCCATCCAAATACACTTTAATGTTATTGGTAGGTTTGATACGGATAGAAACCAAAAAATAGGTAGGCTCCTCTTGTAAGAGCTGCGCTATTAAGGCTTCAATTTTTGCTATTTGTAATTCGTTAGACATATTAAAAAAGAAGAAGGGAACGGTAGCCGTTCCCTTCAATTGTTTCATTTTCTAGTGCAAATATAGTGTTTTTAGGCCTAAACTTCCAAATTTTGCTTTTGTAGAGTCCTTACCTTTGTAGTCTATTACGCTTACCATTATGATGAAACTTCTTTTTTACGGCTTCTTAATCTATGCGCTTTACCGCTTTGTATTTAACGTGGTAGTGCCTGTAAGTAAGGCCAGCTCTCAAATAAAAAGCACTTTAAAAGAAATGCAAGCGCAGCAAGCCGCTGCTGCCAGGGCGCAACAAGAACAGGCTGCTCAGTCCCAAAGACAAGCAAAAACAGAGGCTACCAAGCCGGCTCCCAAAGAAGATTACATTGATTTTGAGGAAGTTAAGCCTTAAAGGCCTACATTTTGCACGGTAAGACCCCCACTTAAATATAGGGTTCTAAGGCCCGCTTTTTGAGCCCCTTCTATATTACTAATGGTGTCATCAATAAACAGGGTTTGGGTAGGATCAAGGCCCGATTTTGCCAAAACGGCTTCAAAAGCAGCTACTTCTGGCTTTCTTTGACCAAGCGTATGGGAATAATGCGCATCTATAAAAAAGTGATTAAAATCTGGGTTTAAACCAGCCAAAGGGGCGGTTTGCGCATATATCGTAGTAAACGCCTTGTAATGAATGGCATTTGTATTAGAAAATAAATAAATATTATACTTGCTTTTGATTTGATCCAACCACAGTAGGCGTACTATTGGAAAATCAAGCAACATGGCATTCCAGGCAGTTTCCAATTGATCATTAGAAAGGGTTAATCCTGTGGCTTCCCTGAGGGCCTCGTAAAATGCCTCCGGCTCAATGGCACCCACTTCTAGGTTTTCAAATAATGGGTTGGCCTTGTGCTGGGTATAAAAAGCATCAAAATCTTCAACACCTAGGTCCTCAAAAGCCTTTCGCGTTAATTGATAATTGAGATTGATTAAAACACCGCCTAAATCAAAAATGATATTTTTTACAGGAGTAACCATGCTGCAAATTAAACGCATTATTTTTTACAAATTGATTACGATTGATGCCCTCGGTTAAGTGTAAATATTTTACATTTGCCGCTCATGATTATTTGGGCAACCAAATTTTCAGGGCCTATAGCTCAGTTGGTTAGAGCACCTGACTCATAATCAGGGGGTCCCAGGATCATGCCCTGGTGGGCCCACACAATACAGCAAAGGGTTTCAGCAATAATACTGCTGGGACCCTTTTTTATGACTTGCATACAATTTGCATACAATTAGTGAATAAAAGCTTATTTGGCATTACTAAAATGATGCAGTATACTCATTTCACACTTTTCAAATCATAAAAATTAATATTTGTATTATTTTATTCCATATATTCATATATACATTAAAATTAATAAAAATGAAAAAATCATTACTAAACCTAGCCTTAATCATCGTTCTAGGAATTTCATTGACCTCTTGCTATACACAATCTTACAATGTTGGTAGCGGTCCAAAAACAGGAGTTACAGTAACGCAAAAAAATCATTATGTTGTTTATGGTCTTGCTGGTATTAAAACTGCAGACCCAACTAAAATGGCAGGTGATGCAAAAGATTATGAGGTAACAACCACACATTCATTTATTGATGGATTACTAAATCTTTTGACTGGTGGCTTATACACACCAACAACAACAACTGTAAAGAAATAATTAATAACTTTTACCGCCAAAAAAAGGGTCCTACTATAGGTCCCTTTTTTTTATTTCTACAGCGTTAGTCCTCGAAGTAAATTTAAGTGTCTTCAATTTTTCCTATGCTATTTAAGGGATTGTATAATCTCCTTGAAGCTTTCTATTCCTTTTATTTTGGATTATCCATCCACAAGCCAAGCAATGAGTTACTTGTCAATGTTATCTCTAGCTTGCTGTTCTGGGTTCTGATTTATCATTATTTACTTAAGTCTTAACAATATAAAGTTAAGAAAATCAAATGATAATAAATAATAATGCTTTATTCTTGTAGTTGATTAAGCAAGTCCAATACATGCGAGAATTGATGTATTGAAATATGGCGTTAAAACAACTAATTTTTTTGAAATGAAATGACTTTACTCAAGTCAATATATATAGCATTAATATTAAAATAAACTATAGCACTTCATTTAGAACATTAACTTTTTAAATATGATAAAAGATATAAAAATCGACCCTTACAAATCTATTTTCTTAATCCTTCTTTCAATTTTCATTTATTGCTACTATTTAAATTCAAAAAATGGAAGGTTTGTTAGATTTGATGACTCCAGCACGATACTAGACACCAGAAATGGGAAATTGTATGCTCCATTAAAGTACAAGAAAAGTACCGACTCCTTATTTGTCACAACTAACCCAATAATTAAATAATAATGAAAATTATTAATAAGTTAATAAGGCTAATTTTAATATTACCAATAGGCATATTATCTGGTATAATCGCAACTTTTGTTTTGCATTTACTTTTAGTCAATACATTATCACACTTTGTAAACCCTTATCCCCAATTACCAGAAAGAATTTTAACCCCATTTGCATTTTGTATGAGTTTTGTTTTTGGTGGTAGTATAGTTTCTCCGTTCAACAAATCAAAAACAGCAATACTTTTATTTGCATTCCAACTAGCGCTAATTCAATTATTTATTTTTCTTATTGAATACAAAATTAATTGGTTTGGGAAAATACTGGAGTACAAAGAGGGAGGGCTAACAACCTACTTGGCAATCATTGGCGGTTATGTTGGATTTTACATAACATCTAAGCAAGATGTCAATATTAATTCAAATGAATTAAAAGACGACAAAAAGAGCGAAGTATCAATCCACTTAATAATTGCACTTGCTTTTACTTTATGCATTTATAATGATTACTTTAGAACCATAATATTCGCTATATTATTTCTGTTGATGTCATTAATGTTGTACTTTACTTTTAAAGATAAATTATATACATCGATAAGAATGATTATGCTAATTATTAGAGATTGTATATTCCTGTCCCTTTATTTGATTGGATTAGTTTTAAAAGAAAAAGGAGTAATAATTAGCTTTTTCTGTCTTTCACTAACTATAATTGGATTATTTATTATTGGATTATCGAATAAAGAAAAATCGGCAATCGAAACAATCCACTCTCAGTAAAGGGTTATTATAATGAACCAAGCCAAGCACAAAAAGCTAAAAAACCAATAGAACCTATAGTGCCTAAAACTATTGCAAGTGTTGTTTGTTTTTTATTTATTTCAGTCAATTTTAAATCAACACCCTGAGTTGTCCAATTTACAACACTATCATTTTTAATTATAAATTTTACAAACTTATTTGATGTATTTGCATTTGCTGTCAATAATGCAGGTTGAGTACTGCTGTAAGTGTAAGTAGTTTTCGTGCCAAAATTATAATACCACTCTTCTAAACCACTTTCTGAACGCTTCTCAGTTGGCAATCCAAATTTAGTAATAATATCAGCTTTAGTTTTGTATCTATTCATGACATCATTATGTGTATATAAAGTTTTAGTACATGAACTAAAAATAGCTATCAATAAAAACAACTTTACATTAAAAAGTTTTTTATTATTATTTTCCATTTCCTATTTTTAAAAAGTTTTATTTATACAATTTTATAATTATGAGCTGTATTTAATTATTAATTGAGCATTTTGAGGTGCATCAATAACTTCCATCTTCTGTCTTTCTGTAAAAAATTCTTTTTTATACATATTGTTTATATGCATAAAAATAAGACAATAATCGTATAAAATAAATTGCAACTAATTAAATCGATTAGAATACTCCCTTGCAAATAATCAAATTGATTATCCCCCTTATGAAAAGACTATAAGGGTACTCCCAATTACAACCCCTCCTACATCCTGCGACCTCCGAAGCACCCCCTTGGGCCCAGGGAACAGAGAGCAATCGCTATTTAATAACCACATTTAAAAAATTAAAAATGGTAACAGTAACAGGTTTTGCTGAAAGGCAAAGAAAAGACGGAACAACATTTATTGCACTAGAATTAACTGGTGGCGTAGAGCTTGTTCAAAGTAGTAACACTGGTAAGTTTTATGCGACAGCAAGACGTACCTCAATCCCTTCCACATTTGATAAAACAATAGCTGAAGGGCTAATTGGTACCCGCATGTCTGGTGATGTTGTAAGAGTTCAGGTGGACGCTTATGATTTTGTTGACAAGAGAACTGGGGAGACCATTCAACTCCAACACAGCTATGCTTATGCTCCAGAGGGGTCAACAGAGCTCATTGGATCAAGCAAAATAGAAAGCTTACAAATGGCATAAGCAGGAAGACACTAGAACATTGTTCTGACGGAACCAATAGTAGGTCAAATAACAACTAATCGCTACGAAAGTATCTAGTTGGAACAATTGTCTTTAGTGGTTAGTAAATGAGGGACTGGGTGGAGCAATCTGCCTGGTCCTTTTAATTTAAAAGAAAGCGATTGAAAATTGATTTTAGAATTGAAAAAATATGATTAACATTTTCACGTGTTACTTCAAGCTGAATAAATATGGACATTAATGAGCTTAAAAAAAATCCAGTCCAATCAAATTTATTCATCTCCAATGCCATTAATGCTAAATCATCAATTTTCTTTTCAATATGCATCAATTGCAATTGAGTTAACTCGATTTGTTGAATAACAGATTTGAAATCTAATAATTTCGTTTGAAGCTGTTGAAACTCAAAAGCACTGAATTTTTCATTGTTTTTGTTTATGTCAATGCCAGAAATGATTGAATATTCATTAGATAATCTACTCCAATAGTCTGGAGTATAAATTTCTCTTTTCATGCAGTTAAGCCAAATATGAAATTCCACAATCATATCTTCCCAATCTCTAACGTACTTTTCAATTACAAATGAATTTTGACCTGGCGAATAAGTGCATTCGTATTTTGGAAAAGATTGTTCGTATATAGAAAGCTTAAAAAAGAATTCGCTTGATTTATGAACAATTTTATTTACTGTTTCTTTTGACCAAACATGAATATCGTCAATTAATTGAAATTGACTTGGATGTAATTCATGATTTAAAATTTGATCATATAAAAAATCACTTTGAGATTTTAAAAGCTTCATTAATCTAATTTACACAAATTTAATAATTATGCAACTACAAAAAGCATCACGAAAAAAGGCATCTATAAAGATGTCTCTCCAAGGTCCTAGTGGATCTGGTAAAACCTATTCATCCTTATTAATAGCCTACGGACTATGTAATGACTGGACCAAAATAGCTGTTATAGACAGTGAAAACCATAGCTCTGAGCTATATTCTCATCTAGGGAGCTATAATGTCCTCCAGTTATCAGCACCTTACACACCAGAGAAACATGTTCAAGCAATTGAGGCATGCGGGCAGGCAGGCATGCAAGTTATTATCATTGACAGTATTTCACATGAGTGGGAATACATCCTCGAGAGCCATGCTGGAATGACTGGTAATAGCTTTACTAACTGGCAAAAGATTGGTCTTAGACATAAAGCGTTTATCCAAGCAGTGCTAAATGCTAAAGCGCATATAATTGTTACCACTAGGACCAAACAAGACTATGTTCTAAATGAACGCAACGGCAGAATGGTCCCTGAAAAGGTGGGGCTTAAAGCTGTTCAAAGAGAAGGACTAGATTACGAAATGACACTTGTTTTTGATCTCACAATGAAAAACACCGCCACTGCTTCTAAAGATAGAACAGGATTGTTTTTTGGAAAACCAGAGCAAAAGCTAGGCACAGATACTGGCAGATTAATACACCAGTGGTGTAATGCAGGTAATGACATTTCACCAACCGACATTAGTGCTATTATTTTTAAGTGCAACACGATTGATGAATTACTAGAGTTGTACAATCAACACCCACAATTCAAAGAAGTGCTTAAAAAGGAATACGAAACCCGCAAGCGTGAAATACTAATGCAGAATCAAACTGTTTAAATATTTCGCTTACCTACCCTGCCTTTACATTTTAACCTCATGCCTTGCTTTTAGCAGGGCATTTAAATTTAAACACAATGACACAAACAGACAACATCGCAGAAATAGAGCTTATTTACAAACCAAGCATTAGTACTAAGCCATTAATAAACAGTTCACTAGATGCATATAACGTACTTATCAATTTCTATCCAGAGAACAGACTTCAATTGCAAGAGCATTTTGTGGTTGCCTACCTAAACCGCTATAACCGTGTGCTAGGTGTAATGCAGCACACCACTGGAGGAATCACTGGAACGGTTGCTGACATTAGACTGGTATATGCAGCAGCACTAAAAGCTGCAGCATGTGGCATCATCATTTCACACAATCACCCTAGTGGTAATTTAAAAGTGTCTGCAAGGGACCAAGAAACCACCCTAAAATTCAGAGATGCAGGTGACTTACTAAACGTAAAACTATTAGACCATATAATTATTGGCTTAAATGGTCAATTTTTAAGCTTTTCTGATGAAGGACTTTAAAAAAACAGTGCAATGAAAAACAGTAGAATCGTTTATTATGACTCATTTAGTATAGCTGTCATAAACCCAAACGGAGAGTTAAGAAGGATCTATTGTCCATTTATGGTTAAATGTAAGAGACAGGTTGATAACATACAAGAAAATAGTATGGTGTATGTAGAGGAGGTATGTTCAAATGTGAATGGTCTATTATTTTATAGGATTGGACTGCTGTTCTACAAATATGACGACTTCTCTTTAAAATCAAGATTCTGAATTACTTCATATAGAGCTTTTTGGCTCTTGTTGAAGCATTTCTATTCTGATAATTTCAATTTTTATTTAATATGAAAACTAAGGAAGAATTTCAGATAGAGCTTGGAAATAATATACGCAAGATTAGAGTAAATAGAAACTGGTCCATTGAAAAACTTGCTTTGGAAACTGGGCTTACATATAGTCAAATTGGAAGGATTGAATTAGGAAAGAGAAATCCAACCACTTACACGGTTTATGTGCTTACAAAAACTTTAAATGTTTGTACGTCAGAAATATTCAAGCCTATTGATTAGGTGTTGGTTTGAAATCAGGTACTGGGGGGTATTTGTTTTATAAACTAACGCCTAATCTTTTTTACATATGCCATCATAGTGCATTTAGATATTAAAATGATCACACCAAATAAATATGTTACGGTTGTTTAAAAATTCAAAAAAGCATGATTTCGAACTTGATAGTATTGGATCATTGGCGGAATCATCTTTCGCTCAGATGGTAGTTAAAGTGCTGTCGCTTAAAAGAGGGTTTACAGTTAGTACAGAAAATATTGATAATGAAACCTTCATAGCTGTATTTAAGTCAGCTAGGACAAAACTAACTCTGGCATATGGACTTGACGGGAAATTTGTTTCTAAAAAAAGTGAAATTTTTAAATAAATATAAAGTGGAAGTGAAATTAAAGGGTGAATTCGAAAAGTTAAGTTCAAGAGAAAAGCAAATTGTCGCTGCAATTATAAAAGAGGAAAGGGTTACTGATATTGCGTTTGCACTTGGATTAAAAATGAATACAATTTCTACTGTAAAGAAGAACATTTACTGCAAACTGAAGGTGCATTCAGACATTGGTATTTATAGGTTAGCGGTTAAGGAGGGGGTAATAAAAATATAGCACCTATGTGGAGAAAACGCACATATTGACCCCCTGTAGCGCTGCAAACTAACGAACGTATTTTACAACCGCATTAAATTAAATGTATTAAGTTAAGTATAGCCAATTCCATTTATTTACCCTACTTAGTTAACTAGCTTAACTCAAACTGATATACAAAATAGTTCGTAGTATAGATTGTACAATTTTTGAAATACAAGTCAATTTGTAAAACCAACATAACTATTTTTAATAACTATGCCCCTAAGAAAATCTAGGGACTTAGTTTAATAAGTGGCGGTTTCGACGGATGTCGGTTTAATGCTCTACATACTCAATATCATTTATTGGAAACTCCCTTACCTGCAAATTTTTAGGCCATTCTTCCATTTTACCACCATGATAATGTTTGAGTTTAAGTTCATTCCTTAAATGACATCCTAGTTGTTTGTTAAAAACTGCCACTTCTGTATTTTCTTTTAAGTCACTAATTGCTCGTGCATACCATGAGACTTCTGAATAACGATACCTATATGGCCCCTTATCATTACCGCTCTCACCTCCTAAAATCACCCATTGAAAATCATCTATTATTCTTTTTCCATCTTTTTCAACGAGAAAATTAATCTCATCCAATAATGGCTCAGCAGAAATAAATCTAATCTTAGCAGGTATTGCTGCAAGAACTTCGCAACGATGAAAGTATGCCTGTGCTTCGACTGACACCCCTAACCATACGTTAGGATACCCAGATCCCCAGTCATTAGGTAAGCACTGAAAAATTCTTTCTGGACGTTTAGTTAAGATTTGCCAAATGATATGTGGAGTTCTTTTAATTACGCTCCAAGCGTCTTCTCTCCACAAATCAGCCTCAGGAAGAAAAAAATCAGAGAAAGAGCATGTGAAAATCATACAAGGGTCTGACTCATATAACGGTGCGTAAAACGTTTTATCACTTAAACGGTAAATATTAGATCCATCCTGACCAAGATCGTCTTTGAATCTGTACATATAGCAGAACTTACAGCCAGGACTAATTTTTTTACAACCGTGCCAGAAATTATGGGACTTATCTGTCCATTGTATCATTGTTTTTTTCATTGTAAAATATTAATGCACTGCACCTGTATCGATGCAGTGCGAAGAATAATAATATTTAAGAAGCGCCATTCGCCTCTTTCGCCATTATTACTTTTTCATAATGACCTTTTTTTATTTTTCGAATCTTTCCTTTTTGAACTAAGACTGGTAAATACCTATCAATTGTGCGATCAGAGATTTGTAAAATCTTCTGTAAAGGAACAAGCTCATTACGCTTAAAATTTACTGGCATTAAATCAAAAAGTTCATCGACGATTGAGCCTAATTCTTCTACTCCAGGTAACATATTGAATATTTCCAAAGCTTTAAAAAATGATAGCTCAATTATCCACTGCGCATTTACAAAATCTTGATCACTACAATATATTATGTCATTCTCATTTTTCTCATCAAAAGCTCTTAAAGCTGTGTAATTAGCGGCACAACGTGCTATCATATTAACATGTCTTTTAGCTATTGAGGTTGCATTTTCACCACCAGCATCATTTGCCTTTTGATGCCAATCATTTCCAATGTTATTTAATAAGTCCCATTGTTCGTCTGTAAATTTCACCTCAATGTTTCTATCCTTCATTGCAAGAAACAAAGCATGATATATTTTCCCAATTTTATCAAAAGACTCATCTAAAGGATTGCAATCATCACACGGTTTAACATTTGTCCAAGTGTCTGTAGAATAACTTGTAAAAAAAGTAAATCTAGAAAATAAACCATCGTCATTTGATTTAAACAAACTACTTAGTTGTGATGGAGTACCTGTTATAAAAATTGATAGCTTAGGAGAATTTGCAGTTAAACTTTCTAAATTTCCTTTTCTCATTTGAGTAATCGGCTCATTATGAAATGCTTTTCTAAATACTGAGGAGTTATCACCGCCAAATTTTTTATTGGACATCATGTTTGTGAGGCCATCTATTTCAGTTTCAAAAATTACTAAGGCCATTGAGCCATCATTTTCATCAAACTGTTGAATTAACATAGACGAAGTAGTATTACCAGAGAGTAAAAGCAATTTTAATTTCGGCTTTTCAGGTGGGACCACACCTTCAACATTGCCCTTTTTTAATTTAGCCTCGTAGATTTTTAACTGAGCTATATACTGCTTGACAATAGTTTTATTATACTGTACCAATTCATCATTGGATTTGATTAATAGCTTTGCCAAAGATGCCATCTTGCCTTTACCTGCGCCTGGAGGCTTAACTGCTGCTACATAAATCTGAGTATAATTGATTTTATTATGGTAATTCACCCAAACGTTGGGTAATATTCCACTTGCAATTGCCGTAGAACCATAAATACTCATTAATTTTTCATCCACAGTTTGCATAACATTTGCTACGCTTGCAATAACTCTTGGAGCAGTTGCAATAAATTCATACAATTGTTTATCCATTCTTTTTTTGTTTTAAAAGTTTGGGAACATTAATTAGCATTTGATCTTTTACGGGAACGTTATACTGTTCCAGCCACGAATCGATTATTTCTTTTTTAAAAAGAAGTACTTTGCCAGTCTTCATATATGGAATCTGGCCGTTGCTGCACCATTTGTAAATGGTAGACTTGCTCATCTTAATATAATCTTTGAGCTCGTCGAGAGTTAAGTAACTCATATGTTTTGAATTTTAATTACGCATTTCATAGCGCAAAGATAAATCCAAATAGACGTAATTACTTGTTAATCAATTAGTTGGGAATACAATTGGAGATATTAGTAAAATAATTAATGCGAAAAATCATTCAAATGATCCTCTATTATACTTTGCTTGTGTTCGTTCCTGGTAGTAATTCTACTTTTTTCTTTTGACCCTTTTTCTGCTTCAAATTGAAAACCATTTATTTGAAAAATTTTTAACGACTCAATCTTACTAAGCTTGAGTGAACTATCTAAAATTACTCTTGCTAAAAAGAAATTTATTATCCCAGCCTCTCCTTCAAAGTGAATAACTTTTTTTTCTAGCGAGGAAAAGTTCTTTGATAAAAAACTAACAAAATTATTTTTGTCGTCATTAGCTCGTAATTTAATTACACTGCCACCTAGTTTCATATCAAGCTGTGAAATCGAATTAGCTAATTCGATTTTATATCCTTTTTTAAGTAGAAATGATTTAGAGTACTCTTTTTCAGATAAAATAACTTGTACTAATGGATGAATTTCTTGAGGAGGTGTTAGTGTAGTATAATTTACATATAGTTCCCTAATTATTTCTTTTATTGGCTCTGTGAAAATCTGTTTGTGAATTAGTAGCCCATTTAATTCTGTTTCGTGAATAGATATGAGGCGTTTAATAATTCTTCTAACATAATTTTTTGTCTTTGTTTTTTCTTTGAAATCAATAAATTCTGCAATATAGTTTAATGTTGTAACAACTTCGTCCCTTGTGAATTTAAAATACGCATCGTCAAGAGTAACAATTCTGGTACGCCATTCTATAATTGGACTATCATCATCATTTTCGCCAACTTTTACTTCATAATCATATTCCCATGTAAGATTATTAGGATGAATAGTAACAGGAAAGTTGCTGTAGTAATAATCGTTTTCGTCATTTTTATCAGGAATGCGCTCAACATAACATGAAAGAAACTTGTTTAAATTTTCATGAGTATAGATTTCCTCAAAAAATCTTGCTGGGTGTACACTACTTGACTCCTTAAACTCAAGTTCACAATACATAAGCTACTTAATTAAATGCTGTAAGCAATTTAGCCATTTCTTTTTTACTATCATCTTCAAAGCTACCTAAGTATGCCCTTGTAGTAGAAATTGAGGCATGACCTAAAGCTTCAGATATCTGCTGTATGTCAGCACCAGATCTTTTTAGTATGGTTGCTGTACTATGCCTAGCAGTATATGTTGTGCAGTCTTTATCTATTCCTATAGCAGAGGCAATTTTTCTTGTGTATCTATTGACCATTTTAATAAATTGCTTTAAATCTGCCAATTGATTCTCCAAGGAGTCTGTTTGTTTTATAATTGAAAAAACAAGTGTGTTAGGACCCCTGTTTTTCTTGCCGTGTTTTGCAATGATGGCCTTAAGCTCATCAGTTAAATAAACCTTGATTGGTATCACGGTCCTATTCGTATTGATTGTCTTTGCTCTTATAAATTCTATAAAGTCCTTCTTAATATCACCATACTTCAACAATGAGATATCCTTCATGTTCATACCGTTAGCCATATAACTAAACTTCCAAAAGTCTAATGCCCTCTCTTCCCAGCTATTGCTCTCAGCTTCATATTCAAACAAGGCTTTAACTTCATTCATGTCCAAGGCCTTCTTAGTGTTTTTACTTGTTGGAATCTGATATTTTAGCACAGTTTTACTTCCAAAAGGATAGTTATAGTCTTTGGGCAAAGTTCCGTCCTCAATAGCTCTATTAATAATGGCCTTTAGTGGTCTTAGATAAATGCCGACTGTGCTAATTGATTTTTTGTCAGCAATCTGTTTTTTTTCATATGACCTTAAAAACTCAGGGGTTATTTCCCAAAAGGCTAGTTTCTCCTTAAACGATTTCAATGAATGCTTACTACAAGTATAATTAGATGCCGTACCAATCTGCCCATTTTTCTTATACTCGCTAATTGCTAGATCAAAGTAAGCGTATACGTCAACCCTTAACTGCTCGTTTTTATAGAACTTTCGTTGAAACAGATTAAAATCAAATAATTCCAATTCGGCTATTACAGAAATGGCTTTTTGCTCAATTGAATCTAGCGCCATCCTGATTTGCTTCTCCTTTCCTTTAGGCACGCGCGCCATATATTTATCAAAATCAGCCTTTGTAGCATTAAACTGGGTAGGAAAATACTTTTGAGTCCTATTAAACGTAACCCTTAATTTGATCGGAAAAGTACCGTCTTGCAGCGCGCGCCTTGTGTCTAATATAATTGAAGTCTTTGGTACCATAAATACTACTATTTGCATACGATTTGCATACAAATGTAGATAACAAAACTCACACAAAGAGAAATGGTGATAAAATAAATTTATCTAAAAGTCAATGATATCAATACTTTTGATAAAATATGACAACAATAGACAACTAAAGAAAACAACGGAAAAGAACTATTTTTTTGACTCATAATCAGGGGGTCCCAGGATCATGCCCTGGTGGGCCCACAGTTAAAAATAAAAGCCACTTACATACATTTGTAGGTGGCTTTTTATTTAAGCTTTAGTTA
>JACCDS010932061.1_pt1 | contig 17727 bp, 17 predicted proteins | sample 7446441 | NCBI WGS metagenome assembly JACCDS01 (sample SAMN15323445, study PRJNA562643) | freshwater metagenome | isolation source: river surface water | place: USA:Blue River Watershed | collected 2017-08-17
CCTCGGGCACGGGATAGAGGCTGCGCTGGCTGTCGGGGTCGAAGACGCGGATCGAGTCGATCTCGTTGTCGAACAGGTCCACGCGGAAGGGCACCAGCGAGCCCATCGGGAACAGGTCGATCAGTCCGCCGCGCACCGCGTATTCGCCCGGCGACACCACCTGCCCGACGTGGGTGTAACCCGCCAGTGTGAGCTGAGCCTTGAGCGCGGCCTCGTCGAGCTTCTGCTTGGTCTTGAAGTGGAAGGTGTAGCCCGCCATGAACGACGGCGGCGCCAGGCGGGTGAGGGCGGTGGTGGCCGGCAGCAGCACCACGTCGACCTCGCCGCTGCGGATGCGCCACAGCGTGGCCAGGCGCTCGGAGATCAAGTCCTGGTGCGGGCTGAAGTTGTCGTAGGGCAGCGTTTCCCAGTCGGGGAAGACGGCCACGCGCAGCTCGGGGGCGAAAAAGGCCAGCTCGTCGGGCAGGCGCTGCACATCGGCGGGCTCGGCGGTGACGATCGCCAAGGTCCGGCCTTCGGCCTTGCGCGCCTGGGCGAAGCGCGCCAGCAGCAGAGCGTCGGACGAGCCGGTGGAGCGGGGAACGGTGAATCGTTTGCCGGGGGCGATCGAGGGGAGCTGCATGGCGGAGGCACCAAGAAGGAAATCAGCGCCGGCAGGCCCGTGGAGTTGTCCCCCGGACCGGTGCGCGAAGCTGCGGCTTGTAGGGAGCCGCGTCCGGATGCGGGGCCTGCGAAGGCCATGACGCACCGCGAGGCCCGAATGTCCTGCCTTCTGCAGGGACTTGCACAGGGCCCGCACAATCTGCCCATCGAGAGGGGAGTAGCAGGTGGTCGCCACGCGGCCATCGCGCCACCCGTCAATACGGCCCATGCAGCTGAGCATGAGGCCCGGGTACGCAAGCGGTTTTCCAGCACGGCGCCTGCCGTGATCCCCGCAGCCAGACCTTTCGGTACGAAGTGGCCGCTTCCGGTGCCCAGGCACCGCGAACGCCGTGCGCCGTACCGGGGTCGTCCACATCGTCGTTCACGTCAGCAGTCCTGTTTCAACCTGACTGTGGAGTGCTCATGAACTCGATGGCGCCGGAATGGCTTTGGCTGGTGTTTGGGGCGGTGGTGTTGCTCGCCCTGTTCGTGGATTTTGTGGTGTTGCGCCGCCAGGGGGCACACGAGGTCGGCGTGCGGGAAGCGGTGAACTGGTCGCTGGTCTGGGTCGGACTGAGCCTGGCCTTCAACGCCCTGCTGTGGTGGGCCACGTGGCGCGAGCACGGCACCGAACTCGCGAACACGCGGGCCCTGGAGTTCCTGACGGGTTACCTGATCGAGAAGTCACTGGCGGTCGACAACATCTTTGTCTTCCTGATGATCTTCACGTACTTCGCGGTGCCGCCGGCCTATCAGAAGCGGGTGCTGATGTTCGGCATCGTCGGGGCGATGGTGCTGCGCACGGCGCTGATCCTGGTGGGCGCCTGGCTGATCGCGCACTTCCACTGGATCCTTTACGTTTTTGGGGCCTTCTTGCTCGTCACCGGCGTGAAGATGTGGTGGGCGGCCGGACAGGAGCCCGACCTAGAAAGCAACCCGGCGCTGAAGTGGTTGCGCCGAGTGATGCCAGTCAGCCGTGGATTCGACGGAGAGAAGTTCTTCACGTTCGAAAATGGTCGGCGCATCGCCACCCCGCTGATGCTGGTCATCGCGCTGGTGGGCATCACCGACGTGATCTTCGCGGTGGACTCCATCCCGGCCATCTTCGCCATCACCGCCGATCCGTTCATCGTGCTGACGTCCAACATCTTCGCCATCCTGGGGCTGCGCGCCATGTACTTCCTGCTGGCGGCCATGGCGGCGAAGTTCCACCTGCTCAGCTACGGCCTGGCGGTGATCCTGGTGTTCATCGGCAGCAAGATGCTGCTGATCGATGTCGTCAAGATCCCCGTGTTCGCCTCGCTCGGCACGGTGATCGGCATCCTGGCGGTGACGATGTGGCTGAGCGTGCGCACGGCCCCCAGGATCCGGACACGGACCTGAAACCGGTTGATCAGCCGCGCGCCAACGGGTTGGGGGTCGGCTCGCCGATCTTGTGCAGCGTGTTGCGGTCCGTGTGGTGGAACGGTTCTGCCTGACCCCGGATCTGCAGCACGGTGTCCTCGTCGTACGACCAGGTGCCGTCACCATGGATCGTGACCTTGATGCGGAACGACGTGGTCTTGAAGGCCTCGTTCAGGAACGGTGCCGAGCAGATGCCGAAGGTATCGAGGCCCTGAGTGGCTTCCAGCTCGAACTCGGTGGCGTCGGCGCTGGCCGTGCCCCCGGCCATGGCGATTTCGCCGCGGGGAATCGTCAGGGTGTGGATCACGGCCCCAGTGGCCGGCTCCCACAGCCAGTAACCCACCTGCTCGTGGTAAGTCTTGACCTGCTCGGGCTTGGTGATGTGGGTGTGATAGCGCAGGCCGAACAGCAGCTGCGGCCCGTTGGTGACGGGGTCGATGGGCTGCAGCTCGATGCGCTCGACAAACGCCTGCTTCTTGGGGCCTTCGGCCTTGGGCTTGACGTCCAGACCCCGGACGCCTTGCCAGATGCCCGCCATGCCACGCAGCGGACCGAGTTGGGCCAGGGTGTTGACGTCGACGTTGCGGGGTTCGGTGTAGAGGTCCTGGGGGATGTCGCTCATGGGGAAACTCGGGAGTGGGCCGGTGACCGTACTCTAGCTTCAGAGTGAACGCCCTTGAGCCCCGACCCTGACCGATTCGATCGGAATGGTGCGGGCATGACACGGTCAGTCACACACCTGGCGGGGTATTCGTGTACATTGGAAAGTATTCGATTACTTACCCCATCGCATGTCCGCCCGCCTGTCCACTGAAGAGCGCCGAGCCGGGATCGTGGCGTCCATCCTGAAGCTGGCGAACGACACCAGTCCGGCGCTGATCACGACCCACGACGTGGCATCGGCCGTGGGCGTGACGCAAGGGGCGGTCTTCAAGCACTTTGCGTCGAAAGAGGCCATCTGGCAGGCCGCCATGCAATGGGTGCGCACCACGCTGATGTCGGCCCTGAACCAGGCCGCACACGTGGCACCGACCCCTTGCGAAGCGTTGTCGGCCCTGTTCAGGACACATGTCGGATTTGTGTGGGCACACCCCGGGGTGCCTCGGGTGATCTTCCACGAGCTGCAGCAACCGCATGACACCGCCGCCAAGGAGGAGGTCAGGGCGCTGCTGCAGGAGTACCGGGCCCTGTTGATGACCCTGCTGGCCCAGGCGCGGGATGCGGGACAGGTGCCCGACACGCTGGATCTGGACGCGGCAGCGACGGCGTTTGTCGGCCTCATCCAGGGCCTGGTCATGCAGGCGATGCTCTCGGGGCCCGCACCCGTTGCGCAGCGGCACGCCGATCGTGTGTTCAAGATCTACCTCCGGGGATTGGGAGTCCAGCCATGAAGTTCAGTCCTGTGGCGCGCCGCCGTTGGGTGCTGGGTGGTCTTGCGGTGGGGCTGATGGTGGCGGTGGGCGTCGTGGCGCGTCAGTCCGGTCCTTGGGCCGCCACCCGCGTGACCGTGGTGGAAGCGCGCCAGGGCCGGCTCACCCCTTCGCTGTTCGGCATCGGTACGGTCGAAGCCCGGCGCAGCGTTCTGGTCGGGCCCACGGTGGCTGGACGTGTGCTCCGAGTGGCGGTGGATGTGGGAGATGTCGTGAAAGCCGGCCAGCCACTCGGAGAGATGGATCCCGTGGATCTGGACGACCGCTTGGCCGCACTCGCGGCCTCCACCGGCCGTGCGTCCGCCGCAGTGTCCGCCGCCGAAGCCCAGCTGCGCGATGCGGCCGCCCGCCAGACCCTGGCCGCGGCCAATGCCCGCCGCTACGTGGAACTGGGCGATCAGAACTTCATCAGCCCCGGCGCTGTGGAGACCCGGTTGCAGGAACACACCTCTGCAGACGCTGGAGCGGGACTCGCCCGAGCCAACCTGGACGCGGCTCGCCAGGACCTCCGGCGCCTCATGGCCGAGCGCGCGGGGCTGGAGCGGCAGCGGGCCCAGGTGCGCCTGGTGGCGCCACACGACGGCGTGATCGTCAGCCGAGACGCCGAACCGGGCGCCACCGTCGTGGCGGGGCAGGCCGTGGTTCGAATGATCGATCCCTCGTCGATCTGGGTGAAGACTCGCCTGGATCAGGGGCAGTCGGCCGGATTGGGTGTGGGCCTGCCGGCGCGGATCCGGCTTCGGTCGGATCCCGATCGGACCTGGCCAGGCCGGGTCGCTCGGGTGGAAGCGATCAGCGACAGCATCACCGAAGAGCGGGTGGCGCAGGTCGCGTTTGATCAGACCCCACCGGGCGTGTCCCTTGGCGAACTGGCCGAGGTGAGCCTCACACTGCCCGAGTCCCCCGAAGCCCCGCTGCTGCCCAACGCCAGCCTGAGACCCATGCAGGGACAAACCGGTGTGTGGCGGGTGCGCACCGACGGCCTGGAGTTCGTGCCGGTTCGCCTCGGATCACGCAGTCTGGAGGGGCAGGTTCAGGTGCTCGAAGGCATCGCCCCCGGCGACCGGGTCGTCGTGCACAGCGAACACGCACTGCAGGCCGGCACCCGCATCCGCGTGGTCGAGGCCCTGGCCGGAGAGCGTCCGTGATCAGCCTTGCCGGGCGGGACATCCTGCACTCCTGGGGCAAGTTTGTGCTCACGGGCCTGGGGCTGGGCCTGCTGATCGGGGTCACGTTGACGATGGCCGGGGTTTACCGCGGCATGGTCGACGATGCACGCACCCTGCTTGACAACAGTGGCGCCGACCTGTGGGTCGTGCAGCAAGACACGCAGGGGCCCTACGCCGAATCGTCGAGCCTGCGCGACGACGTGGTGCGCAGCCTCGTGGCGCTGCCCGGGGTGGCTCGCGCGGCCAACGTCACCTACCTGACCATGCAGGTGCGCCGAACCGGTGCGACGGGCCGGGCCATGGGCGAAGTCCGGGCCATGGTGGTCGGCTTCGAGCCGGGTCTGCCTGGACAGCCCGATCATCTCGTGGCTGGGCGACACCTCACGCGCAGCCACTACGAAGCACTGGCCGATGTGCGCACCGGCTTTGCGCTCGGAGACCGCATCCGCATCCGTCGCCACGACTACACGGTCGTCGGCCTGACTCGGCGCATGGTGTCCTCCGGAGGGGATCCCATGATCTTCATCCCGCTGAAGGATGCCCAAGAGGCCCAGTTCCTGAAGGACAACGACGCCATCCTGAACGAACGTGCCCGCACCGCCGCCAATCCGGCACTCAACCGTCCGGCGGTGCCCGGCCTGTTGGAGGCGGTGCAAGCCGCGCAGGCCAGCAACCACCACGTCAACGCCGTGCTGGTGCAGGTCCGCCCCGGGCAGGACCCTGAAACCGTGGCCGCCGGGGTGCGCCGCTGGAAACACCTCGAGGCCTACACCCGGGCGCAGATGGAAGAGATCCTGGTGGCCAAGCTGATCGCCACCTCGGCCCGCCAGATCGGCATGTTCCTCGTGATCCTGGCGGTGGTCAGTGCGGCCATCGTGGCCTTCATCATCTACACGATGACGATGGGCAAGATCCGCGAGATCGCTGTACTCAAACTCATCGGCACCCGCAACCGAACCATCGCGGCCATGATCCTCCAGCAGTCGCTGGGGCTCGGGCTGATCGGTTTTGTCGTCGGCAAGGTGGCCGCGACCCTCTGGGCACCGGTGTTCCCCAAGTACGTGCTTCTGGAGCCGGGCGATGCAGCGCGTGGGTGGGTGGCGGTGATGGTGATCTGTGCGCTGGCCAGTGTCCTGGCCATCCGGGCCGCCCTCAAGGTGGATCCGGCTGTGGCGATCGGAGGTTGACGTGGACCGAGGGGGCATCCGGATCGAGGGCTTGCGCAAACGGTACGGTGAAGGCGACACCGCCGTGGAGGCCCTCCGGGACGTCCACATGGCCGTGGCGCCAGGCGAGGTGGTGGGCTTGATCGGTCCATCGGGCTCAGGCAAGAGCACCCTGCTCAAGTGCCTGGGGGCGGTCATCGAGCCCAGCGGCGGTCGCATGGTGCTGGGGGGGCAGACGATCTACGACCAAGGCTGGAAGGTGCCTGACCTGCGGGCCCTGCGCCGCGACCGCATCGGCTTCGTGTTCCAGGCCCCGCACCTGATCCCCTTTTTGGACGTGACGGACAACGTGGCCCTGTTGCCCATGCTGGCGGGCCGGCCGAACCCTGAAGCCCGGGCTCGGGCGCGTGAACTGCTGGAAGCGCTGGACGTGGCGCACCGTGCCAAGGCGCAACCGGCGGAACTCTCAGGGGGTGAGCAGCAACGGGTGTCGATCGCACGCGCCCTGGCCAACCGCCCGCCGGTGATCCTGGCCGATGAACCCACCGCCCCTCTGGACAGCGAGCGGGCCTTGGCTGTGGTGCGGCTGCTCCATCAGATGGCCCACCAGCACCAGACGGCAATCATCGTCGTCACGCACGACGAAAAGATCATCCCCACGTTCCGACGGCTGTATCACATCCGCGATGGATGCACGCACGAGGAACGTGGACAAGGGCTGGCGTTGCCGTGACGCCCGGCCCTTGCAAACGCCTCAGGCCGCCGCCACGGCGTGCGAGAGCTTGCCCAGCCAGATCAGGGCCCCCGCCGACACGATGACACACCCGATCCGCGAGGACCCCGAGTGCACGGTTTGCAGAAGAAAGCGCAAAGTGAAGCGGGACATGGCGGCCTCCTGTGACAACCTGCTTTGAAATCTAGTCCTGCGCCGCCCGTCCGTACATTCGATTGGTTTCATGGCGGCCATAGAGGGGTCACATCGGTGTCCTCGGAGCCCCTCGGCCGGTGCGGCAGAATCGGCCACACCGCAGCCCCCTTGCCAAGACGGACACGCGGCGCGCCAGCCCCTGAGACCTGACATCACCGAACCATGACCGCTCCCGATCTCCCGACGCTCCTGCAGACCGCCCACGAACTGGCCGACCTGGGACGGGGCCTGTCCCTGCAGTGGTTCGGACAACCGCTGACCGTCGACCTCAAGGCCGATGACAGCCCGGTGACGATGGCCGATCGGGGGGTCGAAGCGGCGCTGCGGGCCCACCTGGCCGCACGCCATCCCGACCACGGCATCCTGGGCGAAGAGCACGGACGCGAACGCCTGGATGCCGAATACGTCTGGGTGATCGATCCGATCGACGGCACCCGCAGCTTCATCAGCGGACTGCCGCTGTGGGGTACGCTCATCGCCCTGATGCACCGGGGACAGGCCCTCCTGGGCCTGGTCGACGTCCCGGCCATCGGCGAGCGCTGGAGCGCTGGCCGCTCCGGGGCCACCACCTATCGCCATGACCACCGCCCGTCGGCCAGCACCCCGGCCTGCCGCACCAGCGGGTGCACCGACCTGCGCCGGGCCCGTTTGTACGCCACATCTCCGGACATCTTCAGCGCGCCCCAGCTGGCCGCGTTCGACCGCCTGACGGCGAAAGTGGCCATGCGTCGCTATGGCGGAGACTGCTACGCCTACGGACTGGTGGCCAGCGGACACGTGGACCTGGTGGTGGAGGCCGGCCTGCAACCGTACGACTATTTGTCGATGGTGTGCGTGATCGAAGGGGCAGGGGGCGTGATCTCCGACTGGCAGGGCCGCCCCCTGACCATGGACAGCGCAGGAGACGTGGTGGTCGCAGCCTCGGCCGAACTCCATCGTCAAGCGCTCGAGGTGCTGAACGCCCCCTCGGTGGCCTGAGCCGGCCGCGACCCACCCAACCTCTCACCCTCCCGTGGGCCGCCCGGGTGACGTTTCGTGCCCCTCCCAAGGGCACAATCCCGGACATGACAACAGGATTTGAACCGCGCTGCCATGCGCTCGTGCCGTGTGCCGGGGTGGGACAGCGCGCCGCGGTGGGCGGCCCCAAGCAGTATCACCCGGTGGCAGGAGAGGCCATGGTCGTGCACACGCTGCGCGCCCTGGCGCAGGTGACCCGCCTGGCCGGCACCTGCGTCGTGCTGGCACCGGACGATGTCCAGTTCGACACACTGCGTCTGGACACCGAAGCGCTGGGGCTGACCGTGCACCGCTGTGGCGGTGACACGCGCGCCGATTCCGTGGCCGCCGGTTTGCGTGCCCTGCTCGACACCGGCGCCGACGAGCGGGACTGGGTCCTGGTGCACGACGCCGCCCGGTGCCTGCTTCAGCCCGAGTGGGTCGACCGCCTCATCGATGCCTGCTTCGACGATCCCGTGGGGGGACTGCTGGCCCTTCCGGTCGCCGACACACTCAAGCAGGAAGAGGAGGGCCGCGTGGCGGCCACGGTGGATCGCCGAGGCAAGTGGGCCGCGCAAACACCTCAGATGTTTCGCCTGGGCGAGTTGTCGCGGGCTCTGGCCAGTGCCGGCGCCGCCGTGACCGACGAGGCGTCCGCCATCGAATCGGTCGGTCGGGCGCCCCGGCTCGTGCGGGGGGACCTCATCAACTTCAAGGTGACCTGGCCTGAGGATTTTTCGCTGGCCGAGCGGCTTTTGCGCACCCTCGCCTGAACCGGCGTCGCCCGCTGGGGCACACTCTCGCTTTTCTCCGAAAACCCGACCCGGTGGGTCCGGGCTTTTCGGCTCCTTAGCTCTGTTTCTCTCTGTTCGACTTAGAAAGTCCCTATGGATGCAGCCAAGAAGACCGTCTGGATCGTGGACGGCGCCTACCTATTCAACTACGGACGCAATCGCCCCTTCGACTATCTCCGGCTCAAGGCCGAGATCGAGCGTGAAAACGGCGGACCGATCCACGAGGCCTACTACCTCAACACCACGCCCGACGTGGCCACCGACAGCCAGAATGCATTCCACAGCTGGCTCAAGTCCGCCGCGCCCCGGGGGCCGAAGATGCGGGTCCAGCTCTACGCCCTCAAGGAGCTGCACTGCACCTGCCCGGGCTGTGAGCGGACCTTCACCCGTTCCATCCAGAAGGGGGTGGACGTGGGCATCGCGACGCTCATCCTGAAGCTGGCCGCCCAGGGGGTGTACGACCGCCTGATCCTGTCGGCCGGCGACGGTGACTTCGAGGACGCCATCACGTACATCAAGTCCGAACTGCACAAGGAGTTCTGGCTGCACGGGGCCATGGCCAACCTCTCGACCGACCTGCAGTGCTACGCGGACGAAGTGCTGTGGATCGACGACATGCACCCCGCCATCGACAAGGAACCGACGGAGCGCCGCGCATGAGCATGCCCGTGATGCGCATCGGCGAAGGGTGGGACACCCACGCGCTCGTGGAAGGCCGACCGCTCGTGTTGGGCGGGATCACCATTCCCCACGACAAGGGGCTGCTCGGCCACTCGGACGCCGATGCCTTGCTCCATGCCCTCACCGATGCCCTGTTCGGAGCGGCGGGTCTGGGCGACATCGGACGGCACTTCCCGGACACGGCTGAAGCCTTCCGGGGAGCCGATTCGGCCGTGCTGCTGGTCGAAGCGGTGCGTCGGGTGCGGGAACAGGGGTGGTCGGTGGTGAATGTCGACAGCACCATCGTGGCCCAGGCTCCCAAAATGGCCCCACACATCCCGGCCATGCGCGCGTGCATCGCTCAGGCGCTGGGCATTGATGAGGGAGCCGTCAACGTCAAGGCCAAGACGGCCGAGCGCATGGGCCCGGTCGGGCGCGGCGAATCGATCGAAGCCCGCGCCGTCTGCCTGCTCGTGCGGGGATCCTGAACCCCGCAGGATCTGGCGCTCAGCCCCTCAAATCTGACACGGCCGAGCCCGTGGCTTCTGGTGCCCACCCGCCGGATTCACGCGCCAGATCGCCCAACGTGTTGAGGTTGGCAAAGGCCCGAGCGTCGGGAAACGGCACCACCACCCGGCGGCGGCCCTGTGTCCAGCGATCCACCCGACGCTCACCCTCCAGCAGGGCTTGGCGCAGGTCGTCCTGCAGATCCCGGTGGATGAGGCAGAACACCGGGTGTCTGCGCGGCGCTTCATCGCGCACGCCACCTGGGTCGTCGTCCGCAGCGGCCGCCACGGCCAGCTCAGCGCCGCCCCGTTCGGCGGCGTCCACCAGGCGCTGAACCAGGTCCTCGGGAAACCTCGGCACGTCGCACGGCACCGTGACCAGCCACGGCGTGGACATGTGCACCAGGCCCGTGAGCAGCCCGCACAAGGGGCCGAGATGCCCCGCCACCTCGTCTTCCCACACGGGGACACGCCATTCGCGGTAGTGGTCCAGATGCCGGTTGGCATTGACCGCCACCGTGTCCACCTGCCGCTCCAGTCGCCGCAGGGCGTGCAAGGCCAGTGCTTGGCCTTTCCAAGACTGCAAGCCCTTGTCCACACCGCCCATGCGCCGCGCCAGCCCGCCCGCCAGGACCATCCCCGTCACCGAAGCACCGTTCGGACCGAGCCCCCGGCGGTTGGGCGGCTCTGAAAACCCCGATTCAGCCACCGATGTAACTCATCTCGACGCGGGAACCCCGTGACGGCAGATCGGCCGTGGCTTGGCTGCGCAGTTCGGAATAGTGGTCACCCCGAGCCTGCCACCATCCCCCCACCGCCTGCGCCAGTTGCGCATCCGAGAAGGGCTGCCCCGAAGGCATCGGTTCGCGAAGCATGCGACGCAGGTCGTGGCCCGCGGAGCCGAACAGGCACGCATACAACTGGCCTTCGGTGGACAGCCGGGCTCGGTTGCATGCCCCGCAAAAAGCCCGGGTGACACTGGAAATGAATCCCACCTCACCACGCCCATCCTGATAGCGCCAGCGTTCGGCGGTTTCTCCTGAAGAGGCGGGGGCCAAGGGATCCATCGGAAAGGCCTGGGCCAAGCGCTGCTGCAACTCCGCAGAAGGCACCACGTCGTTCATGCGCCAGCCATTGGTCTGGCCCACATCCATGAACTCGATGAAACGCAGGCGGACCCGATCACCGTACCGGTCGCGGACAAAACAGGCCAGAGGCAAGGCCTCATGGTCATTGGCTCCACGCTTGACCACCATGTTGATCTTGAGCGGGTCCAGGCCCACCCGCAGCGCTTCGTCAATGCCCTCGAGCACCTGCGCCACGGGGAAATCAACGTCATTCATGCGCCGGAACACGGCGTCATCCAGCGCGTCGAGGCTGACCGTGATGCGCCGCAGTCCCGCCTGCTGTAGGTCCTGGGCCAGTGCTCGAAGCGCCGAGCCGTTGGTGGTCAGCGTGAGGTCCAGGGCTTCGCCCTGCGGGGTCCGGATCTGCGCCAGACGGTGCACCAGATCCGGCAGGCCCTTGCGCAGCAGGGGCTCTCCGCCGGTCAGCCGGATTTTCTGCACCCCCAGGCCCACGAACACACGGGCCACGCGCTCGATTTCTTCAAAGGTCAGCAGGGCAGGTCGAGGCAGGAAGCGGTGGTTGGAGGCGAACACCTCCTTGGGCATGCAATAACTGCAGCGGAAATTGCACCGATCGGTCACCGAGATGCGCAGATCGCGCAGGACACGCCCCCGGAGGTCCCGAACCTCGTCGCCCAGCACGGGCACGGGGAGCCCGTCCGGATGAACCGGTGCCGGAGCACCTCGCGTCGGCTCAATCAGGGAGTGGATGGGAAAGATCGGACGGCTGACCATGCCGCGCATTGTGCGTGCAAGGCAAAGACCCGCCGAGCGAGATGCCCGCCGAGATGACGAAGGTCAATCTTGGCGCGCGCCGTCCTTGCCGACCGAGAACAGATCGGCCGGCAGGCGGAAGGTGCCGGTGGTCAATTGAGGGACGCGACGGGCGCCGTCAAAGTGCTTTTGCCAATACGAACTGCTCAGGTCATCGATCTTGACATGGCTGCCCGTGCGGGGGGCGTGGATGAACTTGTTGTCGCCCACATAGATGCCGACGTGCGAAAACGCCCGCCGCATGGTGTTGAAAAACACCAGGTCACCCGGCTTGAGCTCGCTCGACTGCACGCTCAACAAACCCGCCGAATTCGCCTGTTCGGCCGCACGGCGGGGCAACAGCAAACCCAGACTCTGCTCGAACACGTGGCGGGTGAAGCCACTGCAATCAAAACCGGATTCAGCCGAAGTGCCACCCCAGCGATAGGGAACACCCAGGAAATTCATCGCGGAGACAACCAGATCGCTGGCCGTGTCACGCACCCGCTTGACCACGCCGCCGGCTTCGGAAGCGGTGCTGGCGCTTTCTTTTTCCTGCAGCAGTCGCACGAGGGGATCCAGATCCACCGGGGCCGCCGCACACCATTGCGCCATCCCGAGGGCCATCACCACCGCACCTGCACGCAGCACACCCCCCAGGGGAGAGGCACACACGGCAGACAGGGGTCGAAAGGTCGATTTGGGGAAATGCATCTTGGCGCGCAGGATAAAGGACAAGATGACCCTGTCAAGACAATGACCTGACAAAAAGGTCTGCTTTGACCCATTGCGGGGGAAAGTACACAAGACAACGCCCCCATGAAGGGGGCGTTGAGCGCGAGAAACCAGGGTCAGACCGCAAACTCTTCCAGGGTGCGGCCGGATTCCAGGGCAGCGGCCAGCCACTTGGGCTTCAGGCCACGGCCGGACCAGGTTTCGCCGGTCGACGGATCACAGAACTTGGGCGCAACCTTGCGCGTCGTGCCGTCGGCCTTGGCGGCCTTCGGGGCCTTGGCAGAGCCCAGATCGGCAATGGTCAAACCATGTTCGGCCATCAAGGCCTTGATCTGGTTGATCACGCCAGCGCGCTCGGCGCGACGGGTTTCAGAGATCTGGCGTTCCAGTTCAGCTTGCTGCTTGGCGAGTTCTTCTTTCTGTGCAACGAGTTCTTGGAGGCTTGCCATTGTCAGGTCCTGTAGGGGAATCGGTGAATGTCTGAGTTTTTCAACCGGATCGACGAGATACCAGTCTGGCGCGGAGTATAGCCACAAATCGGATCGGTTTCCCATCGGCATGAAATCAGCCGGGGAAAACCCGAAAAATCGTCAGAAGGCTCCCGAGACCTCAAGCCGAGGGGGGGACATACCCGGTGGGCTGATCGACCCCACCTCCGAAGAAATAGCTTTCCATTTGACGTGCCAGATATTGACGTGCCCGCGCATCTGCCAGATTCAGGCGATTTTCGTTCACCAGCATGGTCTGATGGCGCAGCCACATCTGCCAGGCCTCCTTGCTCACGCCGGCAAAGATGCGCTGGCCCAGCTCCCCAGGGTAAGGCGCAAAGTCAAGGCCTTCGGCAGACTTCTTCAGCAGCACACATTCAACGGTACGGGACATATCGGTTCTCCAGTGGGAAGGGATGGAATCTTCGGTTCACAGTTTCTTGACCAGAACCTGAGAGCGGCGGTCCTTGTTGTACTTGCGCAGTCGGGCCGGCGGCAACCATTGTGGGTCCACCTGTTGGAACCCGCGCTTGATGAACCAATGCATGGTGCGCGTCGTGAGGACAAACAGGGTTTCCATGCCCATGGCCTTGGCGCGGTGTTCGATGTGCTTGAGGATGCGTTCTCCATCGCCCTGACCCTGCACCTGCGGGGAGATGGTGAGCGCCGCCATCTCAGCGGTCTTGGTTTCGGGGTATGGGTGGAGCGTGGCGCAGCCGAAGATGATGCCATCGTGCTCGATGACGGAATAGTTGGTGATGTCGCGCTCGATCTCGGTGCGGTCCCGTTTGACGAGCGTGCCGTCGCGCTCGAAGGGCTCGATGAGCTGCAGGATTCCACCCACATCGTCAGGGCCCGCTTCGCGCAGGCTTTCCAGTTTTTCATCCACCACCATGGTGCCGATGCCGTCGTGGGTGAAAACCTCCATCAGCAGCGAACCGTCCACGCCGTAGGGCAGGATGTGCGAACGCTCCACTCCACCTTCGCAGGCCTTGACGCAATAACGCAGATAAAAGGCCGGATCGGTCGGATCGGTGGGCTCAGGACGCGCCGAAAGCCAGCGCTTGGCCTCGGCCAAGGACAATTCGGTATCGATCGGACTGTCTTCATCCCCGGGCTGCTCACGGATTCCAGGCACCTCGGTCATGAACAGGAGCTTGTCGGCCTTCAGCGCAATCGCAGTGCTGGTGGCCACTTCTTCCATCGACAGATTGAAGGCTTCGCCGGTCGGTGAAAACCCAAACGGCGACAGCAGGACCAGCGCACCGATGTCGATGGCGCTTCTCACCGTGCGGGCGTCCACCTTTCGCACCACACCACTGTGCATGAAATCGATGCCGTCGACGATGCCGACAGGGCGCGCTGTGAGGAAATTGCCGGATACCACCCGCACGGTGGCATTGGCCATCGGAGTGTTGGGCAGGCCTTGGGAAAAGGCCGCCTCGATCTCGAATCTCAGCTGACCTGCGGCTTCCTGCGCGCAATCCAGGGCCACGGCATCGGTGATGCGTTTGCCGTGGCTGAAGCGGGAAGGGTGGCCCTTGGCCGCCAGTTGCTCGTTGACCTGGGGACGAAAACCGTGCACGAGCACGATCCGGATGCCCATGGCGTGCAGGATCGACAGGTCCTGCACGAAGGTGTTGAGTTTCCCCGCGGCAATCATCTCGCCGGTCATTCCCACCACGAAGGTCTTGCCGTGATAGGCGTGGATGTGCGGCGCCACTGCACGGAACAGCGGCACGAAGGTATGCGGAAAGACGAGGTTCATGCTCATGGCCGGCGCGCGCAAGGGGATCGGAAGAACTCAAACCTGGGGATTGTGCCCGAGCCCGGCCCCAGGGCTGGAGCGGGGATAATCCGGCCGGTGGTGAACGACAACAACTCTTCCAGAAAACCGCCGCGGCCCCGCCGCCCCGATCCTGCACTGATTCGGCCCGTACCGCCCGTCACGTTTCCCGAGGGCTTGCCGGTGTCCGGCCGGCGCGACGAAATTGCGCGCGCACTTGAGGCACATCAGGTGATCGTCGTGTGTGGCGAAACCGGCTCAGGCAAAACGACCCAGTTGCCCAAGTTGGCCCTGTCGCTGGGACGCGGCCTGGGCGCGGGCGGCGCTGGCCTGATCGGCCACACCCAGCCGCGGCGGATCGCCGCCAGTTCGGTGGCCAAGCGCATCGCCGAGGAGCTGAACTCGCCACTGGGCGAGGTGGTGGGCTACAAGGTCCGCTTCCAGGACCGGCTGCAACCGGGCGCTTCGGTCAAGCTGATGACCGACGGCATTTTGCTGGCCGAAACGCAGACCGACCCGCTGCTGCAGGCCTACGACACGCTGATCATCGACGAGGCCCACGAGCGCAGCCTCAACATCGACTTCCTGCTGGGCTACCTGCGCCAGATCCTGCCGCGCCGGCCCGACCTGAAGATCATCGTCACCTCGGCCACCATCGACGCCGACCGATTCGCCGAGCACTTTGCCAGCGCCCGGGGCAAGGCGCCGGTGATCCAGGTGAGCGGGCGGACGTTTCCGGTCGAACAGCGCTGGCGTCCGTTCGAAGAGAGCAAAGAGCACGACCTGAACGACGCCATCGCCGATGCCGTCGACGAGCTCTGGGGTGGCGCGGGCGGGGGTGACATCCTCGTGTTCCTGCCCGGCGAGCGGGAAATCCGCGAGGCGGCCGACCACCTGCGCAAGCACCTGAGCCACCAGCCGCTGCACCGCAACGCCGAGATCCTGCCGTTGTTCGCGCGCCTGTCGCAGCCCGAGCAGGACCGCGTCTTCCAGACTGGCCACGGCCGGCGCGTCGTGCTGGCCACCAACGTTGCGGAGACCTCGCTGACGGTGCCGGGCATCCGCTGCGTCATCGATGCCGGCCTGGCCCGCGTGAAGCGCTACAGCTACCGCAACAAGGTCGAGCAGCTCCAGATCGAGCCCATCAGCCAGGCGGCGGCCAACCAGCGGGCCGGCCGCTGCGGGCGCGTGGCCAACGGCATCTGCATCCGGCTCTACGACGAGAAGGATTTCAACGGCCGGCCGCGCTTCACCGATCCGGAAATCCTGCGCTCTTCGCTGGCCGGGGTGATCCTGCGCATGAAGTCGCTCGGCCTGGGCCTGGTCGAGGACTTCCCCTTCCTGGAGGCGCCGCCGCGCAAGGCCATCGCCGACGGCTACGCGCTGCTCAACGAGCTGGGCGCCGTCGACGAGGCCAACGAGCTGACGGCCATCGGCACGGCGCTGGCCCGGCTGCCGCTGGACCCGCGCGTGGGCCGCATGATCCTGGAGGCGCGCGACCGTCAGGCGCTCACCGAGGTGCTGATCATCGCCTCCGCGCTGACCGGCCAGGACGTGCGCGACCGCCCGCTCGAAGCCCAGCAGGCCGCCGACGAAAAGCACAAGAAGTTCGACGACGAGAAGTCGGAGTTCATGGGCTACCTCAAGCTGTGGAAGTGGATCGAGGAAGGGCGGGGCGTGCACGGCCATGCCCCGGACCCCGGTGCCGGACACCCCGTGGCCCGCACCGGCGCCAGCCCCTCAGGCCGCGGCCAGGGCGCCCTGGCGCAGGCGCTCAAGACCGCACGCCACGACAGCGGCGGGGCCGCCTCGGCGACGGCCCCCGCCGACACCCACAAGCTCAGCAACCGCCAGCAGGAGCAGCGGCTGCGCGACAGCTTCGTGAGCCCGCGCCGGGTGCGCGAGTGGCGCGACATCCATTCGCAACTGCACACCGTGGTGGCGGAACAGGGCTGGAAACTCAACAGCGCACCGGCCACCTACGAGCAGATCCACCTGGCCATGCTGGCCGGCCTGCTGGGCAACGTCGGTTGCAAGAGCGACGACGAGGACTGGTACCTGGGCGCACGCGGCATCAAGTTCTGGCGCCACCCCGGCGCGCACTTGAGCAAGAAGCCCGGGCGCTGGCTGATCGCCGCCGAGCTGGTGGACACCACGCGGTTGTTCGGCCGCGGCCTGGCCGGCATCGAGCCGCAGTGGATCCCGCAGATCGCCGGCCACCTGCTCAAGACGCAGCTGCTGGAGCCGCACTGGGAGAAAAAGGCCGCCGAAGTGGTGGCGCTGGAGCGTGCCACGCTCTACGGCCTCGTGGTCTACCACAACCGCAAGGTGAACTTCGGCCAGGTCGATCCGGCCGCGGCCCGCGAGATCTTCATCCGCGAGGCGCTGATCGAGGGCGAGTGGGAGTGCCGGCTGCCGTTCCTCGCGCACAACCGCAAGCAGATCGCGCAGGTGCAGGAGCTGGAGCACAAGTCGCGCCGGCAGGACGTGCTGGTCGACGAGGGACTGATCCACGCCTACTACGATGCGCAGCTGCCGGCCGATGTGTACAGCGGCGCCACCTTTGAGCGCTGGTACCGCCAGGCCAGCCGCGAAAACCCGAAGCTGCTGCACCTCAGCCGCGCCGAGTTGATGCGCCACGAGGCGGCAGGGGTCACCTCGTCGGCCTTTCCGCGCACGGTGCGGCTGGGCGGCATCGACTGCAACGCCACCTACCTGCACGAGCCGGGCGACGCCCGCGACGGCGTGACGGTGACCGTGCCCATCTACGCACTCAACCAGGTCAGCGAAGAGCGCTGCGAGTGGCTGGTGCCGGGCCTGCTGGAGGCCAAGGTGCTCGCGCTCGTCAAGAGCCTGCACCAGCGCCCGCGCTCGCGGCTGATGCCGCTGCAGGGCTTTGCCGCCGAGTTTGCCGAACTGCACGAGTTCGGGCAGGGCGCGCTGCTGGAGGTGCTGCTCAAGGCCGTCAAGGAGCGCACCCAGCTGGCCCTCCAGCGCAACGACTTCAAGCTCGACATGGTGCCGGCGCACCTGTTCATGAACCTGCGAGTGGTCGACGAGCACGGCCGGCAACTGGGCATGGGGCGGCACCTGCCCACCCTCAAGGCCGAGTTGGGCGGGCAGGCGCGCACGGCCTTCCAGGC
>JACCDS012439323.1_pt1 | contig 17727 bp, 10 predicted proteins | sample 7446441 | NCBI WGS metagenome assembly JACCDS01 (sample SAMN15323445, study PRJNA562643) | freshwater metagenome | isolation source: river surface water | place: USA:Blue River Watershed | collected 2017-08-17
AAAATGACCCCGCCGCCGCCGGCGATTACGAGCGATGAAGCGAGTTTCTTCTTCGTGGTTCTCGGCATGATGGTCTCGTTGATTTCTGTCGCTGCCGCGGCGATGGGACTGCTGCTGGTTTCCTGACGCTGGACGATCGCCGTCATCCGCATTGCCGGGTGACGGCTGCCTCGTCGGCGATACCGTTGCGCATGGCCCTAGCTTGAGCACTTGCCAATGCGCGACGCGTCAATCAGAGCGCTGCTTCGTCACCCCTCTGACCGGGCCAAAGCTTCGGTGCTGCAGACGCAGATCACCATGCGAGCCCTGTGCAGCGTCCGATATCTGCGCCTGGATGCTGACCTCGTTCACGCAGTTCGTCATGCAGTCGGTGCTGCTGACGTCCGGCGTTCCCTTTACGCTAGACAGCCCATGCGAGCGCGTCATGCCCTCGCGGTTCGGCATTAGCGCCTGTACCTCGCGGATGCTTGTCGAATCCAGCACGAAATCGTCTGCGACGATGTCCGACAGATTCAGGATGTAGGCCACCACCGCATAGGTCTCATCAACACTCAGGCTCTTCGGTGCCGTCCACGGCATTGCGCGGTAAATGTAGTCCCAGAGCGTGCTGACGGTCGGTACCTTCATCATCGTCGAACGGAATGCCTGGTTCGGATCCTGCAGTGATTTGACGCGTCCGCGTTTGATGTCGGCCGACGTGGTGCCGCCCGTCACCGGCGATGAAAAATCACTGATCTCGCCAAAGGTGCCATGGCAGGAGGCGCACTTGGCATCCCAGATTCGCTGTCCCTGAGAGACGGTTCCCCGGCCCTGAGGCAGCCCGGCAAAATCGGGCCGTACATCGATGTCCCAGGCGCGTAGCTCGGCCGGTGTAGCCGGCCGGCCGACCGGGTAGGGATCACCTGCCTGCGTGGCGCCGGTACCGCCGATCAGCAAGGCCGCGAGCAGGTAGTCAATAGGCCTGGACATTCCGCATCTCCCCATTCGCCGTGACATGCCATGACTGGATCGCATTGTTGTGATAAATCGAACGACTGCCGCGCACTTCCCGCAGCTGATTGATCTTCGGTTGCACGTAGCCAGATTCATCAATGGCGCGCGATTGCAGGATCGCTTCCTCGCCCTGCCATACCCAGTCGATGTTGAAGCGCGTCAGGGCCTTGGAATGAATCGGGCCGTCGATTCTCGCGGTGCGCCAGTTGCGCCCGCCGTCGAAAGACACATCGACGCGCTTGATCTTGCCGCGTCCCGACCAGGCCAGTCCGGTGACATTGAAGCGCCCCGGTGACAGCAGCACCTGCCCGCCGGAAGGCGAGGTGATCACGGACTTGCATTCCTGCACCCAGCTGTACTGCCGGTGGCTGCCATCGGGCATCAGATCGATGTACTGCACCGACTCATCTTTCGTGCCGTACGGCTGGTCGCCGACTTCAATGCGTCTCAGCCACTTGACCCACGACACGCCTTGCACGCCGGGCACGACCAGTCGGAGCGGGTAACCGTTTTCTGGTCGCAGCATTTCGCCATTCATGGCCCAGGCGACCATCACTTCATCCATTGCCATCTCGATCGGAATCGTGCGGCTCAGGCTGGCGCCATCCGCGCCCTCAGCGAGAATGAAACGCGCCTGCCGGTCATCGATGCCGCAGTCTTCGAGCAGCGTTCGCAATGAGATGCCCGTGTACTCGGCGCAGGACAGCATGCCATGCGTGTATTGCACCGTCGGTACCGTCGGGTGCCCCCATTCCATCGCGGTGTTCGCGCCGCATTCCAGAAAATGGATCCTGGATTCATGAGGCAGGCGCATTAAGTCATCGAGGGTGTAGACCTTCGGTGTCTTGACCAGGCCATTGATCATCAGCCGATGGTTTTGCGGATCGATGTCATGCCAACCCTGATGATGCCGCTCGAAATGCAGGCCATTCGGCGTGATGATGCCGAACAGACTTTGCAGCGGCGTAAACGACACCGAGGCTTCTCGGGTTCGGGTCAGCCCCGGCGATTCGCGGCGCAACACCGAGGTCTCGAAGCTGGATGGCATGCCATAACCGGATTGCGCAACCGGCCGACCCAGCGACGTCGAATGCGCCGGCAGCGACAAGATGTTCGGATCGCCCTCTGCGGCCCCCATGGCATCCGCGCCCAGCGTCGTACCGGCCAGTGCGAGCAGGAAATTCTTCGACAAAAATTGGCGCCGTTGTTCGTCGAAGCCGTGGGTCTGGATGGCTTGCGCCAGCCCGGGATCCAGCCAGTTTTCCGGGGCCTTGCTCAGGCGACCGTTACCGTTATTATTTTTCATATCCTTATTTTTTGGCGATCACCTGTGCCAATGCGATGCGATGCTCATCCAGATTGCGTCGCTGGTTCTGCGCCATCGCCTGGAAATCTGAACCAAGCAGCACATGGAAGCCCAGTGGCGGCAGTCCATCGTTAAGAATTTTTTCGGCCAGCTTCGTAAACCACGTGCGCGCAAGCTCGGTTACGTCGGACCATATCGTGATGGTGAATCCGGATTGTTCCAGCAGCTCGCGCAATGCCTCTGGCGTGACGAGGAAGCTGGATTCCTGTGTGCGTGCCCACGGCACCGGAAAAATAACCGGGCCCGACGGGCCCGCCAGCACATCATGCAGCGCCAGCGTGCCGCCCGGCTTCAGCACGCGAAACATCTCCCGGTACAGCGCGGATTTATCAGGAATGTTCATGGCGACATGCTCGCTCCAGACCACATCAAATGACGCATCGGGGAAGGGCAGTTTCGTTGCGTCGCCCTGCTGGTAGCTGACCAGTTGGTCCAGCCCTACCCGGTGCGACAGCATCGCAGCGGTACGACAGTACTCTTCTGTCAGGTCGATGCCGGTCACGCGGCAGCCAAATTTCTGCGCGAGACAGCGTGAGGTGCCGCCGATGCCGCTGCCCACATCCAGCACGTGCATCGTTTTGTCGATGCCGGCGGCCTCGGCCAGTTCAAGCGTTGCTGCTCTTCCCCGGATATGGAAGGCGTCGATCGGGGCCAGATCTTCCGGGGTCAGATGGTCGATGTGTTTACCCGCCTTTTCCAGCGCCGCGAGGATCAGCGTCCCCAGCGCAGGCCGCGCGTAATGGGCCTGCACGGTGTCATTTACGGTGGTTGTCGACATCGTTGACTCCTTTCGTGGATCCGCCAGAAAGTGCACACCGACCTGACGAGATCGGTTTTTCGTCATGCTTCGGAGGCCGCACTGACTATGGGACAGCCTCGACCGGAAATCAAGCCAACTTGCGACGATCTCTGCCAGCCTCGCTTGCCGACGTCATGGCATCGATCCGACGATCAAATTCCTGCGCCGGCGACGGCGCGTCGCCCGTCCATGCTTCGATCTTGACCAGACACGAGTGCGCCGCACAGCCCTGACCCAGCCGCGACGTACGCACGTCAGGCGTCAGGATATTTGCATTACCTGACAGCTCAGGTCCTGCGCCCTCCATGGCCGGGGTGTACCACGCACCGGTCGGCAAGGCGACCACGCCCGGCATGATCGCCTCACTCAGCTGGACGACCGCGAGACAGGCACCGCGCTCGTTGAAGACGCGCGCCAGCATGCCGTCGTGCAGGTTCAATGAGCTCGCATCGTCCGGATGCATCCGCAGTTGTTCACGCCCGTCGGGCATCCGTGCTGCACTGGGTCCGGCATGAATCAGCTGGCTGTGCAATCGGCCCTCGGGCTGCGGCGACAGCAGATGAAACCAGCCCGCTGCATGTGACCTCTCATCCAGCCACTCTTTGTCAGGCAGCCACATCGGGTGCGGTGGGCAATCGTCATACGCCCAGCGCGCCAGCCGCGCGCTGGCGAGTTCGATGCGGCCGCTCTCTGTCTTCAATGCGTGGGCGACCGGATCGGCGCGATAATCTGACAGATACACGTGGTCCTTCAGCGTCGGCACCTCGGTCGCACCAGCGTCCCAGAACGCGTCGAACGACGGCAGGGTCACGCCGAAGCGCGCCTCGGTATCGGCGCGCGTGGCGTCATACACATGACGCAGCCACGCCATTTCGTCGCGGCCCTCGGTGAACTGTTCGGCCACGCCGAGCCGGTCTGCCAGGCCGCAGAAGATGTCGAAATCGGCGCGCGCATCGCCCAGCGGCGCAATGGCGCGCTTCATCGCGACGATCATGTCGCTGCGACGATTGCCGGCAAGATCGTTGCGCTCGATCGAGGAAGTGGCTGGCAGGACGATGTCGGCGCGCAGCGCCGTCGCGGTCCACATCGGGTCTTGCACGATCACGGTCTCGGGCTGTGTGCGCCAGGCCTGGTCGAGTCGCTGCAAATCCTGGTGATGGTGGAAGGGATTGCCGCCCGCCCAGTAGACCAGGCGCGTATCCGGAAAGCGTCGTTCAATGCCTTCATAGGTAAAGCGGCCACCGGGCTGCTCGAGCATCTCGGTGATGCGCGCTACCGGAATGAAGCTGTCGAGGGAATTCGACAAAGCGGATATCGCCGGCGACCGTCCGGTGTTGGCCTTGATACCCACGCCACCCAGCGAACCATAGCCATAGCCGACGCCGCCACCGGGCAAGCCGATTTGCCCGATCACGGCGGCCAGCCCCAGCGCTGCCCAGAACGGCTGTTCGCCATGGCGCGCCCGTTGCAGACTCCAGCTGACCGCCAGCAGGCTGCGTGTCGCTGGCAAAATCTCTGCAAGGGAACGAATACGTTGCGCATCAATGCCGGTGATGTGCTCGGCCCAGTCAGCATTCTTGGCAATGCCATCATCGTCACCGCGCAGGTGTCGCAGGAAGGTCTCGCTGCCGACGCAGTGCGTGTGCAGAAAGTCATTCGCGTGCCGACCGCGCGTGACGATCTCGCTGGCCAGCGCCAGCATCAGTGCGGTATCGGTGTTAGGGCGGATCGGCCACCACTCCGCATTCATCCAGTCGGGCAGGTCATCGCGTTGCGGTGAGATATGAATCACTCGCGTGCCGCGTGCACGGATGGCGCGCAGATGCTCTTCCAGCAGGTGGCGCGCCAGACCGCCGGATTCGTTCTGTGCAGTACGAGGCGACATGGCGCCAAACACCACCAGCGTCTCAGTGTGCTTCGCGATGTTGTCGAGTGAGGTCTGCAGGCCCTGGCAGGCATCTGCACTGCCGAGCACATGCCGCAGGATGACAGGCCCGGCCGCAATCGAATAGGTATCGACATGGCCGGTGTAGCCGCCCACCAGATTCATCATCCGGCGCAGCAGCGTTGGCGCATGATGAAAGCGGCCGGCGCTGGTCCAGCCATAGGAGCCGGCAAACACGGAGCGATTGCCGTGCGTGTCGATGACACGACGGATATCGCCGGCGACTAAATTCAGTGCCTCATCCCAGCTGATCGGCACGAAGGAATCCGTGCCACGGCCCGCGCGCTCTTCGGGCGTGGTTGGCCGGCCGGCGCGCGCGGCCGCCAGCCATGCGGCGCGCGCCATCGGCTGGCGGATGCGCCGGTACGGGTCGCCCCATGCGGCTACCGATTCGATGATGGACGACGGATTCGGATCGCCGGCAAAGGGCTCGACGCCGACGATCTGGCCGTCATTCACCAGCAGCGTGTAGGCGCCCCAGTGGCTGCAGTGCGGAATTCGTTGAAGAGCGGTCATGTTGAGGAACTTTCAGGCGCTGCAATGATGGCCGGTGGCATGTGCCCACCACGGGCTCATGACATGGATGGAAACTAAACGCATATATCTTCCATATCGTCCATATCGTACCTATCTTTCATAACGTCCATGACATTCGTCAGCGCCATGAAGGTGGTTGGTAATGTGTGCGCCAGGCTGATCCTGGTCAGTGGATCCTTCACTCGGGCAACGCTTGCGGCGCGGTCAATCGGCCTGAAAAATTGATCGTTCATAAGCATAAGACCGGTGCCGCCCCGGTCATCGCAAGCGTTGCTGCAATGTGCAGCCACGGCAGTGAACCTTCCTGCATCATCAGCAGATGAACAAGCGCAGGGGCAGGGGGGAGCATGGGGCGGGACTACGTCGTGACGGGAACGTCGGTCAAGATCATCCGGCAGGTGTTGCTGGCGTTGCAGGCCGAAGGTGCGGGTCGATGCGTGGTGATTGGCGACGGAGCGACGCAGGAACTGAGCCGCACCCTGCTCTGCGACGAGATTCACGTTATCAGTATTTGCCGTGCGGATGCGCCGCCCGACGACGCACGCTTTGTGCAGCTGGTGAATCACTACGCTGCCCTGCGCGACGATACCGTGCTCATCCCGGCCGATGTTGAGGGCGCGCGCATGGTCGCGCGCAACCCGACGGCGCTCCGTATACGCGTGACGCCTTTCAGCCCGCCCGAGTTGCTGGATGTGCTCAACGATAAATGGCGCTTCTTTCAATTTTGCTGTGAGCATGATTTGCCGGTGCCGGCGACCCGTCTTCTCGGCGCCAAGGAAGCAATTGACTTCGCCGCGCTGGCGCGCGAGCTTGGACTGCCCCTGATCATCAAGCCGATCGACAAGGCAGGCTCGGAAGGCGTCGTGCTGATTGCCGATGCGTCTGATTTTCATCGTCGCATCCGTGACAACCCGGACTATGCGTACGGTCGCCTGATCGCACAGCGCTACATCGACGGCATTGACCTGTGCTTCAACTTCCTTGCCGTGGAGGGCGTCATCGTCGCGCAATCGACGCAGCGCCGAACGCGCAATCTGGTGCGCTTCCTGGAAAACGCCGAGCTGGGCGAGTTGGGTCGCCGGCTTGCCCGCGCCAGTCAGTATCACGGCGTGATGTGTATTGATGCGCGCCAGGAGCACGTGACCGGAAAGATCTATCTGATCGAATCCAACCCGCGCTTTTGGGCGTCCCTCGGTGCGTCGGCCTGGTGTGGCTTAAATTTTGTGACCGAAGCGGCCAAGGCCCAGACAACGCCGTCTCACGCAGCGGCGCGTCACGCAACGCCGACCCATGCAGCAACGCCTGACCCGGAAAATGCCGGACCGATATCGTTATCCAGCGGTGAATTCAATGAGCGTCACCCGCTGATGCGTCCCGTTGCCTGGCCAAGGCTGCTGCTCGATACCGGTCGCAAGGGACGGTTTCTTCGCGCGTGGCTGCTGGATCTGCCGGTGCTGTGCGATGCGTTCGGCCGATTGGGACGGGCCTTGCGACGTAAGCTGGTGCCGACTTGGGCGAGTCGTCCCGCTGCGGTAACGGTGACATCACCAGGTGTGACGAGCGCCATGAGCGTCATGAGTGTCATGAACGTGGAGCAGCCGGCTCAGAGACTGCCGGATCCGACGCTGCAGGCCGTCAGAGCAATCACAGGTACCGGCGCAACGAACACGTGCAGTCGCTGAGCTCCACAAGCCAGTCGGGTTGCACCTGCCATGCGATCGCCGAATCGATCGCCGAATCGATCGCCGAATCGATCATGATCCTCAGTGGGCTGATCACTCAGCGACGCAAAGACGGGTCGGGTCGACGATCTGGAAACTCTTGTGTTCCTGCCCTTGCCTGACCGTCAGGAAATCGACATGCTCGCCGCCTGAACGTCGCAGGCTGAAGAGTTCGCCCCGATGGCGCGGCAGAATCTGGCGCAGTGCATTGACCAGCAGCCCGATGGTGCGCGTGCCTGATCTCAGCAGCACCAGTTTGTCGGGGGGCGGCGTGTCCGCAGGCGCTTCCGTCAAAGGGCGGGCATCCCACACGAGGACCGTGTCGCTACGGTGGCGCAGACGCGCGACCGGCAGCAGGGCGGATGTGCTCCGCGTCTGCCCCAGCGCGTCGCCCGTGGGCAGCCATTCAAGGTGGTCGGGTAAGGGCATCACCGAGTCCATCAGACGCAAGGGCAAGGCCCAGGTACGCCCGCTCTCCAGCACCACGTAGGCCTCGAGCTGCGGTTGCCGCTGCATGCCGGCCGGCGTCGCAAGAGTGGTCGCCGGCTCGTCCGGGCGCCCCAGCGGGAAATGGCTGACCAGTTTGCCGACATCCGGCACCAGCACGGTGCCATAGCCCGGTACCGCGATCATGCCGAGCAGGCTGGTGTCCGCCGGATAGCCTGCCTCGGTCGCTGGCCGCAGGTGCTGCAGGTCGATCGTGTGCATGCGATCGAGGGCCGTCACCGGCAGGCCAACCCAATGATCATCATGTCGAAGCACTGCCAGCCACGCAGGGACATCATCGTCCGGTACGCCTGTCATGGCCGAGGACCGAAAGACCGGCACGGGCCGCCCGCGCAGACGGGCAATGCCGAGAATGGGCGAGTTCACCATCATCGACGTCAGGACAGGGAAGCGTTCGATCATGACCAGATTCGCGACGGGCAGGCCCATGTGCTGCGCACCGACCCGGATCAGCGCCATCGACTGGCGGCCGGCGTTGAGAGGCATTGCTGATGACTCCGTGGCCGACGCTGATTTGCCGCGCGCGTCTGACGGGCGTGAACCCGGCGATGCGTCCGTTGCGTGAGTGTCGGTCCAGGTCGCCGTCAGCGCCAACAGCGCTGCCACGTCCAGCAGGGGGACCACCGGTTCCGCTTGGTCCGTGGTCACAGCCGGCAAGTGCGCCACGGTGTGAAAGACATCGTGCTCATTATCCTTCTGGTGCAGCCGGACGATACGGCGAGTACGACTGACACCATCAATCCCATGGACGAGCAAGGCGGCCTGCAAGGTTCCGCTGTACACGACCAGCAGCCTTGCCGGCGGTATCTCAGCGTCCGGCCATGGCAGCCAGCGCCGCAAGTCCGTCACCGGAATGACTTTGCCCCGATGAGAAATCGCGCCGACCACCGCGCCATCGCGGCGTGGCAGCGCAATGAGATCGGTGGGACAGTGCAGACCATGCAGCAGGTTATCGACGTGAACCGCCAGTCGCTGACCCGCCAGATGGGCGACCGCAACCGCGGGGTCGTCGCGTCGCTGCGTCAGCGGCGCGGCCAGGGGGGCGGTCATCTGGATGTCGCCGACTCATTTAACTGGCTCAGCAACTGCGACACCTGCCGCGTCGCGGCGGCCTGTTCGGTAGTAGCGCTGTGGATCAGATCAACCGAGTGCCGCGTTGCCTCGATCGCGCCGCCGATCTGCCGCAGCGATTCAGCGACCTGCGCCGAAAGGTTGAAGCCTTCATCCACACGGGCGGTCGTCTTGCCGATCAGACGCGCGATGTCGCGTGCCGCATCGGCGGATCGCTCGGCCAGCTTGCGAACCTCATCGGCCACCACGGAAAAGCCGACGCCATGCTCGCCGGCGCGTGCTGCCTCGATCGCCGCATTGAAGGCCAGCAGGTTGGTCTGGCTGGCGATATCGGAAATCGTATTGATGATCTCGGTGATCTCGGCCGACGAGCGCTGAATCGTCTCGATGGCTTGCTGTGAACTGGCCAGAACGAGGTTGCCGGTGCTGGCCTTTTCCATCGCCACCCCAGCCTGCTGGGCCGTCAGACCGGCATGGCTGTTGATGTTGTTGACCTCGTTCATCAGCTTGTCGAGGATCGTGCTGATTTCCTGAATCTTGGTGCAGATCGTCTGCTCGCGATGCACGGCCTCGGTAATGTCCAGCGCAAACTTGATGACCTTGTACGGATGGCCGTCGATGTCCAGAATCGGGTTGTAGGTTGCCTGGATCCACACGTCGGCGTCATGTTTGCCGATACGCTGAAATCGCCCCGACTTGAATTTTCCCTCGGCGAGGTCGGCCCAGAAATTTCGGTATTTAGACGACTGCACCAGTTCGCGTGAACAGAACATGCTGTGGTGACGACCCGCCACTTCACTTTCTGTGTAGCCGAGCGTGCGCAGAAAATTCGCATTCGCCCAGCGGATGTTTCCTTGTAAATCAAATTCGATGACGGCATTCGAGCGGCTGATCGCGTCGTTCATGCCCTTCCAGTCCGCGCTCTGAAGCTTGCGGTCGGTGATATCGGTTGCAAATTTGACGATGCGCTCTACTGCGCCAGCGGCGTCGAACACCGGGTTGTACGAGGCCTGCAGCCATACCGGACGACCGTTCTGGTGCAGACGCATGAATTCGCCGCTGTAGATTTCACCTTCCGCCAGTTGGTGCCAGAACTGCTGGTACTCGATGCTTTTGGCATAGACCGGATCGCAAAACATCCGGTGGTGCCGGCCTGCGATGTCATTGAGCGTATAGCCCATGACTTGCAAAAAATTTTCGTTGGCGTCGAGGATATGCCCGCTCAAGTCAAATTCAATGATGGCTTGCGTCCGGTTCAGCGCTTCATAGAGCGAGTTCAGGTAGGCAATGTCGGTCTTCTGCTTTGTTGCGGTGGCTGTGTCCATCGGTTTTTCCCGGATCATGCCGCCGTGCGAAGACGAGGGCTTGTTAGCGTTTCAACAGGGCGACATTTCGGTATCCCGATATTTCAACATGTTGGTACTTCGATATTTTGAAAGCTCAGTCTTTCAACCTCGGCACAGTATTCACTATCCCCCAGAAATGTTGCACTGGTTTAACAAAAATAATCGCTCTTATTCGCGGAAGTGAATTAACTGACAACGGAAAAACAGTTGCTGGCATCGGCAGACGCCGCGTTTTTCCTGGATTCGCAGTACGCGCCGGTCGGCACCCAAGATACGCTAGTCCTCTGACCGGCGATGCGAGGCGTCGATATTTCATAAATTTTGCAAATCGGTATTTCAATTTTCATAAATATTATCGTTTTATGGCATGGGTGCAATCGAATATTTATTGTTTTAAAACAAATAAACGTCATTGGAATTGAACCAGTAGGGGAATTAGAGTTGACATCGGGTAGTCAATCGGACAACTTTAATTATAAAAATTAAAACTTTATTTCCTCGTCGCAAGGTTCCTGTGATCACACCCTCGATGGTCCGACGCTTCGTCACCCTGCTTCCCCCGATGCACCTGATGAGGTCGCGTGCACTCCGGCCCTGGCTGGTCGCGTGGTTGATGCTGATCTCCGCCGCTATCGTCGTCACTGTGCTGGTGGCGAACTACGTCGCCAACGAGCATCGGCGGGCTGGATCTGAACTGCTGCGACAGCGTCTGGTCGCACGCGTGAATACGTATGGGCGGCAGTTGGAGGATCTGACGGACCGTATCGACCAGATGGGGCAGGCGCTCATCGACCAATGGCGCCGTCATCCGCAGCGCATCGATTTCGACAAGACGCTGGTCGGCATTTTCCCGAGAGGCAAGTCGCTGTATGTCGCCATCTACGATGTCAATGCGCAAAAGCTCATGACATCGTTCAAGCCTCGCTTGAGCGAGCAGGCCAGCCTTGAATTTTTTCAGCAGCATCCACCCAGCAACGACGATGCCTGGCATATCACGCCGTCCGAATTTTCACCGGTGATAGGTCGTTACGTGCTGCGAATGTCGCGCCGGATGATGACAGCCGATGGCAAGTTTGCCGGCATGCTGTGCGTCGGCATTCCGCCGGATTTTCTGTCGGCGTTCGAGGATGACACGACCCTTGGCCGGCATGACTTTGTCAGCGTGCGCCTGCTTGACGGCCCGGTGCTGACCGCAAAGCGCGGTGCGGGGCAGTTGCAAGGATCACTGTTCCGTGCGCATCCGCATTTTGACGCATCGACTGGCGTGCGCCTTGAGCCGAGCGAGCGTTTTATCGATGGCATCACACGGTGGGTCGCCTGGCGCCAGCACTCAGCGATGCCCTTAGTGGCGGTTGCCGCTGTTGCCGTGGACGAGGCCATGGCCGAGATCGAAGCGACGACACTGCTGTATTACGGCGCGGCCTCTGTCATCATTTTTGTACTCATACTGCTCTGTCTCGGCGTCTGGATCGCCGCAGGCAAGCTGGCCGAGCGCCGTTATGCCGATGAGGAGATCCGGCAGGTTTACCGCGCGGCGACGGATGCTGCCAATGAAGGCTTTTATATGCTGCGCCCCATCTGGTGCGAGGCGGGCCGCCTGAAAGATTTCCGCTTTGAGGATGCCAATGTCTGCGGCGGCTTGTTGCTGGGACTGGATCGCACTCAGGTGTTGAAGCGGCAGGCAAGCGAAGTGCTGATGCCTCTGGTATTCGCTGACCTGCGTGAGCTCGTCCAGCGCGCGCTGGATCATCAAGTGGCGGATGATGAGCGGCGTATCGTGGCCGAAGCCAGGCTGCCCTCGAAGTGGTTGTCCCGGCGTGCCGTTCGCGTCGGTACCGGTGTGGCGCTGACACTGCGCGACATCTCTGACAGCAAGGCCCATGAGGAAGAGTTGCTGCAGCTCGCCCATCGCGACGTGCTGACTGGGTTGCCGAACCGCTTGTGGCTGCATCGCTATCTGCCGACAGCCATTCGGCGCGCGCGCCGCGCGCACAAACAGCTGGCCGTGTTGTTCGTCGACCTTGACCATTTCAAGACTGTGAATGACACGCTGGGTCATGACGTCGGCGACGATTTGTTGAAGCAAGTCACCGAGCAGCTGCGTGCGACATTGCGCGCCAGCGACCACATGGTACGTCTGGGCGGTGACGAATTTCTGGTGGTGATTGAGAAGGTCGATGATCCGGAGATCATTGATGCACTGGCCTTGAAGATCATCGGCAGCCTGAACCAGTACGTCGCGCGCAAGGAAACGCCGCTGAACATGGTCAGCGCATCGATCGGCATCAGCCTGTATCCGCGCGACGGCGAGCTGCCCGATGAGTTGCTCAAGCATGCCGACATCGCGATGTATCAATCGAAGAGTCTCGGGCGTTCGCGTCATCACTGGTATTCGCCGGAATTGTCCTCGCAGCTGAATGAGCGCTTGCGCCTTGAGCAGTCATTGCGCAAGGCGGTCGAGTGCGACGAGCTCGATCTCGTCTATCAGCCGAAATATGCCTCACGCACAGGGCGGATGTGCGGTGCCGAGGCACTTGTACGATGGCAGCATCCGGAGCTGGGCTTGGTGATGCCGGCGTCGTTTGTCGGACTGGCCGAGCACACAGGCCTGATCGTGCTGGTCGGCGAACAAGTCATCCGCCGTGCCGTCATGCACATGGCGTCGTGGCAGGACGCTGGCCTGCCTGCGCTGAGCGTGGCCATCAACGTGTCGCCGGAGCAGCTGCGCCGCACCGATGTGGCCAGCTATCTGGCTCAGCAGCTCGACGCCTATCACGTCGCGGCAAGCCAGATTGATATCGAGATCACCGAGTCGGCCATGGTGGAGCAGAGCGACGCCGTCCAGACCCAGCTCGCGCAGTTACGGGCGCTGGGCGTGCGGCTGGTCATTGATGATTTTGGCGCGGGCTATTCCTCGCTGTCGCAATTGCAGCGTCTGGACGCGGACGTGCTGAAAATGGACCGCGCCCTGGTGGCGCGTCTGGTTGACGGTTCGGATGCCGAGGCGCTTTGCCGGGGTATTGTCTGGATGGCATCAGCGCTAGGCCTGAAGGTGGTGGCAGAGGGTGTGGAGACCGCTGAACAGTTACGGATCCTGCGCAGAATTGGCTGCGACGAGCTGCAGGGCTACCTGCTCTCCATGCCGGTGACGGCCACCGAGCTCGCGCAGTTGCTGCGGGAGGGGGAGCAGGCGGCTGTCGAGCCGCCCCGCTTCTCGATTCCGTAGCGGCGCCTGAGCTCGCCGATGCGCCGTCTGCGCGCTGTTCCGGTGATGCGTGATGCTGGCTTCCGCTCGTTCACTGTGCTAGCTTTTGTACCGGAAATCGGTGGGGTGGCGGTCCCGTCCGCATCCCGAAAAAAACAAGGGGGGAAACATGAACAGCCTGTCAGGAAAAATGGTCACCCGTCTGACCGCCATCGCCATGGCGCTCGGATCCATGGTCGCCGTGAATGCTGCGGAGACCACGGACGCTGCGCCCATCGTGCTGGCGCAGGCCGCCACGGAATGCAAAGGCTGCGGTGAAGTCACCGCCGTGCGCGCCGTCGAGGTCGAAGGGAAAGGATCGGGCGTCGGTATCGGTGTCGGCGCGGTGGTCGGCGGCATCCTCGGCAATAAAGTCGGCGGCGGTACCGGCCGCACCATTGCCACCGTCGGCGGCGCGGTCGCTGGTGGCTATGCCGGCAATGAGATCGAGAAGCGGGTCAAGAAAGATACTCAGTACGAGGTTGTCGTGCGCCTGCAGAGCGGCAAATCGCGCGTTTTCCGGTTCGACCAGAAGCCCCACTGGGAGGTGGGTGACCTGGTCAAGGTCGTCAACGGCACGCTCGTCGAGCGCGACGAATGATCCTCCAGCGCTGAGCGTCAGTAGGCGCCCGCGCCAAGGTTGTCGATGGTGCCCGAATGATCGCGGCAGGCCGGCTATCCTGACGCGCCAGACTATTCTATTTTTTGAAACTTTATGTCCGGCAGATCGGCAGATCGGTCGCTTGTTCTGTGTTCAGGTTTGCCCAAGGTCGTCAATACCGCCGGTGCCGTCGGCGTCGCCGGACCGCGGGTGCTTTCCTACGTAAAAGCAAAGTATTTCGTTGGGTTATTTTTATAACGAAATGCTTTAGCATGCGTGCAACCAATTACATTTTTTGGATCCGACCTGGGGACGCCCTAGCGCGTCCCCAGGGGCGGTATCTCTTGATCCAGATTTCCGGTGACGGTCATGACGACAGCGCCGGTTCCGTCCCGGTGCGCCCTCACGAGTGCGCCAGGTTGTCCGTGCGTTCCATTGATCTCGTGCCCCTGACGTGCAGTTTCTGACCGTTCACTCGTGGTGGATCGCCCTGAGGCAACGTAATGTCATGCCTTGGGTCGCCGCATGGCTCCTGCTATTTGCCAGCATGATCACGGCGGGCTGGGTGATCGTCGAGCATATGGTGGAAGACCATCGCAATGCCGGTGTCGCACTGATCGAGGCGAAGGTGCAGTCGCGGGTCAAGTCTTATGGCCGGCAGATGGATGACTTGATCCAGCGCCTGGACAGTGTCGGTCAGCTGCTCGTCGTGGAGTGGGCCTATCGCCCGAAGGCAATCGATTTCAATCTCATACTCGTCGGGATCTACCCCGAGGGCAAGCCGCTGTATGTCGCGTTTCTCGATGCGCAGGGACAGGTGCAGGCAGCGTCATTTCTGCCGCGCGCGTCGAATGCCAGCCGCAGCCGCTTTTTTCAGTATCACCGCGAGCATTGCTGCGACGGCTGGCAAGTCACGCCGGTCGAGCACTCCGATCTGGTCGGCGGGGAAATCTTGCACATGTCGCGCGGCTTGCGCGATGTGAATGGCAATTTCGCCGGCGTGCTGATGTTTGGTCTGACGCCGGATCTGTTGACCGCTTTCGACGGCGACTCGGAAATCGGCCCGCTTGATTTCGTGAATGTGCAAATGGTGGATGGCGCGGTGCTGACCAGTAAGCTCGGCAACGGCCCGGGACCGCAACTGTTCTATCGACAGGCGCCGCATTTTCCCAATGTGTATGGCGTTCGGCTGGAGCCGGGGGCGTCCTTCCATGATGGTCGGGCGCGCTTCGTCGCCTGGCGCAGGCATGCGTTCCTGCCGCTGATGGCAGTGGCGTCGGTGACTGCCGCGGATGCCTTGGCGGACGTGGAATCGGAGGTACGGCTCTATCGCGGCGCGGCAGTGGCGATGACGGTATTGCTGCTGCTGTTTTGTGGGGCCGGCGTCGCGCTGGCCGGCAATCTGGCGATGCGTCGGATTGCCGAAGAGGAGATCCGCAAGGTCTACCGGACCGCAACGGATGCAGCGAACGAAGGTTTTTACATGCTACGTCCCCTGCGTGACGAACACGGCGAGGTGACGGACGTTCAGTTTGAAGACGTCAATGAAAGTGGCGCGGCGCTGCTGGGTCGAGACCGGCATGCGTTGCAGGGTAAGCCAGCCGGTGTGGTGTTGGCGCCGATTGTCTGGAACGACTTGCTGACCTTCGTCCGGCGTGCGCTGCAGTATCAGCGCGTCGAGGATGAGTACCGCGTGGTGGCGGCTGCCGGCTTGCCGTCACGATGGCTGCACCGGCACGCCGTTGCGATCGGGCAGGGCGTGGCGCTGGCATTGCGCGATATTTCGGATGTCAAGGCGCATCAGGAAGAACTGGTCGAGCTGGCACATCGCGACAACCTGACTGGCTTGCCGAACCGGCTCTGGTTCCAGCGCTTCATGCCGGCGGCGGTTCAGCGCGCCACCCGCTCGCACAAGCCGCTGGCGCTGATGTTCATTGACCTCGATGACTTCAAGACCGTCAATGACACGCTCGGGCACGATGTCGGCGATCGCGTGCTGCGCGAGGTGGCCTTGCAGCTGCGCGCCAGCCTGCGCGGTAGCGACCAGTTGATCCGTCTGGGTGGCGATGAATTCCTGGTGATAATTGAAAACATCGACGATGTCGCTGACCTCGGTGCGCTGGGTCGCAAGTTGATCGACGCTGTCGAGCATGAATTCCGCCCGCATGACGATGCGCTCGGCAATATCAGCGCATCGATCGGTATCAGTGTCTTTCCGGATGACGGCGAATCGGCCGAGGACCTGCTCAAACATGCCGACATTGCGATGTACCAGGCCAAGGCGCGCGGCCGCGGGCAGGCTTGCCGTTATCTGCCAGAGTTTTCGTCGAAGCTTGCCGAGCGGGTGAGTAGCGAACAGGCACTGCGACAGGCTGTCGAGAATGATGACCTGCTGGTGTATTTCCAGCCCAAGGTACGGCTGGATACCGGTCTCCTGAGCGGTGCCGAGGCACTGGTGCGATGGAGTGATCCGGAGCGGGGTTTGCTGATGCCGGAATCCTTCATCAGCATGGCCGAGGACATCGGGCTGATCGTGCCGATCGGCGAATACGTCATTCGCCGCGTGTTGTCGCAGATGGCGAGCTGGCGTGATGCTGGTCTGCCGGAGCTGCGGGTGGCCATCAATGTGTCGCCACAGCAGCTGCGGCGCGCCGATGTGGCGGGCTATCTGCAGCAGCAGCTGACACTGCATGGCGTGGCCGCCGCACTGATCGATATCGAGATCACCGAGTCGGCGATGGTCGAGCAGACGGCTGGCGTACAGCGTCAGCTGCAGCGGTTGCGTGAGCTGGGCGTGCGGCTGGTGATTGACGATTTCGGCACGGGCTACTCGTCGCTGGCGCAGCTGCAGCGGCTGGACGTGGACGCGATCAAGCTCGACCGCGAAATGGTGCAGCCTTTGCAGCCGGACAGTAATGCCGAGTCACTCTGCCGTGCGATCGTCTGGATGGCCTCCGCGCTGCATCTGGATGTGGTCGCCGAGGGTGTCGAGACACAGCAGCAGCTGCAGGTGCTGGCCGATGCCGGTTGCCGCGAGATTCAGGGTTTTCTGTTCGCCGGCTCCTTGCCGCCCGAGGAGTTCGAACGGATGCTGCGTCGTCCGACGCCTGCATCACCCGACTGGCTGGTCCGAACGAATGAACCTGCTTTCGACGACCGCGCCAAGGTCAGCCGCCTGACCTCAACGGTGTGACATCAACGAGCTGACATCAACGAGCTGACATCAACGAGCTGACATCAACGGTGTAATCGTCGCCTCGACTGCATCGCTGGCATTGCGCATCCAGACTTCGCCATCCTGAATCGTGACTTGCAATTGCATCGTGCGTTCGCACAGTTGCTCCAGCTGTTCCGCCACCGTGGCCTCGATCTGATACACCGACAGATTGCTCGCGCGCGTGAGTTTGCTGGCGATCTGCTTCCACCAGACATCGGCACTGCTGCCATACACATAGACCTTCACCTCGCCGGCGCGGCCGCAGGCCTTCAAGATGCGACGTTCCTCGGGCTGGCCAACTTCGATCCACTGCTCAATGGCACCGGTCAGGTCTTTGCGCCACAGGTCCGGTTCGTCGGTGTCGGAGATGCCTTTGCCGA
>JACCDS012165527.1_pt1 | contig 17725 bp, 9 predicted proteins | sample 7446441 | NCBI WGS metagenome assembly JACCDS01 (sample SAMN15323445, study PRJNA562643) | freshwater metagenome | isolation source: river surface water | place: USA:Blue River Watershed | collected 2017-08-17
AGCCTTCGCCCATTGCCCCGGTGTAGCCACCGCTCCAACTGGAATTGATCGCCGCTTGAATGGCATGGCCGTATTCGTGCAAGATTACGTCAGCATCTTCCGAATCGTTGACACAGCCATGGCCAAACGCCAGATAGCCAGTGGCCCCAGTGCCGGAGAAGTGCGAATTGTCTTCACCGTTGGCACCATCGGTATCGACCTGAATCGAGCGGTTCAGAATCGACTTGGTGCCGGTAAAGCCCAAACCTTGCATATAGCGCTGGTTTTGGTCGATGTGGAAATACACATTGGTATCGTCAAACGCATTGTTGCCGCGCTTGGCCGTCCAGGCACCGTTGGTGGTGGTCGAAGGCGCGGTATTTGGCGCTTCGATGTTTTTGATCGTGATATACGGGCCGGTCAGCGAATATACGCCATTGGCCAGCGTCAGGTCGAGCAAGGGCTTGCTGAAATACGCCGGTTCAAAAGCAGCCGCTGCCGAGGTATCGGTAATCGCATCATTGGCCAGCGTGGTGCGTGGATCGGGATCAAACACAAAGCCGGTGCCGTTGATGCCGGAAGCGAGCGCTTGGATCGCTTCGGTGCGCTTGGCCAGTGCTTGTTTCTCGGAGAAATTGGCCATGGCGGCACGGCGCTCAAGGGTTGGGCCGGACACGGCGCTGCGCCGTTCGAGCGAACGATCACCAAACTTGCCATTGCGCGGCAGCGAAGTGCTGTGCGAGCGCAGTACCCGGCCATCATCCGCAGCCAGCACCTGGACAAAGCCACCGGTTGGCATTTGCGCCGCAATATCAACCTTGTGGGCCAGGGTAAAGCCGTTTTTGTCTTGCACCCACACCAGCGAACTGGTCGGGCTGGCCACCAGCGGGTGTTGCACCTTCATGTTGGCCCAAGCGCGATCAAGCACTGCTTCGTTGCCAAGTTTGCCTTGCGCCTTCAGTTGGTTGCTGGCGGCAGCGGCAGCGGCAGCGGATACTTGCTTGTATTCATTGAAAATCTTCAGCAATTCGCCGTTGTGCCCAATCGATACCACCACTTCGGCTTGATCGACCGGAATACCGTGCAACATTTGCTGGTAGTGATAATGTTTGCCGAGCAGCGACTCCTGGGTTTTGACCAAGCTCAGATTGGTCAGCGCAGCAGGCAAGCCGAGCCGTTGGCCGTGGGCTTTCAAGGCATCGCTCGGGCTGGCGACCTTGGTCGCGCTAAATACGGTCAGGTTTTCAGTGGTTTGGCTGGCAGCGTGGGCCAGACCAGAAAAGGCCAGGCATAGGGAAGCACCCAAGATCGACAAGGGAAGTTTTTTCATGATACGTTGTCTCCGTTTTTATGTGTATTTGTGCAATATCGCACGTTTTTATTTGGCTTTGACCTAAAAGCGTCAGACTTTTATTAGTCCGTACGGTATTAGACTGCGCTGCAATTTGGCGCGGGCCGCGGCCATATTCACCGAATTGGCGCGCGCTGTCAAGCCTGTTTTTTGATTTTTTTGGCGCGGCACCGACTGTGCTGGCCCCGATTTTGTTGGATTTTTTCCAAGAACTTGGCGCGATACCACAGGCCGGGCAGGGCATGCCGGGTGTTTTTGCTTGGTTCGGCGCAACAACTCAGGCACAATTACAAGGATGGCAAATAGCGGCAGACTGGGGCAAATCTTGACTGAATCACGGTTCTGGTGGGCAATGTGGCGTGACATGCAGCGCTCGGTTGTGTGCCTGCTGGCTTGCTTGTTATGTTGCTTTCTTGATATCAATGAAGCACGGGCCAGTTATTGGGATGAAGTGGCCGATACCGTGTTTCGTCAATTCAATGCCGACCATGGCTTGCCGCACGGCACGGCGACGGCGCTGGTGGAAGATCGGGCCGGTTTTGTCTGGGTCGGCACCCAAGATGGGCTGGCGCGCTGGGATGGTTATCGCTTTCATGTGTATGCGGCCAATCCGGCTGACCCGACCGCCTTGCCGGATGGTTTTATCAATTGTCTGTTTGTCGATGCTGCGGGTCAGTTGTGGGTTGGCACCAATAGCGGCGGTTTGGCGCGTTATGTGCGCGAGCGTGATCAATTTGAAACCATGGCCACCGGTGCGGGCGGTTTGTCACACGTCACCATTACCGCACTGACCGATGATGGGCAGGGTGGCTTGTGGGTGGGCACCGAACGCGGTTTGAATCATGTCAGCGTAGAGCGCAAGGTGTTGCCGCCGCCCGCCTGGATCGGGAAAGTACCCGATTTGCGGATACGTTCCCTGTTACGGAGCCGCGATGCGGCACTCTGGATCGGCACCCGGCAGGGCCTGCTTCGGATCGATACCAGCGGCAACGGCCAAACCATTACTTTTCCGGCGCAGGGCGGGGCCGGACAAACCCCGACCGTGACCATCCTGATGCAGGCCAGTGACGGGATGATTTGGGTTGGCAGTTCGCTGCAGGGGGTGTTTGTGGTGGACTGGGAGGCGCGGGCCAGCGGGGCAGCAGTGGCCGCTACGGACAAACCGAGTGCGGCCCAACCGAGTGCGGCCCAACCGATCCCCATTCCGTCAGACCCGGCGCTGCAAACGATCAGTGCCCTGCAAGAAGTGCGACCGGGTTTGGTGTGGGTTGGCACCGGCAGGGGCGGGCTGTTGTCACTGGAAACGCTGAAAACACCGGCCGGGCCACAATTCCGGCTGCGGAGAATTCGGCATGATGCCTGTTTGCCGATCAGTCTGGCCGATAACGGTATTTGGGCGCTGCTGCGCGACCGGGCGGGTGGGCTGTGGGTCGGTAATGGCCGGGGCCTCGGTTATCAGGCCATGGCGCAACCGGCGGTGTTGTCTTGGTTTGGCATTGCCGGGCGCAGCGACCGCGTATCCGATCCGGATGTCAACATGCTGCAGACTGACCGGCAGGGCCGGGTCTGGATGGTGCAGGGCGACCGCAGCGTGATGATTGTGGATCCGACCCGCAGCGGTGCCAAAGCGATTACGCGCTGGAGCCCGCCCCGTGGTGAAGTATCGTGGCTGGCACCAGCCCCGGATGGTGCGATGTATGTGTTGACTGATTTGGCATTGTACCGGGCCGAACCGGGCAGTACCGTGCTGCGCGAACTGGTGCTGCCACCTTCTTCGCGGCCACCGGTCGGCGAGGCGGCACTCAAGGAAAATGAAACCCTGTTCTCCGGGGCCGGTGTTTTTGTGGTGCAGGAAAAGCTGATTTGGCTCGGTGGCAATGCCGGCTTGTGGCGGATTGAGCTAGACGTTGCGGGCCGGATCAAGGATTGGTACAACGTGGCACTGGATCAATTGACCGACCGGCGGGTCAATTCGATTTTGCAAAGTGCGCCCGATCAATTGTGGGTCGGCACCGAACAGGGCCTCAATTTGTTCAATCCACAAACCCATGCAGTGGAAAAAATTCTCTCCAGCCGCACCGACGCGGGCACGATAGGCCCGGGGCCGATCAGTTCGCTATTGTTTGACAGTGCGCGCCGCTTGTGGGTCACCAGCATGGGCGGCGGGGTGAGTTTGCTGGAAGGGCGCGGCAAGGACGCTCAGTTGCGGTTTCGCCGGTTTGGCCGCGAACACGGCTTGCCGGATCGCAATGTCAACATGCTGCTGGAAGATGCCAGTGGCAATATCTGGGGCAGTACCGACGACGGGCTGGCCCAAATCAATGGCAAGACCTTGCAGGTTACGGCACTGCGCCGCACTGATGGCGTACCGATCAGTTCTTATTGGACCAATGCCGGTACCCGCACCCCAAGCAATGAATTATTGTTTGGCGGGGCCGATGGCTTGTCGATTGTGTTTCCAGAGCGCTTGGCCTTGACCAATGCCCAGCCGCCGGTGGCGGTGGTTGGGGTGCAGGTCGGCAGCAAGTCGCTGCCGATTGATCTGTTTAATGGCGCGCAGCCAGCGGCGCTGACGGTTTTGCCTGATGCGAATCAGGTGTCGATCGAGTTTGCCGCGCTCGATTATTCGGCCCCGGAACAGAATCGCTATGCGTACCGGCTCGAAGGCTACGATAATCGCTGGGTCAATGCCGATGCCAGGCACCGTCAAGCCAATTATGCTAATTTGCCACCGGGCGAATATCGTTTGCAGGTGCGTGGCTCAAACCGGAGCGGGGTGTTTAGCCCGTTGACGCGTGAAATCCTGGTGCGGGTGTTGCCCGCCTGGTACCAAACCTGGTGGTGGCGCAGCGGGGAGGTTTTGGCGGGCTTGCTGCTGCTGCTGTTGCTGGTGCAGGTGCGCACCCGCTATTTGAGCAACCGACAGCAGGAATTGCAATCCGAGGTCAGACATCGCACCATGGAATTGCGGCAAAAGCAGCAGGAATTGGTCGATGCCAACAAGGAGTTGGCGCAAACCGCCGATACCTTGCGCCTGATGGGCGATGTCGGGCGGGACATTACCGCCAATCTGGAACAGGATGCAGTGTTTGGCGCGCTCTATACCCATGTGTCCGGTTTGCTTGATGTGGTTGGCATGACGATTTACCGCCTCGATGAAGATGGGCAAACCCTCGATTGCTGTTTTGCCCGGGAAAATGGCAGGGACTTGCCGCATCCGAAAATTGCGCTCACCGATACCGATTTTGTTGCGGTACGCACGGTGCTTGAGCAGCGCGAAATTTTGGTCGAAAACGATGCGGCCAATCCGGTGCCAAGCTATGTGCCGGGTACCTTCATGATCATGACCGCGATTTTCGCGCCGCTGATGGTCGGGCCGCGCGTGGTCGGCGCGATGTCGATTCAATCGGGCCGGGCGCATGCCTATGGCGAGCGCGAACGCCTGATCTTTCGCACCGTGTGTGCCTATGGCGCGATTGCGCTATCGAATGCCAAGGCACTCGATGCCTTGCACCATGCACAGCGGCAATTGATGCAGCAAGAGAAAATGGCTTCGCTGGGTGGGCTGGTGTCGGGCGTGGCGCATGAAGTCAATACCCCGCTCGGCAATACCCTGACCGCCTTGTCCGGTGTGATCGAAATTTGGCAACATCAGGAGCAGGCGCTGAACAGCCATCATTTGACGCTGGATGGTCTGAAAACCTTTACCGCAGAAGGGCTCGAATACGCCCATCTGGCACAGGCCACGGCGCGCCGGGTGGTGGAGTTGGTCAACAGCTTCAAGGCTGTGGCTGCGCCATCGGGCGTTGATTTGGCGCATAACGTCAAGCTCGAACAATATCTGTCCGAAGTGTTGGCACTGGTGCGCTCGACGCTGGAACATGGCGGCGGGCGCATTGAACTGGTGGTGCAGCCGAATCTGGTGGTGCGTATCGTACCCGAAGCACTGACCGAAGCGCTCACCCGGATTCTGTCCAATGTGGTGGCGCATGCCTGGCCCGATGGCGCGCACGGCCTGATGCAGATCCGGGCCGCGCGCGAACCGGACGGCAGGGTCTTGATTTCGGTCAGTGATGATGGCTGTGGCATTGCCGTGCAGGATTTGCCCAAGGTATTCGATCCATTCTTCACCACCAAAAGCGGGCTGGGCAACCATGTTGGGCTGGGTTTGCACATTGCCTACAACCACGTGGTGCAGCGTCTCTCTGGTACACTGTCCATCGTTAGCACACCCGGTAAGGGTACCACCGTGAATATTCGTTTGCCTGCCGACTGTTGCCCCTGATTGGCCTCTGGTTTGTGGTGCAATTGTGTTGCAGTTGTGCTGGTTTTTGCCTGTGACAACAAAAACCGGCCAATCCGGGATCAGCAGCATTGACAGCCCAAGTAGATATCTTTATATTGGCGCGCTTACATTTGCACTTTGTGAAAAAACAATTCAGGGGAAATATGGCAATCTTACATTTGAGCGACGAACAGATCGCAAGCATGACCCGGGCCGAAAAGGATCGCTGGTGGTTTGAAAACGTGTATCGCGGCGACATGGCACAGTTGACGCTGCGCTCAGCCGTCACCGGGTTTTTGCTGGGCGGGATTTTGTCGGCCACCGCGCTGTACGTCGGGGCCAAGACCGGCATTACCATCGGCGTTGGTTTGACCGCCGTAATTTTATCGTTTGCGCTGTACCGGATTTTGGCTGGCCTGGGCTGGATCAGTGACTTCACCATTTTGGAAAACAATTGTACCCAGTCGATTGCGACTGCCGCCGGGTACATGATTTCACCGATGATTTCCAGTTTGGCGGCGTATATGCTGATTACCGGCATCATCATTCCGTGGTGGCAAATGATGATCTGGTGTATTGTCACCTCGATTCTCGGGGTGCTGGTGGCGTTCCCGATGAAGCGGCGCTTCATCAATGAAGACCAGGCCCCATTCCCCGAAGGCCGTGCCGCTGGCGTGGTGCTCGATTCACTGTATACCGGCGATGCGGCAGCGGGCATGTACAAGGCCAAACTGCTCGGTTTTTCGGCGCTGCTCTCCGGTGCCTACAGTTTCATTACCGGTGATGGCTGGATGCGCCTGTTGCAGATCAAGCTTTTGTCGATGGACAAATGGGCTGGGCTGAAGGAAGCCTGGGTTTTGCACGAAAAAATCGACCAGTACTACTATGACGTGGCGACCCGCTTGCATCTGGCGATTCCACAAATTTTAGGTACCGACATCCGCCAGCTTGGCCTGCGCCTGTCGGTCGATTTGGCCACCGCCGGGATTGGCGGTTTGATGGGCATTCGCATTGCCACCAGTTGCGTACTGGGTACCTTCATCAACTATGTCATTTTGGCCCCGTTGATGATTCAAAAGGGTGATATTGCACCGCGCATTACCGAAGCGGGCAAGGTAATCAATATTTCGCGCGCCGAAATCGTCAACCAGTGGTCGTTGTGGTGGGCGGTGACGATGATGGTGGTCGGCTCGCTGGTGGGCCTGTTGGCCAAGCCGGAACTGTTCAAGGGCATCTTCAGTGGCTTTGGCCGCAAAAAAGAAGCCGAGGGTGAAGATTTGCTCAAGGACATTGAAGTGCCGCTGTGGATTTCGTATGTCGGGGTGCCGATTTTCTCGGTGCTCGGGGCCTGGACTTGCAACGCGTTCTTTAATGTACCGTGGCTGTTTGCCTTAATTTCTTTCCCTTTGATTTTCGTCTTGACGATTATCGCCACCAATGCCATGGCATTGACTTCGTGGACCCCAACCGGTGCGCTGTCCAAAATCACTCAGTTCACGATCGGTGCACTCGATCGTACCAATCCGGCCACCAATTTGATTCCGGCGGGTATGACCGGTGAAGTTGCCGGCAATGCCGCGAATCTGTTGTCGGACATCAAGCCGGGCTATATGCTGGGCGGCAAGCCACGGCATCAGGTGATCGGCCATATTATCGGGATTTTTGCCGGGGCGATGGCGAGTATTCCGCTGTTCTTTTTACTGTTTTTGCAACCGGACGCCAACGGCGTGGTGGCACCGGCCAATATGCTCGACAAATTTGCCATGCCCGGTGCCTTGCAGTGGAAAGGGGTGGCTGAACTGATTGCCAATGGCTTTGGCAGCCTGAAAGAGAGCGCCCAGATTTCGATGATCGTCGCAGCCGGTGCCGCGCTGGCATTTGAGATTGCGCGCATGGCCACCAAGGGCCGGTTCCCGATTTCGGCGGTATCGGTTGGTTTGGGCGTGGTCTTGCCACCGGATACCACGATTACCATGTGGTTCGGCGCACTGGTGTTTTGGATCATGGGCATGAAGAAGAAACCAGGTACGCCAGGTCATAAATTCTGGGTCGATGGCTGTGAACCGATTTGTGCTGGCCTGATTTCGGGCGGGGCGCTGATGGGGATTGGCAATGCGATTATTAACGCGCTGAGCTAACCGAATCGGGTGGGGGAAATTCCCCCACCCATCCCTATTTTCACCCGCTAGCTGTCAGAGCGCAGCCAAGGCAATATCAGGCAAGTCGGTAAGATCAGGTAATGAAACAAGCTACCTGAATTGAGATTCACCGGCGGCGCGGCTGGTCGGCAATGCTGCCGTCACGCTTGACGATCAAAACCCGTTTCGATGTAACTTGCTCTTCCTTCTCCGGGGTCGGGAAAAACACGCAATACGTGTCGGCGTCTTTCCTATCGACTTCTCTCTCAGGTTTGCCCCAATTCAGTTTGCGAAGGGCTGCGTATTGCATGGCAATGTGCTTGGCCTTTTTCGGGCTGAACTGATCGGGTTTGTTAGCTGTGCCACGCAAATTCAGAACCGTGCCGTCGGGTTTGACGATCAAGACCCGTTTCCACAGGATTTCTTCTTCCGCCTTCGGGGTTTTGAAAAACACCCAGCTTGTGCCATCCACGTTATCCCGGCGCGCCTGCGGATCTTGCTGAACCCCATGAATAACGGCGCTTTCGGCTTTGCCCCAGTTCAGCTTGGTATGCTGGGCGTATTTGCTCGCCAATTGCATTGCTTTTTCTGCCGCATCGGGCGCGGTTGCGTCGAATGTTGCGGCGGCTGACGTGGCTGACGTGGCCGCTGTGGCTGGCGTGGCTGGTGTGGACGCTGTGGCCTGTGTGGCCTGTGCGGCCTGCGCGATCTGTGGTTTGCCATCTGCCGCCCAACCGATGCTGTTGATGTACGACAAGCACACGCATACGCCTACCGTGCGCGCGACCTGAGCATAAGCTGCTTTCATATATTTGCCTCTCTCATTATCCTAATCCCGGTTAGTCCGGTGCTGGTGTGCAGTCTTGCAAAGCGTGTTCTATCTGCAACCGCAGTTCGGCGTGCTTTGGCCCATCGCTCAAAAGCGGCAGCGCCTGCTGCAATGCCGCGCGCGCCGCTGCCGGGGTAGTGGCGAAGGTGGCCGAACCGGACAACAGCGCAGCGTAGCGCAAGGCGCGCTCCGGGTCGCCGGGTTCGGCTTGGTAGCGCAAGGCTTGCAGCTCCAGCATGCGCTCGAACAGCGATTGGATCTGGGCCAGGCCACGCTGGCCCTTGTTACTCCTAAACCGGGCATCGAGCTGCGCTTCGGCAAGGCTGCCAAATTGCACCACATTAAACTTGGCCAGCATCAGGGCGGCCGATTCAATCCGCTCGCCAAAAACGGCACCATGCGGGATCGCCCCTTGGTCGATGCAATACGCTTCCAAATCCGACAGGGCTTGTATCCATTCCCGTCCCAGCTCGAAGTTTCCCGCTTCGACCGCGATCAAATAGTATTTTTCTGCCACCGTCCAGACAGCCTCGGCATTGGGCCATTGCCGGTAGCGGGCCGACATGCGGGTTGTGGCCGTCAGGAGCCGGGCATAATCGGGCGCATAGCCAACCGGATCGCGTTCGGTCAACTGTTCGAGCCAGCGATTGACCCAGTTAAACCACGGTTCGCCCTCTTGGAACGACAGGGTGGCGCACCAGCGGTTCCAGTGCAGGTCTGCCGGGGCCGGAAGCAGGGCATCTGGATCGGCCCGGCTGCGCTCTTGCCAATCGGCGAACAGATGGTCATAAATTTGCGCCACGCAAGCGGGTAGGGGTGGGTTGTCTTGATCAAAGCGCGCCAGATGCGGGGCCAGCGGCTGGCGCAAATCGGGCGGCACGGCAATCTGCTCGACCCATGGTGGCAGGGTGTGCAAATGCTGCAAAAACCGGGCGAAACGCCGCATGCGCAGCGCAACCCGGGCCGGATCAAACGGGGACGGGGTCAGGGCGGCCCAGATCAGGGCGGCACGCTCGGCATCATCGGCCAGATGTTCGGCCCACACCTGAAAAAACACATAGGCCCGCAAGGCTTCGGTGGGCAGGCTGTGCGACAGGGCGGGAACTTGCCAAGCCGCTGCCGGGTCGGGCAAGCCCAGTGTGGCAGAATCAAGGGCACAGCATTCCAGTTCCGGGCCGGTGCCGGGGCGAAACCCGTCCGCCAATTGTGCCAGCGCAAACCATAACAATGCCCCGCGCTGCGCAAGACCGGCCTCGCTCGCGGCGGCAGCCGTGCGGGCGATGCTTTGGGCCGCCAGCGTGGTAGCCCAGTCCTCGGCCCGGCGCAACCGGTTAAGGGCGGGCGTTTTGTCACACGCTGCCGCAGAGAGCAGCAGCGCAGGCACGCCCGCTTTGGGGTTGGCGCTCAGCCAGCCGAGCCAGGCAGTGCGCGTATCGCGCCGTGCGCTGCCCGTTTGTGTACTGGCAGCAGCATATAAATCCCAGCTTAACTGCGCTTTGGCAAACGGCTTCAATTCCAGTTCAACACTTCGCATCATCGAGCGTGCATTGCCCGCTGGCACGCGCTCGCGCCCGACCAGCAATAAGCGAACCGGGAAATTGCCACGGAAGATATCGGCCTGTTTGGCAGTCTCCATTGCGTGGGCCAGTTTTTCCCAGGAGCTCAGGTATTGATCCAGATCATCGAGAATAAATAACAGGCCACGGATTTGGTCGGGCTGCCCCAGCGGCCAAAGCCAGCCGTGCTGCTGGCAATCCATATCGGCCCCGGCTTCCTGTGCGCAATCTTGTTGCGGCAGGCGTAACACTTGCCAGCCATCGGCCAGCGCCGCTTGCGCCAGTGCATGGGCCAAGCGCGATTTGCCCACCCCCGCCACACCCCATAGGGTCAGGCGCGATAGTTGAGCGGCGTCAAGGAGCCAGTCACGCAATTGTTGCAATTGGGTAGCTCGTCCGATCAGCGGCACGGCATGCGCAGGATCGCTATCAAACAGCGCCCACTCTCGGGCGTACCCTTCAGGGCGGGTCGGTGCCAGTGGCGGCGGGCGATTCGGTAGCATGTCGCCCATGGTTTCCGGCTTCATTGGCGTAACCAAGACCACTTGCCATGACCTAAGCAATAAAAGCGCTGAATCGGGGGGTGACGCTGAAGACGCAGAAGATGCTGAAGAGGGCGGGGGAGAGAGGGGCTGTGACATGTTGCCAACTTAAAACAATGGGACGAAACAACCGGACTGCCTGGAGCAGTCCGGCATGGTACGCATGAAGCCTAGTTTTGTACCTTGTAGCTCTTGATGATTTCCTGGAAGGCAGGCTTGTTCTTTTCCGCTTCCAGCAGTGCCTTGAACTTGCTCAATTCCGGGCTGAGTGGCTTGTTGGCAGCGCTAATCAACCACCAACTGATGCTGCCGACCTGATAGCGGTTCAGGCGCGATTCCGGTAACTTGCCAAGCGTGACGAAGTTGGTAGTGCCGATCAGATTGGATAAGACCATGGCATCGGCCCGGCCCGATTCAACCATCGACACACCTTGCTTCCAGTCACTGACTTCAATCACTTTGTCTTCCGCGCCTTTTTTCTTCATATAGGCCGCGAATGGGCTGCCACGGCGGACGATGACTTTGGAGAGTTTGGCAATATCGCCATCGGCAGCAATTTTTTTAGCGTCCAGTGTGAACAGGTTGACGTTATCCGAATACACCTGAAAGAACCAGGCCGCGTTTTTTTCCGAAAATTCATTGCGGCCAGTGGCGGCAAAAATGGCGTTCGGGCTTTTTTCCAGCGCATCAACGGCCCGGGCCCATGGCACTTCCGAGGTTTTTAGGGTGTATCCGCCCGCTTTCGCTGCGCTTTTCAGCAAAATGCCAGCCATGCAGTCAAGTTCGCCATTCTTTTGGCAAATCAAAGGCGGGTTATCGGTCCAGAATACTTCAATTTCCGCAGCCTGTACCGTACCTTGCACCAGAGCCAAGGTAGCCAGAAGTTTGAATAGCGTGGTTTTCATACCGAATCTCCCAAAAAATAAAATCGTAAATTACGCGCGTTTGCGCATAGGCAAGGCGAGTGTGGGTTTGGCGCTGGTAGTTGCGCCCGATGAGCTGGCACCTGAACCGCTGGTTTTGAAGGCACCGATGATTCGTGTTAATTGCTGGGCTTGATCTTGCAGCGATTGTGCTGCTGCCGTTGCTTGTTCCACCAGTGCCGCATTTTGCTGGGTTGATTGATCCATTTGATCAATCGCCTGATCAACTTGTTCGATGCCGATGGTTTGCTCTTCGCTGGCCAGGGAAATGGCACCCATGATGGCCGACACCTGTTGCACACTGGTCACCACTTCACCAATGGTACTACCGGCCTGATTGACCAGTACCGTACCGAGGCTGACCTTATGTACCGAATCACCGATCAGGGCCTTGACTTCACGTGCGGCAGCCGCCGAGCGCTGGGCCAGGTTGCGCACTTCGGCCGCCACTACGGCAAAACCGCGCCCCTGTTCCCCGGCCCGTGCTGCTTCAACCGCCGCATTCAAGGCCAGAATATTGGTTTGGAACGCGATGCCATCGATTACGCTAATGATGTCGACAATCTTTTTGGCCGAAGCATCAATCTCGCCCATGGTGGACACCACTTGCGACACCACCGCACCGCCCTTGTCCGCCACTTGGGACGCGGCAGCGGCGGAACGATTCGCGTCACGCGCATTTTCAGCGTTTTGCTTGACGGTTGAGGTCAATTCTTCCATGGCCGAGGCGGTTTCCTCCAGCGATGAAGCCTGGGCTTCGGTACGGGCTGACAGATCGTGGTTGCCCTGCGCAATTTCGGTCGCAGCCGAGGTGATATTGTCGATACTGCCGCGGATTTGCACCATGATCGTATCGAGTCGCTCCAGAAAAACATTGAAGCTGGTGGCAATGTCTTCAAATTCACTGGCACGACCGAGCAAGGGCATACGCTTGGTCAAATCGGCTTCACCAGTGGCGATATTGTGGATCGCGCGCTTGATTTCACCCAGTGGCTGCAACACCACCCAGTTCAGGCTAAAGGCCAGGGCCGAGATCAAAATCAAATCGAGCACGATGATTTGTACCGACAGCCACCATAAATCCTGGCGCAGGGCGCTGCGTACTTGTTCAAACGAAATGAAGACCGAAACCTCCCCAACCGGATTGGCTTTGCCATTTTCCATAAAGCTTAGTTTGCGGGTAATTTTGCGGTCAAACTGTTTGGGCGGGGTATCGCTGGCTTGCAGCTTGTCATCGGCATTGCGCAACAGGCCGCCAACCGGCTTGTTTTCATTGACGATGGTAATACCATTGAGGAACGGTGCCGACATTTCGGCCCGTAATACTTGTTCCACTTGTGCTTTGTCGTAATTCCAGAGCGGATTGGGTAGGCTGGTGCCCAAGCGGCCAAGGCTGAGCTCGGTTTGGCTCTCGATGGAACGCTCTCGTTCGCCCTTTGATTTGAAATAGTTTATCGCACCGGATATGGCCAACAGTGCAGTAACAAGTATGATGAAGAGAATGTTGAGCCGAAAACTTATGCTTTTGGTATTCATTGCGATAGTCCGGGGAATTGTGTCCAGTGACCTAGACTAACCGAAATCACCAAGGCTGTGCTGTTCCTTACGAGATTTACTGAAAAAAATAGGCGCACTTACAACAGATAGATGAAAGTAACGACCGGGAGTTGTGGTTAGAATGACAGCTTGCTGACCGGCTTGTTACCCCGCTTGTTACCCTGTAGCACGGTTACGACAAGGCATATTGTGCCAAAACTGGCAGGGATGCCGGGCAGGCCACCAGGTGCCATGAAATTGCACCAGAGCAGCAAGTCTGGGTCGGCAAATTGGATACTTTGGCAAGCGTTTTGCGCAGCCATGTGGATGACTTTTCCAATGACAACCCGGAATTGCCCAAAGAAAAGTATTGTTGGTGCCGGGCAGCAAAATCGACGCTAAACAGCGGAAAAATTGTGGGATTATGAGTCGTCAATGGCTGATTTGTTCACTCATGGGATCCATTATGTCGGCTTCGCCCACCTCTCTACCGCAAGCATTGGCACAGGCCAGTCTGCTCGGCTACAGCGCCATCGAACCTGCACCATCCGGCTTTATGCTGCTAAAGCCGGACGCCACCTCACTGCCGGCCCAGCCGATGTTGTGGCTGTTGCCCGATTTACAGCAAGTAGCGCGTGTCTGGCCTGATTATCAACAACATATGACCGGTTTGCTGCTGACACCGGGGGACGAATTACACATTGTGCCACTGGCGGGGCAATTGTGGCAGGTGGTGCTGCCCTTGGCGCAACTCGATGCCTGTCGCGGCTGGCTGGCAGGCTGGATGGTGAGTTTGCAGCAGGCGTGCCAAGCGCAGCAAGAACAACAGGCCTTGGCCGCCTGTCTGGAGCAGCAGTCCGAAGCCCTGATGCGCTCCCATGATGACTTGTGCGAAACCAATCGGCAAATGGAGCGCAAGGTGTTGGAGCGCACCCAACCACTGGCAGAAATGAATGCCACGCTGAAGAAAAAGTTGGCCGACTGGCAGCAAGATCAGGGCGAACTGGTGCGTTCGGCCCAATTATCCGGGCTGGGCTTTTTGGTCGCTGGCATCGCGCATGAACTCAATACCCCGATCGGCAATGCGCTCACGGTAGCGACCGGCCTGTATCAGGAAGTGCTGCAATTGCGCAATGCCTTGCAAGCCGGGAGTATCAAGCGCAGCACGCTGGAGCGCCATGCCTCCGGTACGCTACAAATTACCCAGGTGATGGAGCGCAATTTGCAGCGCGCCGCCGATGCGATTGCGCACTTCAAGCAACTGGCGGTGGAACAAGTCAATGAACAGCGGCGCGCCTTCCCCCTGTCCGACGCGATATCGGATATGCTGATCTCGCTCGGGCCGGAACTGCACAAGGGCGGGCACCGGATCGAAGTATTACAGCCGGAGTCGATCATCATGGACAGCTTTCCTTTGGCCTTGTCTCAGGTACTGGCCAATCTGCTGCAAAATGCCGTGCTGCATGCGTTTGAGTCGGATGAGATCGGCCTGATCCAAATCGAAGCCAAATTGTTGCCCGGTGCCAAGGTGCAGTTGTCGGTATCCGATACCGGGCGTGGCATTCCCGAACAAGATCAGCAGCGCGTGTTTGATCCGTTCTTTACCACCAAGCTCGGGCAGGGCGGTTCCGGGCTGGGGCTGCATATTGCCTATAACCTGACCACGGTATTGCTCGGCGGCGATATAAAGATCAATTGCAATGGCTACCGTGGTACCCGGATCGTGCTGACCCTGCCGCAGCATGCCTCGGCCAGTGGCGCACCTGGCGTGCTGGCAACGGCACCGGCGGCAAACGCGGCCAGCGTGGTTCAGGCTGTCTAGACAGGCGTCGGAAGTTGACAACGAAAATGGTGTAAATTGCACCGAAATTGTGCATTTGCTTAATTTGGTGCGGATATTTGCACGAAAGTTGGGCGTTGCTCTGTTACAAGCCTGTGACGAGTGCGAATTTGTTTTATATTAGCCATTCTCACTTGATAAGCGGCAACCATGTCCATAATTTCTCGGCAATTAAATGCCTTCAATGCGCTTAAGGAGGCAATGCTTGGGCCATTGCCCGATTTGCTCGCCTCCACCGTTGGCATGCGCGCCCTGCGCCATGTACCGCAAGGCGATGGCCGCCCGGTGTTGGTGTTGCCCGGTTTTTTATCGGGCGACATGCCCACTTGGCCCTTGCGCCAGTTTTTGTCCAGTATCGGCTACAACGCCTGGCCGTGGGGGCTGGGCCTGAATCTGGGCTTTTCCACCCAGTATCACTACGACATCGAAGCGCTGGTCGAGCACCGGCTCAAGGAAATCTATCTTGATGCGTCGGATCAAAAAATCAGCCTGATCGGCTGGAGTCTGGGGGGCGTATTTGCGCGCGAGATGGCACGCAACTATCCTTACCTGATTTCCGATGTGATTACCCTTGGCAGCCCGATCAATGGCAATCCGGCGGATACCAGCATCACCCAAATCTATTCGTGGGTGACGCAAATGCAAATGCACGACCAGGAATTTCAGGAAAAGATTGCAAAATCCACCGAACCGGTGCCCGGTGTGCCGATTACCGCGATGTATAGCCTGTCCGACAATATCGTACCGCCGCAATGTGCGATGGAGCGGCCCGGGCCATTGACCGAGAACATCGAAGTCGATTGTACCCACACCGGTTTTGGCTTTAACGCGCAGGTGTTTTTCCTGATCGCGCACCGTTTGGCCCAGACCGGCCAGCCGTGGCAAAGGCTGGATGTCGAGGCGCTGGATTTGGCGTATCAAGAACAAAAAAATCCATTCAACTTTGCCAGGGCAGGGCGCTAATATGGAACAACTCTCCGGAATTGAAGATCTGTTGTTGCGGCTGGAAACCTCGACCACGCCGATGCATATTTCGTCGCTGACGATCTATGACCCGGCCACCAGTGACGGTGGCAAGGTTGGCTTCAAGGACATCTTGCGTTTTTTTGAAGCGCGCATGTATCGCAACAAGGTTTTTCAGCACCGGCTGGTTCCGCCGCCGTTTGGCATCGGCAACAGTGTGCTGGCGCACGATCCGGAATTTGATATCGAATTTCATGTGCGCCACATTGCCCTGCCGAAACCGGGTGACTGGCGGCAACTATGCATTCAACTGGCGCGTTTGCATGCACGCCACCTCGATGCGAATCGCCCGCTGTGGGAATGTTATGTGATTGAGGGGCTGGACAATATTCCCGGCCTGCCTGCCGGGTGCTTTGCGCTGTTTTTGAAAACCCATTATGCCGCGTTGGGTGGTGGTTTGGGCACCCAGTTGCTGGCCGCGCTGCATGAGTTGGCACCGAACGGGCGTGTGTCGCCACCGAAGCGCCTGCCGAGGAATGATGGCTTGCCCGGCATGAGCGACATGCTGCTCGGCAGTGTCAGCCACAGTCTGATGTGGCCGTTGCGGGTCGGGGCCTATCTCGGTTCCTATTTTTCGCCGTTGCAAATGTATGCCGGGCATGCGTTGGGGGACTTGGTATCGTGGCCCGCCAGATGGTTTAACAATGAAAACCAGTTGGCCCGCGCCCCGCAAACCCCGTTCAATAATCCGGTGTCGCCGCACCGGGCGTTTGAAGCGGTCAAATTCGATTTGGCGCAATTATCGAGCATGCGCGATCAGGTCGCCGGTGCCAGTATCAACGATGTGTTGATTGCGGTGATTGCCGGTGCACTGCGCCATTATCTGGTGCACAAGGGCATGCTGCCCCCGGCCAGCCTGCTGGCTGAAGCACCGATTACCAGCCGTTCCGAGATGAAAATCAACAGCATCCGCAATCTGGCCGATTCGGCGGTAATGCCGATTCATACCGATTGTGCCGATTCCTTGACCCGGCTGCGCCGGATTGTTGATGAAACGCGCAGCAACAAAAAGAATTTCCAATCGTTTTTGGGCAAGCGGCTATTGATTGACGCCGCCGATTTATTGCCCTCGCTGGTACTGAAAACCGTGGGCGAACTGGTGCGCCGCACCCGGCTTGGCACCCGGCTGGCACCGCGTTTCAATACCACCATCTCCAGCATTCGCGGGCCGGATTTGCCGCTGTTCATGGCCGGGGCGAAAATGGTGGCGTATTACGGCATGGATGTGGTGCATGATCTGGCCGGTTTGAACCATCTGATTTGCTATGCGACTGGCACGGCCACTATTAGCGTGACCGCCTGCCGCAAAATGATGCCCGATCCGGCACGCTATGCCGGGTATTTGCAGCAGTCGTTTGAGGAGTTGCAGGCGGCGTTGCAGCCCAAACCGGAACCGGCACCGGAAACGAAACGGCCGCGCCGGTTGCGGGTGGTGAAGGCGGGGTGATGGGGCAATCTTCATGATCACAAGTCGGGGCATCGATTAGTGCCATCCCATCTTGGATGTCCTGTTACAGCCCACCTTTTAGGTCAAGCGCGTTGCCATCGCCAGCCCTTTGGTCCATGCATAAGGCATTCCCATGGCTATAGTCGAATACACCATCGAAATCGCCGCACCGGTTGAACTGGTGTGGCGCGTGTCGCAAGACTACAGCGTCCGGTACGAGTGGGATCCATTCCCGGAATCTATCGAAGTCGTCCGGGGAGCGATGAGTCCGCCCGC
>JACCDS010212070.1_pt1 | contig 17724 bp, 18 predicted proteins | sample 7446441 | NCBI WGS metagenome assembly JACCDS01 (sample SAMN15323445, study PRJNA562643) | freshwater metagenome | isolation source: river surface water | place: USA:Blue River Watershed | collected 2017-08-17
AAGCGCGTCGCCGAAAAGGCATTGAAAGCAGGGATTACCGAAGTTGCGTTTGATCGCTCCGGTTTCCGTTACCACGGTCGGATCAAGGCGTTGGCGGAAGCTGCGCGTGAAGCCGGTTTGAAGTTCTAAGGAAGAATCGTCATGGCAAAAATGCAAGCAAAAACGGCAGGCGACAAGCCGGATGATGGCATGCGCGAAAAAATGATCGCGATCAACCGTGTGACCAAGGTGGTCAAGGGTGGTCGGATCATGGGCTTCGCTGCACTGACCGTTGTGGGTGATGGCGATGGTCGTATCGGCATGGGCAAGGGCAAATCGAAAGAAGTGCCGGTTGCCGTGCAAAAGGCAATGGAAGAAGCACGTCGCAATCTGCTCAAGGTGTCGCTTAAAAACGGTACGTTGCAGCACACGGTGACGGGTAAGCATGGCGCTTCACGCGTGCTGATGAGCCCGGCCAAACCGGGTACCGGCGTGATCGCCGGTGGTGCGATGCGCGCTATCTTTGAAGTGATGGGCGTGACCGACGTGGTGGCGAAATCGATTGGCTCTTCCAATCCATACAACATGGTTCGCGCCACGTTGGATGGTTTGGCCAAGATGAGTACGCCAGCGGAAATCGCAGCCAAGCGTGGCAAGTCCGTTGAAGAAATTCTGGCTTAGGTGAACAATAAGGTGAACAAAATGGCAAATACCATCAAGGTTCAGTTGGTCAAAGGTTTGATCGGCACGCAGCAATCGCATCGTGCCACCGTACGTGGTTTGGGCTTGCGTCGTTTGAATTCGGTTCGCGAATTGGAAGACACCCCGGCAGTGCGCGGCATGGTCAACAAGGTCCGGTATCTCGTTAAAGTGGTTGGTTAAGCCATCTGGCTTAAAACGGAGCAAATTATGGAATTGAATACTATTTCCCCGGCCCCAGGTGCCAAGCATGCCAAGCGTCGTGTTGGTCGCGGCATTGGCTCCGGGCTTGGCAAAACCGCTGGTCGCGGTCACAAGGGGCAGAAGTCCCGTTCTGGCGGCTTCCACAAGGTCGGGTTTGAAGGCGGTCAGATGCCTTTGCAACGTCGTTTGCCAAAGCGTGGTTTCAAGTCGCTGGCAGCCGATTTCAAAGCAGAAGTTCGTCTGTCCGACTTGGAAGGGTTGCCAGTATCGGATATCGATCTGATGGCCTTGAAGCAAGCTGGTTTGGTAGGCGTATTGGCACGTGATGTACGCGTGATTCTGGCTGGTGAAATTACCCGCAAAGTGACGCTGAAAGGCTTGACTGCGACCAAGGGTGCGAAAGCGGCCATTGAAGCTGTCGGCGGTTCGGTTGAATAAGCTGTTTGATTGATCGGAGCATTAATTGGCAACCAATCCACAACTCGCAAAAAGCGCCGCCAGCGGCTTCCCATGGAGTCGTTTGTGGTTTTTGCTGGGCGCATTGCTGGTGTATCGGATCGGCGCGCATATTCCGGTGCCGGGTATTGATCCGAATCAGTTGGCTGCGTTGTTCAAGCAGCATCAGGGCGGAATTCTGGGCATGTTCAACATGTTCTCCGGCGGTGCCTTATCCAAGTTCACGGTTTTTGCCTTGGGTATCATGCCGTATATTTCCGCTTCGATCATCATGCAACTGATGTCGATTGTGTCGCCGCAACTGGAAGCGCTTAAGAAAGAAGGTGAGTCCGGTCGGCGCAAGATCACTCAGTACACACGTTATGGCACGCTGGTATTGGCAACGGTACAAGGCTTGTTCATCGCTATTGGTCTGGAAAGTCAGGTTGGGTTGGTGCTGGATCCAGGTGTGGCGTTCCGTTTTACGACGGTCGTAACATTGTTGACCGGGACCATGTTCTTGATGTGGTTGGGTGAACAAATTACCGAGCGCGGTTTGGGTAACGGTATTTCGATTATTATTTTCGCCGGTATTGCGGCTGGTCTTCCTAGTGGTTTGGGTGGCTTGTTCGATCTGGTGAGTGCCAAGTCGATTCATCCGGTAGTGGCGCTGTTGATTTGTATTATTGCAGTCGGTGTCACGTTCATGGTGGTGTTTATCGAACGTGGTCAGCGCAAGATTTTGGTGAATTATGCCAAACGTCAAGTCGGCAACAAGGTGTATGGTGGTCAAAGCAGCCATCTGCCACTGAAGCTGAACATGGCCGGTGTGATTCCTCCGATTTTTGCGTCGTCGATTATTCTGTTTCCCGCCACCATTGCCGGGGTGTTCACCAAAGAAGGCGAGGGCGGCGCGTTGGTGCGGTTCTTGAAAGATTTGGCGGCATCAATGGCGCCTGGGGAACCGATCCATGCACTGTTGTACGCGGGGGCAATTGTATTCTTCTGCTTTTTTTACACCGCATTGGTGTTTAACAGCAAGGAGACAGCAGACAACCTGAAGAAGAGTGGTGCGTTCGTACCGGGTATTCGTCCGGGTGAACAAACTGCACGCTACATCGACAAGATTTTAATGCGTTTGACCTTGGCCGGTGCTTTATACATCACACTCGTGTGTTTATTGCCGGAATTCTTGATTGCGAAGTGGAAGGTGCCGTTTTATTTTGGTGGCACGTCGCTGTTGATCATTGTAGTGGTGACGATGGATTTCATGGCGCAAGTACAGAATTACGTAATGAGCCAGCAATATGACTCGTTGCTACGTAAGGCAAACTTCAAAGGCGGCGTAACGCGCTGATACGGCAGGGACACATGGCAAAAGACGACGTTATTCAGATGCAAGGCGAGATTTTGGAGAATCTGCCCAACGCTACATTCCGAGTGAAGTTGGAAAATGGGCACGTGGTGCTCGGCCACATTTCCGGCAAAATGCGCATGAACTATATCCGCATTTTACCGGGAGACAAGGTGACGGTAGAATTGACACCTTACGATTTGACCCGAGCACGTATCGTGTTCCGTACCAAGTAACACCAAAGAGAAAGAGGAAATTATGAAAGTTTTGGCATCAGTTAAGCGGATTTGCCGCAACTGTAAAATCATCCGCCGCAAGGGCAAGGTTCGCGTGATTTGCAGCGCAGAAGCTCGCCACAAGCAGGTTCAGGGTTAATTAACACGTTATTTATTGAGGAATAACGAATGGCACGTATCGCAGGGGTAAACATCCCAAATCATCAGCATACCGTTATTGGCTTGACTGCAATTTTCGGTATTGGTCGCCCGCGCGCAGAAAAAATCTGCGCAACCACGGGTGTGTTAACCAACAAAAAGGTCAAAGACCTGGACGACAGCGAACTGGAAAAGCTGCGCGATGAGATAGGTAAATTCATCGTCGAAGGTGATCTGCGTCGCGAAGTTTCGATGAACATCAAGCGCCTGATGGACTTGGGTTGCTATCGTGGCTTGCGTCATCGCAAAGGCTTGCCATGTCGTGGCCAGCGTACCCGGACCAACGCACGTACCCGCAAGGGCCCGCGCAAGGCCGCCCAATCGCTGAAGAAATAATCAGCATTTGATTCGTCGTCAAGGAATTTAATATGGCTAAACAGCAAAGCAGCGCAGCAGCAGCACGGGTGCGCAAAAAGGTTAAGAAGAACGTTGCCGAGGGTATCGCCCACGTTCACGCTTCGTTTAACAACACCATCATCACCATCACCGATCGTCAGGGCAATGCTCTGTCGTGGGCAACTTCGGGTGGCGCTGGCTTCAAGGGTTCGCGTAAATCGACCCCGTTTGCAGCCCAGGTCGCAGCCGAAGCCGCCGGTAAAGTGGCTGTGGAATGTGGCGTCAAGAATCTGGAAGTTCGGATCAAGGGCCCAGGTCCTGGTCGTGAGTCGGCAGTGCGTGCACTGAACAACCTCGGTATCAAGATCACCCAGATTCAGGACGTGACCCCAGTACCGCACAACGGTTGCCGTCCACCGAAGCGTCGTCGTATCTGATTGCACACCGAACCGATAGGTTCTGGGTGCAAACTGTTTTGCCCAAGCTGTGATATCATAGCGGGCTTATTAAGACCACCGTCTGGCCGAAGGCCAAGACTTGCGTTCGCCGGTGTGTGCCGGTCGGAGCGTTAAAACTGTATAAAGGAAGAAACTGTGGCACGTTATATTGGACCAAAAGCAAAGCTGTCGCGTCGCGAAGGTACTGACCTGTTTTTGAAAAGCGCTCGTCGTTCGCTCGACTCGAAGTGCAAACTGGATGTCAAGCCAGGTCAACACGGTGTAAAGTCGGGTGCACGCACCTCTGACTACGGCAATCAATTGCGCGAAAAGCAAAAAGTCAAGCGCATGTACGGCATTCTGGAACGCCAGTTCCGTCGCTATTTTGCCGAAGCAGAACGGCGCAAGGGCAACACCGGTGAAACCCTGTTGCGTTTGCTCGAATCGCGTCTGGACAATGTAGTCTATCGCATGGGCTTTGGCTCGACCCGCGCTGAAGCGCGTCAATTGGTCAGCCACAAGGCGCTGACCGTCAATGGTATCGTGGTTAATATCGCTTCGTACCAAGTACGTTCGGGCGATGTGATTGCGATTCGTGACAAATCGAAAAAGCAAGCCCGGATTATCGAATCGCTGGCACTGGCTGAATCAATCGGTCTGCCAAGCTGGGTTTCGGTCGACGGCAAAAAGATGGAAGGCGTGTTCAAGCAACAGCCGGATCGCAACGAAGTGGCAATGGACGTCAACGAATCGCTGATCGTCGAATTGTACTCACGTTAAGAGTCTAGTCTTCACTACCCGCGCAGCTTAGGCTGGCGCGGGTTTTCTTTTGTAGTCTTTGTTGTTTTTATCAAATCCATCAGCCTTATCGGTGTAACGAGCCGAGGGTATTGAAAAGGACCGCTATGCAAAACAATCTGTTGAAACCGCGTATTATCGAAGTCGAAGCCTTGGGTGCTGGTCACGCCAAGGTAACCATGGAGCCGTTCGAGCGTGGCTATGGCCACACGCTGGGCAATGCCTTGCGTCGGGTGTTGCTCTCGTCAATGATTGGCTATGCGCCAACCGAAGTGACGATTGCCGGTGTAGTACATGAATATTCCTCACTCGATGGCGTGCAGGAAGACGTGGTTGATCTGTTGTTGAATTTAAAGGGTGTCGTGTTCAAGGTGCATAACCGCGATCAAGTGACCCTGACCCTGAAAAAAGAAGGCGAAGGTTCGGTCTTGGCTTCCGATATCGACCTGCCGCATGATGTCGAGCTGATCAACCCGGAACACGTGATTGCTCACCTGTCCGCTGGTGGTAAGCTCGATATGACGATCAAGGTTGAAAAAGGCCGTGGCTATGTGCCGGGCAATGTGCGTCGCCTGTCGGAAGATACCAACAAAACCATTGGCCGCATCATTCTTGATGCCTCGTTCTCGCCAGTACGCCGTGTATCGTATTTTGTTGAATCGGCGCGGGTAGAACAGCGTACCGATCTTGACAAGCTGGTGATCAATATCGAAACCAATGGGGTGATTTCGCCGGAAGAGGCGATTCGCCAATCGGCCCGCGTGCTGGTTGACCAATTGAATGTGTTTGCCGCACTGGAAGGCACCGAAGCCGCCGCCGAAGCACCATCGCGCGCGCCAATGGTCGATCCGATCTTGTTGCGTCCGGTGGACGATCTGGAGTTGACTGTGCGTTCGGCCAACTGCCTGAAAGCCGAAAACATTTACTACATTGGCGACCTGATCCAGCGCAGCGAAAACGAATTGCTCAAAACGCCGAATCTGGGCCGCAAATCGCTCAACGAAATCAAGGAAGTACTCGCGTCGCGCGGCTTGACGCTGGGTATGAAGCTGGAAAACTGGCCACCGGCTGGTTTGGAAAAGTAATTTGCTCATTTGGCCAATTGTGGCCAGTTGTTAGCATTGGCAAGACGGGCAGTTGCATGGTGTGATTGCCTCGATTAACTCCCCACCGATCCGCAGCTTCGGCTGATCGAAGAATCGGCTAAAAACACTTTTAAAGGAAATATCATGCGTCATCGTAATGGTCTGCGTAAATTAAACCGTACTTCGGCACATCGTCAGGCGATGTTGCGTAACATGACCGTGTCGCTGCTGCGTCACGAAGCCATCAAAACCACTTTGCCAAAAGCCAAGGAACTGCGTCGTGTGATCGAACCGATCCTGACCTTGGGCAAGACCGACACGCTGGCCAACAAGCGCTTGGCGTTTGACCGTCTGCGTGACCGTGAAATGGTCGTCAAGCTGTTCGCCGAACTTGGCCCACGTTATGCCACCCGCAACGGCGGCTATCTGCGCATTTTGAAGATGGGCTTCCGGGTTGGCGACAATGCACCGATGGCCTATGTTGAATTGCTGGATCGTCCGGAAGTCGCAACCGAGGCACCAACGGTCGAAGAGTAAGCCGTTTGCCACAGTATGTGATTGGGTGATACCCGTCATTGGGTTAGGACTTACGCAAAACCGCCCCAGCGGCGTTGCGCTGCCTTGCCGTACGGGTGTACTGCCTGCGGCAGCGCGCCTTGCTGGGACAATTTTGCGTAAGTCCTATGGGTGATACCTATCAAAAGCCGGGCTTGTCCCGGCTTTTTTCATATCGAGCCGAAAACAAGCGTAGACTGGCTATTCGTTGTGCTGGCGTGGGTTGTCTCGTGGCGCGGCCACGGCTACAATAGCGGGCACATTACGTACAGCAACATGCAACCTTTTGCCTGTTGCGCGGTCAGAGTTGGGTTTGCTGAAAAAAGGGTGGTTATGTCGATTATGGATGCAATGCGCTGTGGGCGCGTAATGCAAAATTTAGGCTTGCAAGGTTTGCTGTGCCTGTTGGCCTTGATGGCGTTACTGCTTGGGGGCACGGCACAGGCAGAAGATTATCTGGAGCCGGAAAAGGCTTTTGTATTCTCGGCCAAAATGACCGACGCCAAAACCATCGCCATTACCTATGTGATTGCCGATAGTTATTACATGTACCGCGAACGCTTCAAATTCCGCGTGCAAGGTGCCAAGCTGGGCGAGGTCAAATTACCCCCAGGCAAAGTCAAATTCGATGAAACCTTTAACAAAGAGGTGGAGACCTATCGCAATCGGATCACCATTGAGCTTCCAGTAGAAGCCGATGGCCAATTTACCCTGATTTCAACCGGGCAGGGTTGTGCCGATGCCGGTTTGTGTTACCCGCCACAAGATGCCGAAATCAAGCTAACACCGCCCAAAGGAGCGCTTGGAAAAGGTGCCAAAGGTGCGACAACCGACGCTGGACAGACGCCGGGCAAGCCAGGAGCAGATATCGGCAAGCTGCTGGCAAAACTCGAAACCGGTGCTGCTTCCGGCCCGGTCGCAATGAGTTTGCCTGTCGCATCGGCAGCATCGGCTACCGTCGCAAGCTCAATCAGCTCCACCACCCCTGCCACCGCCACCACCTCAACACCTTCAACCACCCCGGCAAGCTCGGCCACCAGTCAGGCTGGCCCCGCAGTCACCTCTTCAATCGCCATGCCGCCTCCGGCTGCTTCTGCCACGGTTCCGGCTGCTAGCGCCCCGGTGGTTGGCAACAGCGCCACTGCAAGCGCTCCCCAAAGTGAAATGGGGCAAATTCAAAGCTCGCTCTACAGCGGCAAGTTGCTGCAAATCCTGCCATGGTTTTTCTTATTGGGGTTAGGATTGTCATTTACGCCATGTGTCTTGCCAATGGTGCCAATTTTATCCTTCATTATCGTCGGTGAAGGCGCGGCGGTTGCCCGTTCGCGTAGCATTTTGCTCTCCGTCACCTATGTGCTGGGCATGGCGATTGTGTATACCGCGCTTGGCGTGGCGGCTGGTTTGGTTGGTGAGGGTTTGGCGGCAGCCTTGCAAAATGCCTGGGTGCTGGGCTTGTTTGCCTTGTTGATGGTCGGTTTGGCCCTGTCGATGTTTGGTTTTTACCGAATTCAGGTACCGACAGCGATTCAGGCCCGTCTGTCCCATACCTCGGAACAACAAAGCCGTGGCAAACTGTTGGGCGTATTCTCGATGGGTGCCATTTCCGCACTGATCGTTGGCCCTTGCGTGGCGGCACCACTGGCCGGTACGCTGGTGTTCATCAGTCAAACCCGTGATGTGGTGATCGGTGGCAGTGCCCTGTTTGCGATGGCCATTGGCATGGGGGTACCACTGCTGTTGGTTGGTGCTTCGGCCGGTTCGTTGTTGCCGCGCGCCGGTGGCTGGATGGAGTCGGTGGAGCGCTTCTTTGGTGTATTGATGCTGGCTACCGCTTTGTGGATGGTATCGCCGGTGTTGCCCGGTGCGGTACAGGTGTTTGGCTGGGCCGCCTTGTTGCTCGGTTATGGGGCGTTTTTGATTTGGTCGAAGGAAGGACACTGGGCATCCAAGGCATTTGGCCTGACCTTCGCCATTTTGGGCGCATTGCAGTTGGTCGGGCTGGTTTCGGGCGGGCGGGATCCGCTCGCACCGCTAGGTCATCTGCGGGCAGAAGGCGCACGCCATGTCACGTTTCAGCGCATCAAATCGGTGGCTGAGCTGGACGCGGTACTGGCGCAAAATGCCGGGCGTCCCGCCATGCTCGATTTTTATGCCGACTGGTGCGTCTCGTGCAAGGAAATGGAAAAATTGACGTTCACAGAACCGGCAGTGCGCCAGCGGATGGATAAGATGCTGTTATTGCAGGCCGATGTTACCGCCAACAACCCGGAAGACAAGGCATTGCTCAAGCGGTTTCAGTTGTTTGGCCCGCCTGGCATTATCTTTTTTGATCGTCAGGGCAAGGAGCTGGTTGGCAAGAGTGTGATTGGGTTCCAAAACAGCGACAAGTTTGTCGCCTCGCTCGACGCAACCGGGTTGTTTTAGCTGATTTTAAGGCGCACCATGCCGCCGCAGATGGCGGCACGGTGCCCGTGGCTAAATCAGGTTAGCCAGCCCGCAACAGGCGTGCAATATCACGCGCGAAATAGGTCAGCACCCCATCAGCCCCGGCGCGTTTGAACGCCAGAATCGCTTCCATCATGGTTTTGTCGTGATCCAGCCAGCCATTGGCCGCCGCTGCCTTTAACATCGCATATTCACCACTGACCTGAAAGGCAAAGGTTGGCACGCCAAATTCCTGCTTGACCCGGCGCACCACATCCAGATACGGCATACCCGGTTTCACCATCACCATATCCGCCCCTTCGGCCAGATCAAGCGCCACTTCGCGTAGCGCTTCATCGCTATTGGCTGGATCCATTTGATAGGTGTTTTTGTCGCTCTTGCCCAAAGTGCCGCTGGAGCCAACCGCATCGCGAAACGGCCCATAAAACGAAGAGGCGTACTTGGCCGAATATGCCATGATCCGGGTATAAATATGGCCCTGCGCTTCCAGTGCCTGCCGAATCGCGCCGATCCGGCCATCCATCATATCCGACGGGGCCACGATATCGACCCCGGCTTCGGCGTGGGTCAGTGCTTGCTGCACCAGCAGATGACAGGTTTCATCGTTGAGCACATAGCCGTTTTCGTCGATCACCCCATCCTGACCGTGGCTGGTGTAGGGGTCCAGCGCCACGTCGGTAATAATTCCGAGTTCCGGGCAGCGTGCCTTCAGTGCGCGCACCACGCGTGGCACCAATCCATCGGGGTTAAATGCCTCCTGGCCATCCGGTGTTTTTAGGCTGGCATCAATCAGCGGAAACAGCGCCATGGCCGGAATGCCCAGTTGCACACATTCTTCGGCAACCGGCAACAGCAAATCGAGCGAGAGCCGCTCTACCCCCGGCATGGAGCCGACTGGCTGGCGCTGTTGCTGGCCGTCGACCACAAAAACCGGATAAATCAAATCGGCACTCGTTACCAGATTTTCGCGCATCAGTGCGCGCGAGAATGGGTCACGCCGCATGCGGCGCGGACGGGCGGCAGGGAATGGGGCGAAGGCTGACATGGTTCTCCTGAAAAAAAACGAAAAATTGGCGAAAAAAAACAAATCACTCGGAACTATTTCAAAGCTCTGGCGTCTGATGGATCAGGTAGGCTGCGCCTGCCTGTCCGAATTCTCTCCTCGGGCCATGTATCTCCCCCGATACAAGTTTTACCCCGCCGAGTGCGGGGTATTTTTTTGCCCGGCGGCCTCAATGCTGTCTGCATCGCTTCCATCAAGCGGACTGGTCGTCGTTTCCGCAGCGGAAGTAGTGGCAGAGTCAGGAGCAGAGTCAGGAGCAGACTCTGCGTCAGCGTCAGGAGCTGACTCAGCGTCAGAGGCAGGGGCGTTTAAACCAAGCAATTCGAGAATTTTAAGGTTTGCCTCTTCAATACCAACCCGCTTCAGCGCTGAAAACAATTGCACGGTAAACGGGAACGGCTGGCCATTGGCGTCGACATAACTGGCCAGCAGCGTGCGCGCCATGCGCATCGCCTGGGTTGATTCATTGCGGTTCAGTTTATCAACTTTGGTTAAAATGCAATGAATCGGTTTGCCAGTCGGGGCGAACCATTCCAGCATTTGGATATCAAGCTCGGTAAACGGGCGGCGCGAATCCATGATTAACACCAGCGCCGCCAGTTGCTGTCGTTGTTGCACATAGTCGCCCAGCAGTTCTTGCCAGTGCCATTTTGCCCCACCCGAGACTTCGGCATAGCCATAGCCGGGCAAATCGACCAGCAAGCCTTCGATTTCATCGATACGGGTCGCATCCTTGCGGTGTTGGCCGACGTGCGCCCCGCCAATCGAAAAATAATTGATGTGTTGGGTTCGGCCCGGTGTTTTGGAGGCGAATGCCAAACCTTTCTGATTGCAAAGGATATTGATCGCGGTCGATTTCCCGGCGTTGGAACGTCCGGCAAAAGCGATTTCTGAAACTTGCGTTTTAGGCAAATCTCGTAAGTGATTGACGGTAGTAAAAAATCGGGCTTGCCAGAGTTTGGACATGGATTGGGCGAAAAAGACGCAAAAGAGGGGCGAAACAGACGAAAAAGAGCGGTAAAAGGCGCTCACAGCTCCGCAAAAGTGACCGCAGCTATTGTACAATAACGGGTTATAACACGCGCTGATCGCGTACACAAAAAACCGCAAGGTTTTCTCCATATCGATAATTTTCCAGTTCCCAAGGTGTCTGAATGAATCGTGCGTTTCTCTCCGGTCTGAAAGCCATGCTGCTTGCATCGCTGGCGTTTTCCATGTTCAACGTTGCGGCCAGTACCGCAGCACCGGCCAAGATGGTCAAACCCGATCTCGCCAAGGGCGAAGCACTGTATAACAATGGTGATACGGCGCGCAATCTTCCGTCCTGTTCTTCCTGCCATGGTGCGGCCGGTAACTCGACCATCAGCGCCAATCCCAAGTTGGCTGGCCAGCATGAAGCCTATTTGGTCAAGCAATTGAACAACTTCCAAACCCCGGAACGGAATCAGGCGGTCATGTCGTTGTATGCCAAAGCCCTGAAGGCAGACGAAATCGCCAATTTGGCGGCTTATTTGGGCGCGCAGGTACAAAAGCCGGGCGCGGCCAAGAACAAAGACATTGTTGCCATGGGTAAAAAGATTTGGCGTGCTGGCATTGCCGAGAAGAATGTTCCGGCCTGCGCAGGTTGCCATAGCCCGAATGGTGCCGGGATTCCGGCCCAATATCCACGTCTGGCCGGTCAGCATCAAGACTATACCGTTGCGCAGTTGGCGGCTTTCCGCAGTTTGGCGCGCAAGAACAGCACCCAGATGAATACGATCAGCAAGAATCTGTCGGAAGAAGAAATCAAGGCAGTGGCCGATTACGCGGCCGGGCTGAAATAAGGACGGCTGGTTTGCCGGTGCGAATCTGGCTTGGATTGGCTTGGCTCTAGCTCATTCGGGCTCATTCGGCTTCATTCGGCCGCACTTGCACCAAAGCCCTGTGTCCGTTCGATGTCAGGCATAAAAGGCGACTTGTAGCATAACAAGTCGCCTTTTTCTATGACAAACCAAAGAAAATGGGTAACGCGATAAGGAAATTCGTTCCGTTGAACCGTGCTTCAGGTAATATTACTCCCTTGATCGAAACAATGCCCGTCGGCGTTTTCATATTACCAAGGGGATCATCATGTTGTTAACCCGTCGCCCGAATGGCATCGATTTGCCGTTCCCCTCCGAAATCACCCCGCAGCATGTGTATCTACAGCGGCGCGAATTTATCCAAAAAATGGCGCTTGGGGCCGCCATTGGTGGTAGCTTGTTTGAAATGGCCCAGCGCGAGGCATTCGCCCAAACCGCTTCGGCCAAATTGAGCGCCAAGCGCAACCCGGCCTATGCCATCAGCGACAAACAGACCGAATTCAAGGACGCCACCAGCTACAACAACTACTATGAATTTGGCACTGACAAGGCCGAACCGGCCAAGTCTGCCAAGAAACTGAAGACCCGTCCGTGGAGCGTGGTGGTAGAGGGCGAGGTCAACAAACCGGCACGCTTTGATATCGATGACTTGCTCAAGCTGGCCCCGATGGAGGAGCGCATCTATCGCCTGCGTTGCGTTGAAGGGTGGTCGATGGTAATTCCGTGGATGGGCTTTCCACTGGCGGAATTGATCAAAAAAGTTGAACCGAACGGCAATGCCAAATTTGTCGAATTCGTCACCTTGGCCGACAAGGCACAAATGCCCGGCCTCTCTTCCTCCGTGTTGCGCTGGCCGTATCTGGAAGGCTTGCGGCTCGACGAAGCGAACCATCCGCTGACACTCTTGACCTTTGGCATGTATGGTCAGGTGTTACCGAACCAAAATGGCGCACCGGTACGGCTGGTCGTGCCATGGAAGTATGGCTTTAAATCAGCCAAGTCCTTGGTTAAGATCCGGTTCGTGCGCGAGATGCCAAAAACTTCCTGGAACGCGGTTGCGCCCGATGAATATGGGTTTTACTCGAATGTGAATCCAGGGGTCGATCATCCGCGTTGGTCACAGGCCAAGGAGCGGCGGATTGGTGAAGACGGCTTTTTGGCCAAAAAACGCAAATCACTGATGTGGAATGGCTATACCGAGGTCGCCTCAATGTACTCGGGTATGGATTTAAAGAAGTTCTTCTGACAGGTTGATCATGACTGCACCGAACCCTGGCGCCGATACTGCCCCGAAAGCTGCCCCAAAAAAACCGTATAACCCGAGCCCCAAGGTTTTTAACCGAATCCAGGGCGCTTTATTTGTACTTTCCCTGCTGCCGTTTGTGCGGCTGGTGTGGGCCAGCTTCACCGACAATCTCGGGGCCAACCCGGTTGAGTTCATTACCCGCAATACCGGGGACTGGGCAATGTATTTCCTGTGCATTACCTTGCTCATGACCCCCATCCGGCGCTGGACCAATATGTGGTGGGTAATGCGCCTGCGCCGTATGTTTGGTTTGTATGTGTATTTTTATGCCTCGCTGCACTTTTCCACCTTCATCGGCTTTGATCATGCGTTCGAGGTGCCGGACATGATCGCGGACATGATTAAACGTCCGTTCATATTAGTGGGTGTCCTCAACTTTATTTTGCTTACGCCATTGGCCATTACCAGTACCGACGGCTGGTTTAAGAAAATGGGTGTAAAAAATTGGAATAATTTACATAAATTGGTCTATATCATTGCTCCATTGGTAATTTTGCACTTCTGGTGGATGAAAGCAGGTAAGAATGATTTTGAGCAGCCTATCATCTTTGGCACTATTTTGGGCATTCTATTGTTAATGCGCGTATATTGGGCTTTTTTCCAAAAGCCACCAGTTAAAAAGTAGCACTGGATAAAATTGAATAATAATAAATATTATTTGTCAAATTTTTCCATAAAAAGCAGAGCATGAAACATTTTGAAATAACTTTGCTCTGATAACTTGATATTGCTGTGTGTCAAGTAAAAAAATACTTCCATAATTTCCCTACTTGCTGTTATGATACGGGGCCTATAGAAAAGATGGATGGAATACGTCTCTTCGGTAGCTAAGTATCAAATAATGTGGGTAGGGATGTCTTAACCCTGTCAGGCTGCCGTTGGCCGGGCAACGGTTCTGGTTCCCTTCCTGTGTGGTCGGCTGCTTTGGCTGCCGGTCAGTCATTGGGTCGCGGCGAACGCCGCTTAATCAAAGAGAATTGGGTTTCGGATGAAATTGCGTGTGTTGGCTGCGGGGCTGCCGGGTAAATCTTTGGTGCCACGTAAAATCGTATGGATATTGTCTTGTGCCTTGTTATTGCCGCTGACGGCGTGGACGGCAGAGGCGACACCGGTCGCCGCAGATGATGAAGAACAGGAATTGGTTGCATTGCGCCAGTTGGCACAGCAAATGCTGACCCGGATCGAAGCGCTCGAACGCAAGCAGCGCACCAAAAAGGGCTTGCCCCCGCTGGCCGGGGCTGGCGCAACGCAGCCTGCCGCATTGCCTGCACCGCCACCTGTGGCGCAGCCTGCGCCGCCAGCCGCGCCTGCGGCCCCGTTAAAACTGGCACCCAAAGCCTTTCAGTTTGTTGGTAATACCGTATTTGGCAGCGAGGTATTGGGCAAGGTGTTGGCCGCTGATATTGGCAAAGAAGTCGATTTGGGCGGCTTGCAGGATTCTGCGGACAAGATCAAGGAGTTCTATCACGCCAAGGGCTACTTTTTGGCCCAGGCAATCCTGCCACCGCAGGACGTATCGGACGGCACCGTCAAAATTCAGGTAGTAGAAGGGCGCATCGGCAAAATCACCTTCAAACCATTGCCACCGAATGCACCGATTACCCAGCGCCAGTTTGAGGGCATGATTGCCAGCAGTTTGAAAGAGGGCGATTTGATTACCGAAAACGGGTTGGAGCGGCCCTTGCTGAAGCTGCGTGACTTGCCAGGGGTGGATGTGGCCTCGACCATCAACGCCGGTTCGCGTGAAGGCACCTCTGATCTGGAGCTGGAAATCAAAAAAGTGGAAAAGCGGGTGTTTACCAATATCGAATTCGACAATGCCGGTAACCGCTTTGCCGGTGAATATCGCCTGACCACCAAGAGCACCCTGAGCAACGTGTTCGGCATTGGTGATTCATTCAGTGCCACCCTGACCGCCGGATATTCACCACTGAACCTATTTGGCCGGATCGGCTATTTGGTACCGCTGGGTTATAGTGGCTTGCGTGCCGGGTTTAATTTGTCGCGCCTGAACTATTTGCTGGGCAAGGATTTTGCCCAGTTGGGGGTGGAAGGTGATGCCACCATTGGCGATCTGCTGGCCGTGTATCCATTTCTGCGTAACAAGGAATACAACCTATTTGGGCAAGTTGCATTGGAGAGCAAGCGCCTCTCTGATCGGCAAGCCAACGCACCGGGCCAGCGGCGTAAAATCAACGCGCTTAAATTTCAGGCCAATGGCGATTTGCGTGGCGTGGGCAACGTTAATACCGGCAGCCTTGATTTGACCATTGGGCGCCTGACCTTCGACAACCCGGTTGATCTGGTAGAAGATCAGGGCGACAATGGTTTCCACACGGCAGGCGATTTTTATAAAGCCAACTTTAGCGCCAACCGGCTCCAGGTGCTGGGCAAGAACCTGGAAGCATGGATGGCAGTCACTGGCCAAATCGCTTCAAAAAACCTGACTTCGGCGGAAAAATTCGTGTTGGGTGGCCCGAGCCGGGTGCGTGGTTACCCGGCTGGTGAGGCTGGCGGTGACAGTGGTTTGGTGTTGACCGGTGAATTGCGTTATGCGGTTCCCAAATTTACCTTTGGCAAGGCCAAACTCGGCCTGTCTGCTTTCGTTGATTATGGCTGGGTTCAGCGCAACCAACGGCAGGACGAGGCGGCACGCAGTGAACTTGGTAGCAAGAACAATCGCAGTTTGTATAGTATTGGCGTGGGCTTCAATTTTGGAGCACCGGATCAATACGTATTTCGTTCCGACCTGGCTTGGGGCTTGTCCGGCCCCGCCACCTCTGACACCAAGTCGAGTAACCCGCGCCTGTGGTTTCAGGGTGTGAAGTGGTTCTAAGCCAGTCGATTCCGTGTTCCCCGCAATTTTTTTGAATTAAATTGAAGAGTAGAATTATGTCCATCTTAGCCTCTGCCTCGAATTTGGTTAATCAAGCCGTTGCCACGGTACGCGAACGTACCCAGCCCTTGGTCATCTGGCTCTCGCGCAAACTGCGCCTGACCTTTAATCCGCGCCCGCGCCGCACGCTGGCACGCCTGACCGCGTTGCTGCTGTTGCCGTATGTGCCTTCGCTGGCGCTGGCGGCTCCGGTGGGTGGCCAAGTGGTGTCCGGCAGTGCCACCATTGCCAAGCCGAACGCGAGCACGGTGCAGATCAATCAAACCACCAATAAGGCGGTGCTGGAGTGGCAGAAATTTTCGATTGCACGCGGCGAGAGCGTGATCTTCAATCAACCGAATGCTTCATCGGTGGCGCTAAACCGGGTTTTGGGCGGCGACCCGTCGCAAATCTTTGGTAGCCTCAAGGCCAATGGCAGCGTGTTTTTGGTCAACCCGGCGGGCGTATTGTTCGCACCCGGGGCCAGCGTTAATGTCGGTGGTTTGGTCGGTTCTACGCTCAGTATCAGCAATGCCGATTTTAATGCCGGTAACTATCGCTTTGTCAATTCTGGCAAGGCTGGTGAGGTTTTGAATCAGGGATCGATTAACGCGGCCAATGGCTATGTTGGCTTGATCGGGCCACGGGTCGGCAATGATGGCAAAATCATCGCCGACGCTGGCAGCGTTGGTTTTGGCGCGGGTGACAAGGTGACACTGAGCTTTGGCTCGACCGGTTTGCTCAATATCAAGGTTGACGCTGCCGCAGTGGCCGCTTCGATTGATAACAAGGGGACGGTGCAGGCCGATGGCGGTCAGGTGCAATTCGTGGCGCGCTCGGCTGATGCCTTGCTTGGCACGGTGGTCAACAACAGCGGCATTGTGCGCGCCAATGCGCTGGTGGCGCGCGATGGCAAGATTTTGCTCGACGGTGGCCCGCGTGGCGTGGTCAGCGTCAACGGCAATGGCAGCTTGCAGGCCAAGGGGGATGTGGCCGGTAGCCAGGGCGGCGAGATCAAGGTCTTGGGCGACAAGGTTGGGCTGTTTGATAATGCCAGCATTGATGCCTCGGGCCAAAAAGGTGGCGGTACCGTGCTGCTCGGTGGCAATTACCAGGGCAAGGGCGTGGAAGCAAATGCCAGCTTTAGCTATGTGGGTGAGAAGGCCAGCATCAAGGCCGATGCGGTGCAGGAGGGCGCGGGCGGCAAGGTTATTGTTTGGGCCGATGAAAAAACCACCTTTGACGGGAATATTTCGGCCAGAGGCGGCGCGCAAGGTGGTGATGGTGGTTTTGTTGAAACCTCTGGCAAACAAGTGTTGCGGGTCTTCGGCAACGTCGATGCCGGTGCTGCGTATGGCAAGGGGGGCACTTGGCTGCTTGATCCGTACAATATTTCGATTGAAGCGGTCGGTGCTAATACCGGCGTCACCACGACTAGCGGCAAAGATTCCACCCTTGCCGCCAACGCCGATGGTGCCGTAGTTAGTAATACCGTATTGGGCGCTGCGCTCAAGAGTGGCACCACGGTGAATATTTCCACCGGCAATGATGGTACGCAGGAGGGGAATATCACGGTCAATTCAACCGTCACCGCCACGGGCGATGCCACCCTGAATCTGAACGCACGCGGCAACATTATTTTCACCTCCAGCGGAAAATTGCTGCATGGTGCCAATACCAATACCCTGCATGTGAACCTCAATGCCGGTACCGACGCCAGTGGCAGTCCTGCTGGCACCCATGTCAGTAGCATCACCATGGCCAACGGGTCACAGATTGTCACCAGGGATGGGGCCGTTTCGGCTACCGCCAGAGGCGACATTGTATTGGCCGGAATCGATACCAGTGCCAGTGGCAGTTCCGACGGCCATTTAACGG
>JACCDS011929388.1_pt1 | contig 17724 bp, 9 predicted proteins | sample 7446441 | NCBI WGS metagenome assembly JACCDS01 (sample SAMN15323445, study PRJNA562643) | freshwater metagenome | isolation source: river surface water | place: USA:Blue River Watershed | collected 2017-08-17
AAAGTTTATCGGTGTATGCCGGTGCAACACTTCGTATCGATTCCATTTTACAAATGGGGGGTGATTTGATTTGCGATGGACAAATAATCGGAACCGGGTTTTTAAAAACCACCAGTATATCAACAACGCCATTGCCGGCCGCCAAAACATGGAATGTGCTAATTGAATTTTGTAGCACTAATGGTGTACAAAATATTCCATCCGGAACTTATAATGCAGGGTTAAGACTTAATATGGCATCGGGATTAACAGCTACTGCTTTGGGTAATTGTACCGTCAATGGAGTACTTGCCGTTAATAGTGGTAATAGTTTAAATATGGATGTTTACCGTTTGGCAGGTTCTATCACTAGCACATCAGGAACAGGAAACATTCAAACACAAAGCACACTCAATCCATGTTTGCCTTCGGGTGTTTACTGGCTACCCACAGTCAATTACAATGCAGTGGCGGGAGGTCAATTTGTGGCAGGAGGTACCTATCAAAATTTAAGGTTGACACCTATTAATATTGGTGCTGCCGAAGATAGCGCATTGGGCAATATTGCTGTTATTGATACATTGAACTTAGCGACTCGTGCCATTTTGGATATAGGAACGGCTCAACTTGGAGGCTCCTTAAACGTGCTATTGGGTAATGGCACCATAGCAACAGGTAATACAAGCGCAAGTGCTTTGCCTGCCAATAAAGTTTGGAATGGAACCGTTTGGTATTACAGTAACAATACACAAACGGTTGTTACCGGTAGTTACAATAACTTGAACCTGTCCAGCGCTCAAAACGGCAACAGAATATTAGGTTCAGTTACCAATAGCGATACCATTATCATACGAGGTAATTGGACTCCCCCTACAGGTACTTGTAATCCCAACCTTACAACTGTTTTATTTAATGGAAATGGACAAATCATACAAGGCACTACATTTTATAATTTAGATTTAACCGGTGCTTTTGCCACATCCTTTACCAATAGTACCATTACTATTTTAAACAGCTTCAAGCCTGCGAATATCAGCACGGCCAATGGATTTGGAACGTTCAATTTCGCCGGAACGGCTGGACAAACCATCCCTGTGTTTGCATACAATAATCTCACTGTCAGTAACAATACCACAACCGTATTTCCTGCGGGGGCTACATTGAGCACCAATACGCAGTTAACCATCAACGGTACTTCTCGTTTGGACGTAGGTACTTTATCTTTAAGCGATTTGACCGGCATCACACCGGCAGGTATAGGTACATTGGTAACTTCCAATACAAGTGCTACACCTTTACCAAGTGGTAGAACATGGAGTTTTGGGATTGAGTTTGCCGCAGCAAATGCCACACAAACTATTCCGGCAGGTACTTATTCCAATTTGCTAATTAGCAGTAATAGCGGTACGGATACGGCATCAGGTAATTTAACCGTTAGTGGCAATCTCTTTGTAAATACTGGAAGTGTATTAGATTTAAGAGGTTTCTCGTTATCGGTAGGGGGCGCCTTTACCAATACGGGTTCAGGTAGTATTCGCACAAGGGGTACAATTCCTGCTAATTTAACTTGGACTAGTACTATGGTTTTTAATAGTACTGTGGCATTCTACACCATTGTTCCGGGCAATTACACCAATATTGATTTAGATGGCGGTACAGGACTTGGTCGCAATATGGATCAGGGATCTGGTGTTGGTTCGGGTACATTTAGGGTGAGCGGCAACATTACTTCAACAACAACTTCCATATCTTTTAACCGAACTACGTTTATTCTAAAAGGCAATAACCAAACAATTGCTAGTGGATTGAATTTTTACAACCTGCGATTAGACAGTGCCACCAATTTTAATTATCCAACATCTTTGAATATAGGCCATCAATTAGTACCGGGCAGCTCTCCTTCGGCAGCACCATCAGGTACTACCATTACATTTATTGTACCTAGTGGCGGTGTATCTCAAATATTTGATCAAACCATACCTTCCTTTAATTATTTTAATTTAACTGTTTCAGGTTCAAGGGGTACGTTCAGCGAAATATTTAGCGGTACAATAGGCGTTGCCGGCACATTCAGCGCAACTGCCACTTTTTCAACGGGTAGATTTGTAACAGACAATTCCACTTTCAACTTTAATGGAACGGGCGCACAAACCATTCCGGCTTTCAGTTACAATCATTTAACCATCAGTGGTACTCGATCGGGAAATATTACCCTCGCTTCGGGCACCATCAATATTGCCGGCGATTATAACCGAAGTGCCATATTTACAAGTGGTAGTATGGTGGTTACCAATAATACCCTCAACTTTAATGGTATAGTTCATCAAAGCATCAATGGCTCTAGTGCATTGACATTCAATAAATTGCGCTTTACCAATACCCGTTCCGGTGGAGGAATTATTAGCTTACAAACCGCTGTTACCGTAAATGATACCTGCACACTTACTTCTGGACTTGTCAATTTGCAAAACAACAATTTAACGTTAGTCGGGGCATTATCGGGAGGCAACAGTTCGGCCTATATTTACACGAATGGTACCGGCGTATTGACCAGAAATAATGTAAGTAATCTGGCTCGAATTTTCCCGATTGGTACAGCTGCATCTTATACACCATTAACCATTACCAATACGAGTGGTACGTCCAATATATCGGTAGCTGCGGCATCTACTTTTACCAATTCGGTTGCCAATAATAACCAAATGGTAAATGTGCAATGGACTATTTCGGGGTCGGCATCTACAACTGCAACGGTCGTGTATCAGTACAATAACACCGATTTTGGAAGCACTTTCAATCCCGCTCAAAATTGCGAATTAGGTATTTATACCAATCAATATACCACCGCTAATATTGGTATTCCGGTACAAAATGGCAATGTGTATAGTGATACAGTAACAGGAATTGCACTTTCTGCAAGTCTGCGTTATTTTGTTATTGGCAATGTAGGTGCTATCAACTGTTTTGCAGGTACATGGGTAGGTGTAGATGGTGCTGACGCGAACAATGCTACCAATTGGTGTGGCGGTTTGCCCAATGGAAGTACCAATGTAATTATTGCCAATACGGCTCCAAGATTAACCGCTAATTTGAGCGTGAATAACTTGCAATTGGCTACAGGCATTGATTTAAACGGAAACACGCTGATCATCAATGGAACTATAACAGGAGCAGGAGCTATCAAAGGTTCTGTTGCATCCAATTTGGTATTGAATGGAAAAGGAACAATCAACTTCAATCAATCGGTTGATAGAACAAGCAATGCACTTAATAATTTAACCATTAATACAACCGATACCATTAGTTTAGGAAGTTCGGTTTGTGTTCAGGGATTTTTACATCCTACAGCAGGCACATTAATGTTGGGTAATCAAAACATCACATTGATGTCGGGCAGTATTGCCAATACCGCACAAGTAGGTGTGGTAGGTGCCAATATAGTTTATAACGGAACTGGCAGATTTATTACAGAAAGATATTTGAATAATGCACGCAGGGGATACCGTAATTTATCTTCTATGGGCATTTATAGCGATGGAGGCATTTACGATAATTGGCAAGAAGGTGCAACCAATAATAACCTGAATCCTGCTCCCGGATATGGTATGCACATTACCGGTATAAGAGGAAGTTTTGGAACGATAGATGCCAATACGGGATTAGATGCTACACAATCGGGTAATCCGAGTTTGTGGCAATATGGGCTGAATGACAATTTTGTAGCGGTTACTAATACCAAAAACAAAAAGCTATTGCCTTTTGAGGGATATTTTGCGGTGGTAAGAGGAAGCAGAGCATACGATTTATCATCTCCAACGCCCTCATTTGATATGGCCAATACCACATTAAGAGTTCGAGGAAGATTAACCACAGGTTCGGTAACGCTGAGTAGCAATGCCAATCCTTCTTGGACATTTTCGGGATTGGAAAGCAGCAGTTTCAGATTGAATAACAATACCACTCCTGCTGGTAAGAATAACGGTGATTTTGGATTCAGTTTAGTGGCCAATCCTTATGCTTGCGCTATTGATTGGCAAAAAGTGTATAACCGAAGTGTAGCCTTAAGTGCGGGCGCTTCTTTAAGTCCCTATTATTGGGTATGGAATCAGGCAGCCAATAACAACAATGGAGCTTATGTAACCGTGCATCAAAATGGAATTACAACATTGCCTGTAAATACGTCGATCATTCAACCCGGACAAAGTTTTTTCATTCAAAACGATCATTCGGGAAATCATGTGGTATTGAGTTTTCAGGAATCAGATAAAATCACCGATAAAAATGCATTTCCATTAAAATCTGTATTCGATAATCAGTCCACTTCTTTTATACATGTTAATTTGGTAAAGTCGGTTGCAGGTAGTAACACTGCTATTGTAGCAGATGGGGCAGTTGCAATATTGGGGCATTACAGCAATGCTATTGATATTCAAGATGCGGCTAAATACATCAATCCTTCAGAAAATATTGCGTGGAAACTACAAGATAATTTGCTTTCGGTACAAGCACGCAATACGCCAAAAGTAGGCGATAGCCTTTCGTTGTTTTTTAGCAATATGAGCAAACTAGCTGATTATCAGTTGCAAGTGAAAGTGCAGTCCCAATTTCTTGCAGATAGCGTTCATGCTTGGCTGCTAGATAAAACGACAAACACAAAAATACCCTTGACCAATAATAGTATTTCGGTTGTGGATGTACAAGTGGGAGAGGATAGTTTGGCTCTTCAAAACAGATATGCAATTGTGTTTGGTGCTGTAGAAGTATTGCCGTTGAATGTTGGCACACTGGTATTAAATACCACTAAAACAGCGATTCAACTACAGTGTAGTTATCAAGGTGCTAAGCAAGTGGCTAAAGTTTATTTAGAGGCTAGTACAGATGGGCGAACTTTTGAAGTAAATGATTCTGTTTTGCATTTTGCTACGGCATATGATTGGAACAAATCTTTACCTCAACAAACAACTTATTATCGTGCGAAGCTTATTTTTAAAGATGGCACCATGGCTTACACGGCAATTGTAACTGCAACACCGCTAAATACACCTTCATCTTTTGCGGTGTATCCTTCTTTGGTAACAAGCAAAAGTTTCTATTTGCAAGTGCCTGTTTCTGTAAATGAATATCAATTGACAATGACTGATATGCTTGGTAAAATCATCTTGACTCAAAAAGTGTCAGCGGCTATAGCTAAGCAATTAATCAGATTACCAATACAAATAGCTTCGGGTACTTATCAGGTACAGTTATTCCATCAACAAAAATCCGTTTATAATACTAAAATAGAGATCCAGTAACAATTATGACAAAAAGAACAAGCATGAAAGCGGTAGTAGCAGCATTATTAACGCTTCAAGGGGCATTGGCAAGCGCACAAAGTACGTGGTTTGTAAGTGCGAGTGGTAACGACAAAAATCCGGGTACGAAAGAAAAACCATTTGCTACTATTCAAAAAGCGCGGGATGTATTGCGTAAAACGCCACATGCCGACAAGCCGGTAACAGTTTACTTACGTGGAGGTGTTTATTACCTTCCTAAATCAGTAGAATTTACGGCTGAGGATGGTGGAACGGCTACTGCACCGGTAACTTATTCGGCTTTTGGCGATGAAAAAGTAATCATTAAAGGCGCATTGAACATCCCGAAAGTGGCTGTTAAAAAAATTACACAACCACAAGTTTTACAACGCTTTGCAGCAAGATTGCGCGATAGTATTGTGGAAATTGATTTAAAGGCTTTGGGTTGTAGCAGTATTAAACCTTATGCCGACATTTTTACAGACGATGGCGGAATTGTAGAATTGTTTGTGAATCAAAAAAGAATGCCTTTATCGCGTTATCCCAATACCGGTGATATGACGATGAAGAAAGTATTGATTAACGGCGGCGGACAAGAAAGCAAAAAAGCCAATTGGGAAGATTTTTATGGGGAGAAAAAAATGGAAACCTTACCACCGCGTCCGGGTGTGTTTGAATACCGAGATCCACGTACAGCGTCATGGGCGCAATTGTTGAATAAAGGAGTTTGGTTAAAAGGCTTTTGGCGTATTCCTTGGCAAAACGAAGCCGTTAGGGTAGCTAAAATTGATACCGTTGCCAAAACCATCACTTTGGCAGTTCCTGTACCAGGCGGTATTGGTAATAAATATACTCGTCCGGAAGGTAATGGTAAAGAACCTTATTGGTTGATGAATTTGCCGGAAGAAATTGATGTGCCGGGGGAGTGGGCACTTGATTTTGAAACAGGAAAATTATATTTCTATCCTCCGCATCTGTTAACTAATGCAACCATCAGCATAGCCGATAATCGTCAACCACTGATTTTGCTCAATAATGCCAAGCACATTCAATTGAAGAAATTAACGGTGGAAGAAAATTTGGGCGATGGTATTGCTGTACGGGGAGGTGCCAATAACTTAATTGCTGGTTGTACCGTACGTAATGTTACGCAAAATGGCATTGTATTAGATGGTGGTTTCGACCATAAAGCACTAAGCAACGATGTGTACGAAACGGGGGCAGGCGGCATATGGTTGCGCGGTGGCGATGAAACTGCCAATCCTCGTATTCCGGCTAATTTTTCTATTATCAATAACCATGTACACCATTTTAGTAGATTGGTTCGTGTATATGCAGCGGGCATCAATGCTGGCTTCACAGGTGGCGGAGGTGGTGGGCACCATGTTGCAGTAGGTATGAAAATAGAGCACAATTTGGTGCACCATACACCGCATGTGGGCGTTTTATTTGGTAGTTGGGATTCTTATTTTGCTTATAACGAAGTGTTTAGTTATTGTCAGGTGTCGGACGATATGGGGGCTTTTTATGCATATGATAAATATGAACGCATGGGCAACCATACTTTCTGTTACAATTTTGTTCATAACAGCCCTATTGGCGATGCCATTTATTTTGACCATGACCATCGGGACATGAAAGTGTTTGGCAACATCATTGCATTGCAAAGTCAGCCAAAGCGTCGAGGCACGGCTTATTTGTACAAGATAGGTAGTCAGGTTACCAACCCACAAACCATCGAATGTTATAATAATATTGCCATCAATTGTAATTATGGTTTTCAGTTTATTTCAGCCAATCCGGTTAATAAAATTTATAATAATGTAAGTGTCAATTGTGGAAAGCCGTATACCTGTAAAATTGTCCGCAACAAAGCTTACGATACCACCATGGCCATTGCCAATGGACAAAATATGACTTATGAGGAAGATCCGGGTTTTGTAAACATGGCAGGTAATAACTTTAAATTGAAACCCAATGGCAAAATTTTTAAAGATTTGCCCGGATTCAAAGATATACCGATTGAAAAAATTGGCTTGTTTGTAGACGAGTACCGTAAAAAATTACCCACGGATAAAGAAATTCAGCGTTACGAAGATGTGCCTATTGCACAAGATAAAGGCTCCGACATTTTAGATAGAAAATGACGGTTATAAAAGCGATATTCCACAGAGTTTGGCTACATATTTGGGATGTAGCCAAACTCTGTTTGTATAGAAGATTTGGAAAAATAAGTATTGAATAAATGCGTTGTTTAATGTTTACTTTCTAGCATGCGCATTTGCTTTGCATCCTGCAAAAATTCCGATGCAAAAATAAAATTATTCAACAATTCATCGTTACTAAATATAATATCTTTATTACTACCTTCCCACTGTTTTTTTCCTTGGTGCATGTACAAAATATTATCACCAATTTCCATAACACTGTTCATGTCGTGCGTAACTACAATAGTAGTAATGTTATATTCAATAGTAATATCTCTAATCAAAAGATCAATTAATAAAGAGGTTTGAGGATCTAAACCACTATTGGGTTCATCACAAAAAAGATATTTTGGGTTTAATACAATAGCACGTGCAATGCCTACTCTTTTTTTCATTCCCCCACTAATTTCTGAAGGATATTTTTTATTGGCGTCTTTTAAATTTACTTTTGCAAGTACCTCATTTACACGCCTTTGTTTTTCTGTATGCGTCATTTTAGTGAACATATCCAGTGGAAACAACACGTTTTGCTCAACCGTCATGCTATCAAATAAGGCAGAGCCTTGAAAAAGCATTCCTATTTGCTGACGCAATTGCTTTCGGGAATCTTTATCCATTTCCGAAATAGATATCCCATCATATAGAATGTCGCCTTTATCGGCGTCAAACAAACCTACCATACACTTAGTGAGAACCGTTTTACCGCTTCCGCTTGTACCAATTATTAAATTACATTTGCCCGTTTGCATAGTGGCAGATATATTATTAATAATCACTTTATCAGCGAACGATTTTTGGATATTGTTTAACTGTATCATAACAGGCACTTAGTATGCAAAATAACATGTCTTACCGGTAAAATTGGTAAGGCACTTTTCAAAAGAAACGATAATTCACAATTAAATAGTTATCAATAGGTGTTATTGGGCTTGAACAGTTGCGAAAAAAAGCGATTAACTTACGTTTTGCAATAATTTTGGGCTAAATAAGGGCTGTTGAAAGCTTGTTACAATACTTCAATTTGGTTTTTCAGTAAATCGTCAAATTCATCTCTTTTCCGTATCAAGTGAGCTTCATTATTCATCACCAATACCTCAGCTGGCTTAAAGCGACTGTTAAAATTGCTGCTCATTTCAAATCCATATGCACCGGCATTTGCAAAAACCAATATATCCTCCTCTCGTATATCGTTCATTGGACGCTCCCAAGCAAATGTATCCGTTTCGCAAATGTTGCCCACAATGGAATAATTACTAATTGTGCCATTTGGATTGCTGATATTGGTGATGCGATGATATGCATCGTAAAACATTGGCCTAATTAAATGATTAAAGCCCGTATTGATATTTGCAAAAGTAGTGGCATTTGTAGTTTTTAGCACATTTACCTCGGCTAATAAATACCCCGCCTCACTTACTAGGTATTTGCCCGGTTCAAACCAAACCTGCAATGGGCGATGGTAAGAATGGTTAGCAAAAGCTTCGCCCACTTTTTGTGCCAACAAAGCAATGTCAGTGGCCCCGTCACCTTCTTTATAGGGCACTTTGAATCCACCACCCAAATCAATCACTTCTAAATGCTGGAATAAAGGGATGATATCAAAAAGTACCTCAATTCCTTTCACAAACACATCTACATCTTTAATTTCACTTCCGGTATGTATATGTAAGTTATTAATAACCAATCCTGTGCTTTCAACTATATTTAAAACATCCTCTATTTGCTCTACAGGAATACCAAACTTACTTTTTTCGTGACCAGTAGATATTTTCAAATTACCACCTGCCATAATATTGGGCCGCAACCGAATACCTACGGGATAAGTTGCTTTATATTTCTGAGCAAACTTTTCTAAGTTAGATAAACTATCAATATTAATGTTGACACCTAGTTGTTGGGCTTCCACAATTTCAGAAAAGGCAATACCGTTGCTTGTATACAAAATCCGTTTGGGTTCAAAACCGGCATACAAAGCCAACTTCACTTCGTTAATGCTACTACAATCTACATTACAACCCATCTTATGTACAACCTTTAAAATATTTACATTTGTCAATGCCTTACAGGCATAAAAAAATACAACATTTTGATTGGCAAATGCTGAAGTAAGTTGTTGGTATTGTTGTTGTATTTTTTCTGCATGGTATACATAAGTGGGGGTACCAAATTGCTGTGCAATGGCAATTAGTTGATTGGTAGAAAGCTTTTGATCCATATTAATGAAAATGAATAATGTTTAATAAAAAAGGCTTGTCTAATTAGGTAGGGCTACCATCATCGTTGGTCAGTGGTAGGTCTGTAACATCGACGTTGTGGGCAAAATGAATATCCGATAAAAAAGTGGCTTGTACCGATGGGTCTCCGAGTATTTCTTTTATTTTTGGTAAATCGGCTGCCGAATTAATACCAAAATAATCCATGAACGACTTGGAGGTATTGTAAATAAGTGGATGGCCGGGCATATTTTCATTGCGTCCGGATATAACAATCAACTCCTTTTCCAATAGTTTTTGAACACTATAATCGCTATTTACCCCTCTAATCGATTCTATTTCGCCTTTGGTTATTGGCTGTTTGTAAGCAATAATTGCTAAAGTTTCAAGTGCGGCATTAGAGAGTTTTTTCAAAAACTTATCGCCGTTTAGTTGGCTAATCGTTTTGTAATAGGAGGGCTTTGTTAAAAATTGAAATCCACCACCACTCTCTTTTATATAAAAAGGATAAAATTCAGCATTATACTTTTCCACTATTCCGTCTATGCAACGTTCTACTTGCTCTGTTCCAATACGTTGTTCCATGAACCCAAAAGCATTGTTAATGAGTTCTACAATTTCTGGGGTAGTTAAGGGCTTTTCGCTAGCAAAAATGAGCGCTTCTATATGTGGAATGATTTCTGAAAGTTCCATTATAAACAAATTGGCGGATGAAAATAAGCAAACTATATGTTTACTGTTTTCTCATCCGCCCATTAATATGTCAAATAATTAGCCTTGCAAAGCCGCTGCACCGCTTACAATTTCTGTAAGTTCTGTAGTAATAGCAGCTTGACGAGCCCTATTGTAACTAAGTTTCAACGTTTTTAGTAGTTCGTTTGCGTTTTCGCTTGCTTTATCCATTGCTGTCATACGAGCACCGTGTTCACTCGCATTGCCATCTAACACCGCTTTATATAGCTGCGTATTCAATATTTTTGGCATCAATTCTGCAATCAAGATTTCTTTTGCTGGTTCAAAAATGAAGTCAGCTTTCTTAGAACCTGTTGGTGCAGTAATTTTAGGAATAGGCAAAAATTGTTCCGCAACAAAACGTTGGGTAGCTGCATTTTTAAATTCGCTGTAGATGATTTCCACTGCATCAAATTCTTTGTTTTCAAATGCTTTTGTTGCAGCTTGTGCGGCAGCTTGTACATTTTCGAAAGAAAGGTTTAGATAAATATCTTTATAAGTAGCATCTGCATTATATCCGGCTTTTACAAACGCTTCGTAACCTTTTTTACCAATATTCCAAATAGCTACGTTGCCTTTTGATTGTTGTGCTGCATATTTTTCGGCAATGGTAGATTTGGCTAATTTAATTACATTGGCATTGTAAGCACCACACAAACCTCTATCGCTCGTAACCACAATCAACAATACCTTTTCTATCGCTCTTTCTTCTGCCAATTGTATGGTTGCGCCTCCATCAATATTGCTGATAATATTGCTCAATAATTCTTGAAGCTTTTGTGCATAAGGTCGCATTTGGGTGATGGCATCTTGTGCTCGGCGTAATTTGGCAGCACTTACCATTTTCATTGCTTTGGTAATTTGTTGCGTGCTCTGCACACTTTTGATACGATTGCGAACTTCTTTTAACTGACCTGCCATGTTTTGTTAAATTTCGGATGAATGAGTGTCTGATACTTCGATATACATCAAAAATGAAATATTTTTTTCAATGTATGCCTTTTCGAGGCGCAAAAGTAATAGAAAACCTCCTTAAATGTGCTACTTTTTTACCAACAAGCAGTAATAAGTGTGAATTAAAGGCTATGAATGCGCGTTTATTTGGTAATAGCAAATTTTTAACAATCACACATGGGCGTTTGGCAAGTTTTTGGCATCGTTACAAGCAAATGTATTGTTATGAAAAAGTTAGTAATTGTATGTGTATTGGGTTTATCAATTGGTCAATTAAAAGCGCAAAATGGCCGTTGGGGTAGACACACCCATTTTTGTGCACCAGCTCCAAGGGTTGTGGTGGTAGCTCCGCCGGCGCATGCTTTGTGTGGTGCAGGTTATTACAACTCGTATGCTGTCCAGCGTCCGTTAATTAATGTAGTAATTGGCGGTCGCAATCAAAATTGTGCGCCTCGCAGTGCCTACCAACAAGCACCCACAACAGTAAAAGAATGGGTTGAAGCACATTGGGAAAACACAAGCAACGGTCGCGTTTGGGTAGAAGGTCATTATGTGATTAGAGAAATGCAATAAACTATTGGCGCCTGCTTTGCAAAATAATAGGTCGTCTCATTAAACGTGAGATGGCCTATTATTTTGCATACAACGCTATCTAAAGGTTGATAGTATTTTGGTAATAACTTGGCATAAAAAAATAATTAAGTGGCCATATTGTCAAAATTTAAAGCAGGATGCTATGCTGCAACCAAAATAGTTACATTTGCTGGCCAACTAAAATGCCAATTTGGCGAAAACCAAAAACTTGCATTTTATTTGTTTATTTATTCGACCATTCATTACAAGACAAACAGCAAAATTATATGTTGAAATTTTTAAGTAAACTTTTAGGCGGTAACAAAAGCGAAAAAGACGTAGCTCAAATCAAACCGATAATAGAAAAAATAAATACTTTTTTCAAACAATACGAACAACTTTCAAATGACGAATTGCGCTACAAAACGCAAGAATTCAAACAACGCATCCAAACACACTTGTCCACTATTGATGCACAAATAGCACAAAAAGTGGCTGAAGCAGATGCACTACCCACTACTCAAATACACGAGAAAGATGCTATTTATCAAGAAGTTGATAAATTAAAAAAAGAACGAAACAAGCAAATTGAAGAAGTGTTGGCCAATATTCAACCCGAAGCATTTGCTGTAGTGAAAGAAACTGCTCGTCGCTTTACCAATAATACTTCACTAGAATCTAATGCTACCGATTTAGATAGGGAACTCAGTGTACGAAAAAACTACATCAAAATTGATGGTGATAAAGCTATTTACCAAAACTCATGGACAGCCGCAGGAGGTAAAATAACTTGGAACATGGTTCATTACAATGTTCAGTTAATTGGCGGTAGCGTGCTACATAGCGGAAAAATAGCCGAAATGGGTACAGGTGAAGGTAAAACATTGGTATCTACCTTACCGGCCTATCTGAATGCCTTAGCAGGAGAGGGGGTACATATTGTAACGGTTAATGACTACTTGGCAAAACGTGATAGCGAATGGAACGGAACAATTTTTGAATGGCTTGGTTTAACGGTGGATTGTATTGACAAACATGAACCTAATAGCGAAAGCAGACGAAAAGCTTATTTGGCAGATATTACTTATGGTACCAATAATGAATTTGGATTCGATTATTTGCGCGATAATATGGTGCACAATCCCGACGAAATGGTGCAACGAAAACACCATTTTGCAATGGTTGATGAGGTAGATAGCGTTTTGATAGACGATGCAAGAACCCCCTTGATTATTTCCGGACCAATTGGTAGACAAGATAATCTTGAACAGTTTTTTGAACTAAAACCACGTATTGAAAAATTGGTGGATGCCCAAAAAAGAGCTACCAATCAATATTTAAACGAAGCCAAAAAGAAAATTGCCGAAGGCAACGACGATCCCAAAGATGGTGGATTAGCCCTTTTTAGAGCACACAGAGGCTTGCCTAAAAACAGCGCCTTAATTAAATTTTTAAGTGAACCAGGGGTTCGTTTAAAATTGCAAAAAGCAGAAAACTACTACTTGGCTGATCAATCGAAGGAAATGCCAATTGCGGATGAAGGTCTATATTTTTATATCGATGAAAAAAACAATAGTGTAGAACTTACCGATAAAGGTATTCAACTCATTACTGGAGCTGGTGAAGATCCCAACTTTTTTGTACTTCCTGACATTAGCATTTCCCTTAATCAAATTGAAAAAAGTAATGCTTCTACCGACGATAAGTTGCAACAAAAAGAAGCAATTATCAATGACTATTCGGTAAAGGCGGATCGTATCCATACCGTACAGCAATTACTTAAGGCCTATACTCTTTTTGATAAAGATGTAGAATATGTAGTGATGGATGGTGGCGTAAAAATTGTTGATGAACAAACAGGTCGTATTTTGGATGGCCGCCGATACAGCGATGGCTTGCATCAAGCAATCGAAGCCAAAGAAAATGTGAAAATTGAAGCCACAACGCAAACTTATGCAACCGTAACGTTGCAAAACTACTTCCGGATGTACCACAAATTGGCAGGTATGACAGGAACCGCCGAAACAGAAGCAGCTGAATTTTGGGACATCTACAAATTAGATGTTGTATCTATTCCTACTAATATCCCTGTAATTAGAAAAGACGAACAAGATTTGGTGTATAAAACCAAACGCGAAAAATTTGGAGCCGTTATTGAAGAAATTATCCGACTACAAAAGGAGGGCCGCCCCGTGTTAGTTGGTACTACTTCGGTTGAAGTAAGTGAGTTACTAAGCCGCATGTTGCGTCAAAAGCAAGTAGTGCACAATGTATTAAATGCCAAGCAACATGCTAGAGAAGCGCAAGTAGTTACTGAGGCTGGTTTGCCAGGTGCGGTAACTATTGCTACCAACATGGCAGGTAGAGGTACCGATATTAAACTAGGGGCCGGTGTAAAAGAAGCTGGTGGATTGGCCATTTTAGGTACCGAAAGACATGAAAGCCGCCGTGTGGACAGACAGTTACGTGGTAGGGCAGGCCGTCAAGGAGATCCGGGAAGTACACAGTTTTTTGTGAGTTTGGAAGACGACTTAATGCGCATGTTTGGTAGCGAACGGATCGCTAAAGTGATGGACTTTGCGGGTTATAAAGAAGGGGAAGTTATACAACATAGCATGATTACCAAAAGTATTGAACGTGCTCAACGAAAAGTGGAAGAAAATAATTTTGGTATACGTAAGCGTTTGTTGGAATACGACGACGTAATGAATAAGCAACGTACGGTTATTTATACTAAAAGGAGTCATGCTCTTTTTGGAGAGCGTTTAGCGTTAGATTTAGACAATGCTTTTTATTCAGTCGCAGATAGTATTGTTGCATCATTCAAGGAACAAAACGATTTGGACGGCTTAAAACTTTCTGTAATTGTACAGTTTGGTATAGAAACAGCTATTACAGCCGATGAATTAAACAAATTATCACAAAATGTGTTGGCCGAAAAGCTTTACAACGAAGCTATTTTGCACTATCAAAAGCGCAAAGAGGAAATGGCACAACAATGTGTACCTGTGTTTAAAAACATTCGCGAGGAACAAGGAAGTCATATAGAAAATATTATTGTACCTTTTGTCGATGGCAAACGAGGTTTACAAGTATTGGCCAATTTAGACAAAACGCTTCAGAGCAACGGCTTAGAACTCGTAAACGCATTAGAAAGAACCGTTACCTTGTCGTTAATTGATGAGGCTTGGAAAGAACACTTACGTTCAATGGACGATTTGAAACAAAGCGTTCAAACCGCAACGTATGAACAAAAAGACCCATTGGTTATATATAAAGTGGAAGCGTTTAATTTGTTCAAAAACATGGACGGAGAGGTAAATAAAAATATAGTAGAGTTTTTATCTCACGCAAATATTCCAATGCAAAACACAGAGGATGTTAAAGAAGGGCATCAACAAAAAACAGATTTAAGTAAATTACAAACCCAAAAGGAGGCACTTGACGGTGCACAGCCCGATGATTATTACGACCCTACACCTGTAAAACAAGAGCCTGTAAAAGTGGGACCTAAAATTGGTAGAAATGATGCTTGTCCTTGCGGAAGCGGTAAAAAATTCAAATCTTGTCACGGAAGAGAAGTATAGTCTTTCTTTCAAAATGCTACCCATACATACATTTTGAAGTAAAACAAATACCTTTATACATTACAAGCATAAAAGGAATTACTTTATGAAAGTGAATAAATATATCGATCATACCATTTTAAAGCCAACAACTCTTATCAGCGACATAGAAAAACTATGTATTGAAGCTAAGGAAAATGATTTTGCGGCTGTTTGTGTGCCTCCGAACTTTGTAAAAAGAGCAAAGGAATTTACACACGGAAGTAAGGTAAGTGTGGCAACCGTTATTGGATTTCCTTTCGGTTATTCCGCTATTGAAGCTAAAATTGCTGAAATTTTATTAGCAATTGTTGATGGTGCAGACGAATTAGATGTGGTTATCAATATTTCGGCTATCAAAAATAATGATTGGGAATATTTAGGCAACGAAATCAGCCACATTATGCCCATTATCAGGCAAAAAAATAAAGTGATTAAAATCATTATTGAAAGCGGCATTCTAACAAACGAAGAAATTATTAAATGTTGTGAATTATACGGCGTTGCCGGAATTGACTATCTTAAAACTTCAACCGGATACGCAGAAAAGGGCGCTTCATTAGAAGCAGTTCAACTGTTTAGAAAGCACTTACCTGCAAATGTACAAATTAAGGCATCTGGCGGTGTTCGTGATTACGCTTTTGCAAAGCAACTCATCGACGCTGGTGCTACTCGAATCGGCTGTAGTGCAGGTGTGGCTATTGTAAAAGGCGCTGTTGCTGATCCAAATAGTAATTATTAACGCTTGTTGCATGAGTTTTGCTTTAACTTATGTAGGTTTGCAGCCTACATAAGTTTTACAATGTAAAATCATGAAGTATTTATTCTTTTTTTTCGTTATCGCAATCTCTAAATTACACGCTGCTGTGGGCATGTTAGATACAATTGTGGTAGACAAAGACCCACGTTTAGATGTTTTAACCACTAAACAGGCAATGATAAACAAACGCTCTGCTCAGCTTACGAGCGCAGGTTTATACAAAGGCTACCGACTGCAAGTAACGAGTACCGTAAATAGGGAAGATGCATTTAAAGCCAAAACAGCTTTGTTAAATCGTTTCCCAGAACAAAAAACCTACCTAATTTTTCAATCGCCTTATTTCAAGGTGCGTATTGGTAATTTCTTGAAAAGAGAAGACGCCGATAAATTTCGAAAGCAATTAACCAAACAATTGCCGCAAGCTGCATATATTGTAGAAGACACAATCGAATACATGCCACAAGAAGAAGAATTACAGAATTAATTTATTTTTTATGCTACAACAATCCATTAAGGATTTAGCCACCGCTTACGCAAGCGAATTCATCGCTGTACGATCTCACTTGCATGCTCATCCTGAATTGAGTTACCAAGAATTTCAAACATCTGCTTTTATTCAACAAAAACTTACCGAAATAGGCATTGCATTTCAGGTAGTGGCTACTACGGGAGTTGTGGCATTAATACAAGGAATTGAGCCGTCCGAAAGAGTGATTGCATTGCGTGCCGACATTGACGCTTTGCCAATTACGGAGGAAAATGAAGTGCCTTACAAAAGTCAACATACAGGCATAATGCATGCTTGTGGTCATGATGTTCATACCACCATTTTACTAGGCGCAGCCAAAATATTGTTCCATACAAAACACTTATGGCGAGGTACGGTAAAACTATTGTTTCAACCAGGTGAAGAAAAAAATCCCGGAGGAGCAAGTTACATGATTCGTGATGGCGCTTTAACCAATCCAAAACCACTAGGCATTGTGGGGCTTCATGTTCACCCCGGTTTGGATTTTGGAAAACTCAGTTTTAGAAAAGGAAGAGTAATGGCAAGTGCCGATGAAATATACATTACCATTCGTAGCAAAGGAGGCCACGCAGCAGCACCACACTTAACAGTAGATACGATTTTGGTAGCCTCGCAATTGATTGTTAGTCTGCAACAAATCATTAGCCGCAACAACAATCCTCTTTCGCCATCTGTATTATCTATTTGTTCTATACAAGGTGGCCATACGACGAATGTAATACCAAGCGAAGTAAAATTGATGGGTACCTTCAGAGCAATGGACGAAACATGGCGCTTTAAAGCACATGAACTTATCAAAAAACAAGCAATTGGTTTGGTGGAGGCAATGGGGGCCGAAATTGTAATACACATTGATGTTGGTTATCCTACTGTTGATA
>JACCDS012479945.1_pt1 | contig 17724 bp, 18 predicted proteins | sample 7446441 | NCBI WGS metagenome assembly JACCDS01 (sample SAMN15323445, study PRJNA562643) | freshwater metagenome | isolation source: river surface water | place: USA:Blue River Watershed | collected 2017-08-17
AATTCATTGATATCCAAACCTTGTACGATTTCCCAATCACCGTTTTTACACACAACAGGGAATGAGTAGATCAGGCCTTTTTCGATGCCGTAAGAGCCATCGCTGTATACGCCCATACTGGTCCAATCATTTGCTGGAGTGCCCAGCGCCCAATCACGGATATGATTGATTGCAGCGTTTGCTGCAGATGCTGCCGAAGAAGCGCCGCGTGCAGCAATAATGGCAGCGCCACGTTGTTGTACGGTTGGGATGTAATCTGCTTCGTACCAGGCTCGATCAACCAGGCTCAACGCTGGCTTGCCATCAACCAGGGTATTGTGCAGGTCTGGATACTGGGTAGATGAGTGGTTACCCCAGATCAGTGCTTTGGTGATGTTATTGATGCTGGTGCCGGTTTTGGTCGCCAACTGAGACAGTGCACGGTTGTGATCCAAACGGGTCATGGCAGTGAATTGACGTGGGTTGATGTCCGGTGCATTGCGTTGGGCAATCAGGGCATTGGTGTTTGCCGGGTTGCCAACAACCAATACTTTGATGTTGCGTGAGGCATGGTCATTAATTGCCTTGCCTTGCACAGAGAAGATAGCGGCGTTAGCAGCCAACAGATCTTTACGTTCCATACCTGGGCCACGTGGACGTGCGCCTACCAACAGTGCGTAATCGGTATCTTTGAAGGCAACAGATGGATCATCAGTAGTCACAATGCCAGCCAACAATGGGAATGCACAATCGTCCAATTCCATCGCTACACCTTGCAGTGCTTTCAGAGCCGGGGTGATTTCCAGCAATTGCAGGATAACGGGTTGATCTTTACCTAACATGTCGCCAGCAGCGATGCGGAACAACAATGAGTAGCTGATTTGGCCTGCGGCGCCAGTGACGGTAACTCTTACAGGTGCTTTCACGATGAGACTCCATTTATTCGGGTGATATTGGAAGGAAACGAAAGTTCGGCATTGTGTGCCTGGGTTTTACTGATAAGACGGGCGAGCATTATAGGCATTTGGGCAGAAAATTCACCCCATTTCACCATGCTGGATGAGATTGATTCCTGAAATTAACCGGTTATTTACACTTGCCAATAAAATTTTGAAGCGCGGAATCCTTTTTGACGCATTTGGCGATATCGCCCTCTTGAAAATTCCAACCGATGGCGCACAATCGCCGCCAATCAAGAGTTCTCTTGATCAATCAGGGATTCTCCCTGCCTTCAACTCCTTATACGTGAACTTACATGAGCCTGGAATCACCGTGCCTTAGCTGTGGGGCTTGCTGTGCCCACTTTCGCGTGTCTTTCTATTGGGGCGAATGCCAGAGCACTGGCGGCATAGTCCCAGACAACCTGACCTTACAGGTCAGCCCCCACCACGCCTGTATGAAAGGCACAGAAACCCATCCGGTGCACTGTACAGCGCTGGAAGGTGTGGTTGGCTCGCAGGTGAGTTGTAGTATTTATGAGAATCGCCCAAGTACTTGTCGGGAGTTTGATATTTTGGATGAGCAGGGACAGTTGAACGAGGCATGTACACGTGCGCGTGCACATTATGGATTGCCTCCGGTGTTGCTTGCTGTGGATCAGCACCTGGACACGGGTGGTATCCAGGCACTGCCCTAACTAATGACTCACTTACTGTTGATAACGCGCAGCCAGTGCTCGATATAGCTCATCTTTAAATTCTACTTTGGTCGTATCCAGGCTTAGCACAGCCTCAACCAGGTGCTCGTTATCTTCGCGACCATCATGCCAATGCTTGCGATAGCTGCCATCTTTATAGCCATGATCCTGACGGAAAAAATTGAGCACATTTTTACCCACATAGCCACGATAGAGCTGGTCAAAACTCATATCCACGCCCGCCATTAGGCGCGCAAACAAACCGATATGGAATTGACGATCCACCAAGGTAGCAGCGACAAATTTTTCCAGGTCGAGACGAAAATCGGTTTCATCGGTAGCAATAACCAATTCGCGCTGCAGGCGGGCGATGATGTCATCCTGTGAGGCATCTGATTGCAGCAAAATACTTAAACCAAAATGCCAGATATCAATTAATTCCAATGCCACTTGTTCAGTATCGGGCGATTGTTTTTTCCACCACTTCCAGCCGTAATGATCCATCAACTCAGCGCACTCAACCCAAATGGCGCGATACCATTCATAACCTTGTTGCTGCCAATTGGCAGTGACTTTTGTGTTCATGGCATCTTGCAGATCGAGCATAATTTTTAACTGTTGGGCTTGTGCAGACATTGTTGTTCTCACATTAATATTGGTAGGTATTCGCCATTCTTTTTTGGGAAAGCCTCAAAGCGGGCTCAATTAGGCAAGTAGTGTTTGGCTTTGCGAAACAGGCGATAAAAATTTTCAGTGGTGTGCTCAGCCAATTCCTGCAGTGGAATACCACGTACGTCGGCAACAAACTGCGCTACTTCGCGTACATACTTTGGCTCATTGGGTTTGCCGCGATAAGGAATGGGCGCGAGGTATGGCGAATCAGTTTCAACCAACAAACGATCAATTGGCATATTACGCACCACATCGCGAATTTGATCGGCCGTCTTAAAGGTAACGATACCGGAAATGGAAATGTAGTAATTCAAATCCAGTGCCGCTTTCGCCATTTCCCAATCTTCGGTAAAGCAATGCAGTACACCGCTGTGTTCGAGGCTGCCATGTTCTTTTATTAATGCCAGCGTATCGGCTTTGGCTTCGCGAGTATGCACAACAACCGGCAGGCCAATTTGTTTACCCACACGTAAGTGCAGCGCAAAACTGTCGTGTTGGATCTCTTTGCTTTCGGTTTCGTAGTGATAGTCCAAACCGGTTTCACCCAGTGCAACAACTTTGGGTTGCGATGCCCAATTAATTAATTGCTCTGCGGTTGCAGCCCCTTCTTTCACATCGCAGGGATGAACCCCTACAGATGCGACCACGCCAGGATGGGCTTGGGCAATATCGATTACCGTCTGGATATTTTCCAAACTAATACCGATGCACAGCATTTGTTGAATTCCACGCTCGTGTGCCGCCGCGATGGCTGCGCTTAAATCCCCGTTATAAGCGTCAAGCTTGAGTCGGTCGAGGTGGCAGTGGGAGTCGATTAACATAAGTACTTCTCACAAAAAAAACAGTTCACAAAAAACAGCACTAACAAAAACAACAAAGCCAGGCGTTACCTGGCTTCAGGGAAACTCAGTGGGCAGATTACATGGTATGGGTGGGCTTGTCTGAATTGAGCATACCGGCCAGGTAATTTTCAATCTTGTTGATGGCAGTATTATCCTGGTCGCTAAATTGCACACCGATGCCAGCCGCACGGTTGCCTTGTGCACCTTTGGGCGTCACCCAGACAACCTTGCCTGCAACCGGAATCTTTTCCGGTTCATCCATTAAACTCAATAACATAAACACTTCATCGCCCAACTTGTAGGTCTTGTTGGTCGGGATAAACATACCGCCATTTTTCACAAACGGCATATACGCGGCGTAAAGCACGGCTTTGTCTTTGATCGTTAACGAGAGTATGCCGTTGCGGGCACCACCACCAATCGGTTGCATAACTGATCCTGCTTGTTGTTTTTGTAAGCTTCTTGGGCCCCAATAGGGTCGAACACTAATAGATTAGCTGACTAGTGTCCAGACGCCATTGCGCGATTCGTGCTGGCGCGCAATAAGGCGCCCCAATCGAGCAATAATTCCTCCAATAACAATTGCTTATTGGGATTGGAACCACTGAGCAATTGCTTTTTAGAGAGCATCAATTTTTCAACATAACGATGCAACAGCGGCAAATTCAAATGGCTCAAGCGTTCGCGCAACTCTACCGGCGCATGTTGCATTTGCGCATCGTCGGCACCGACTTTCCAGCGCGCAATACTGTGTAGCAGGCTCAGCAGCCACTCCAGTAAGCCTTGCACATCGCCACCATGCCATTGAGCAGCTACCTCAATAGCCGATATTTGCCCCAAGCTCAGGCGCGTAAATAGCTGCAGGGTTTGCTCCCGCTGCTCCAGTGCATCCCCTTGTAACAACGCCAAAGCCGCCAAGGGGGCACCACGCGCGGCGGCGAGCAACGGCTCAGGCGTGGCTGTTGTACCAACCAATAAGGGGGATAACCAGCGGATAACCTGCTCACTGCGCGGCATGGGAAACTTGCGCAACTGACAGCGGCTGCGAATCGTAGGTAATACTGCACTAGGGCTATGGGCGATGAGCACCAATAAAGTATTGGCTGCCGGCTCCTCCAAGGATTTAAGCAGCGCGTTGGCGGCGTTACCGTTCATCGCTTCCGCCGGCTCGATAATGACGACTTTATAGCCACCTTGTTGTGCCGTCTTTCCGAGGGATTCTGTCAGCTCACGCACCTGATCCACCTTGATGGCTTTGCCCGCCTCTTCCGGCTCCAGCCAAACCAAATCCGGGTGAGTCTGGGCTTTATTCAATTCACAACCGCGGCACTTGCCGCAGGCTGTGCCTTCGATGGGTGCATCGCATAACAAGAGCTGCGCTAAGGCATCGGCAAGGTGGCGTTTACCTATACCACGAGGGCCGGCGAACATCATGGCATGCGGGAGTTTTTGTGCAGCGATTTGCTGCACCAACTGCTGCCACTCAGGTAATTGCCAAGGGTAAGGATGAATCGGGAAGTCGCTCATGAAACTACTCGGTATAGCAAATCGAATAAAATATTGGGCAAGCTTAACAAATTTGCGATAATCCGCGCCCGCTTAATTCCGCCTCAGGCCCACTAATGACCGATTCCCTGCTCGACATTCTCTATCTGGATGAGGATTTGCTCATTGCCAACAAGCCAGCAGGACTGCTTTGTGTTCCCGGTAAAGGCCCCGACAAACAAGACTGTCTCTACAATCGCGCCTTAAAATTCAACCCTAACGCACGCGTAGTGCATCGTCTGGATCAAGGTACATCAGGCATTGTGATGTTCCCGCTCAACTACCTCACTTTGAAAAACCTTACCCACAAATTTGAGGCGCGCGAAATACATAAGCGCTATGTAGCCGTGGTCGAGGGATTGGTCGAGCAAGATGAAGGCGAAGTCACCCTGCCGCTGATTTGTGACTGGCCCAATCGCCCGCTGCAAAAAGTCTGTTTTGAAAGCGGCAAATCAGCCCATACCCGATACAAGGTACTGGCGCGCGATAAAGACAACAATAGCACGCGGGTATTGCTTGAACCGGTGAGCGGTCGTACCCATCAACTTCGCGTGCACATGCTGAGCCTGGGCCACCCGATGCTGGGTGATGGGCTCTATGCGCCAGCCGATGTACTCGCCAAATCCCCTCGCCTTTTACTGCACGCGCAAGAACTCTGGTTTGACCATCCCATTACCGGTATGCCCTTACGCATTGAGGCTGCTGCTGATTTTTAATGGCTATACCAGCAATCTCGTCAGCAGGCTGTCTATATCAGCCTGTACTTTGCTTAAGGGCTGGCCTGCATCTACCAAGGCATAGCGCTTCGGCGCTGCCAATGCGCGCTGACGATAGGCGGCACGAACCTGCTCAAAAAAGCTGATTGTTTCACTTTCAAATCGATCCAGTTCGCCCCGTTGGCGAGCGCGATCCAAGCCAAGCTGCACATCGATATCCAGAATCAGGGTTAAGTCCGGTCGCAGATCCCCCTGCACTAATTGTTCAAGCTGTTCGATGATCGATTTACTCAAACCGCGCCCGCCACCTTGATAGGCATAGGTTGCATCGGTAAAACGATCGCTGAGCACCCAAGCACCACGCGCCAGTGCCGGTTTAATGACCTGGGCCAAATGCTGGGCGCGGGCGGCAAATACCAGCAAGAGTTCTGCCGTTTCATCCACTGCTTCAGCGCGCTTGCTCAACAACAGGCTGCGAATTTCCTCCGCCAAGGGGGTACCGCCGGGTTCGCGGGTGACAATAACCTCCAGCCCCTTTGAAACCAGCCAATCACGTACAAAGGCCAGGTTTGTACTCTTGCCGACACCTTCGGTGCCTTCTATAGTCAGAAATTTGCCGCGCTGCATAACTCTCTCTACGTTTAAATTTACTCACTTACGCATTCCTTCCCCTTGGGGGAGCGCGTATCATACCGGCTTTTTCCTGCACCACCCTCTAAATCTCAAGGGAGATTCATCATGATCACATTACATACTAACTACGGCGATATAGTTATTGAACTGGATTTCGATAAAGCGCCCAAGACCGCAGCCAACTTCAAACAATATGTGGAAGATGGTTTTTATAACGGCACTATTTTCCATCGCGTCATCGACGGCTTTATGATCCAAGGTGGCGGTTTTACCGAGGATTTCCAACAAAAAGAAACCCGTGAAATGATTCAGAACGAAGCTGACAATGGCCTTCAAAACCTGACCGGCACTTTGGCTATGGCGCGCACCAATGATCCACACAGTGCAACTGCGCAATTTTTTATCAACGTGAAAGATAACAGCTTCCTCAACCACAGCGGTAAAAATGCATCAGGCTGGGGCTACTGTGTCTTTGGCAAAGTTGTCGATGGGATGGATGTCGTTAACAAGATTAAAGGTGTGAAGACCGGCTCCAAAGGTTTCCATCAAGATGTTCCCAAAGAAGCAGTGATTATCCAAAGCGCTACCATCGCTGAATAATATGCAGACGCTGTTTATTTCAGATTTACACCTTCATGAATCACGCCCGCAGGTCACGCGGGCGTTTTTTCATTTTTTGCAAACACAAGCAATCCATGCCGAAGCGCTTTATATCCTCGGCGATTTTTTCGATGCCTGGATTGGCGATGACGATGACGCAGAACTACCACAACAAGTCGCCAATGAATTATTGGCACTTCACCAGCGAGGCATTGCTATTTATTTTATGCATGGCAATCGCGATTTCTTATTAGGTGAAGGCTATGCAAAACAATCAGGCATGACGCTCATCCCTGAAGGTACTGTGATTAATTTGTACGGTACCGCAACGCTGCTTGTGCATGGCGATGCGCTGTGCACAGAAGACCAGGACTATCAGAATTTTCGTGCGATGGTTCGCAGCCCTCAATGGCAACAGCAAGTACTCGCACAACCACTGGCAGCACGCCGCGCCCTGGCAACACAGCTGCGCGATAAAAGCCAAAGCATGAACAGCTTGAAAGCCGCTGACATCATGGATGTAACACCGGCGGAAGTGATAAGGCAAATGGAGCAGGCAAACGTTCAGCTCATGATACACGGCCACACCCATCGCCCCGCACGCCACGCGCTGATTGCCAACAACAAACCCGCCGAACGCATGGTATTAGGGGACTGGCATGATCATGCATGGTGTATCCGCGCCAACCCACAGCAGATCGCACTCATAAACTGGCCCATTTAATAATTTAAATAGCAGCAAAAAAATCGCTTAACGATTGCGATTGGTCATCATATAAAGACCGCCGATGATGACAAAAATGGGCCACCAGGTGGTGAAAGACAAATCCAGCAAAAACATCAACGCAATAAAGATAATTGCACCGGCTGACACCAGAGAATTTACCACCGCCGCACTCAAACCTTCGCGCCGATAAAACGTGAGCGCCTGCTGCAACGGTCCAATAGCGGCCAGCAAAATGAAAAAAGCCCACCAGTTATGAAAATCCAGAAAGAATAATTCATAGCCCAAATTACGAGCCAACAACAGCCCGCCAATTACCACGATTGCCAGACCCAACGGCCAATTAGTTGATCGTGGTGCCGCTTTTGGTGAGCTTATATCAGGTGATGTATTAGTCTGTGGTACCGGTGTTTGTGATTTATCATCTGGCTGATTCATAGTAAATTCCTTGGTAGTTAGAGCGTTGGAATCGCTGCTAATAAATGCCGTGTATATTCTTCCCGAGGCGCTGCAAACAACTGCTCGGTTTCCCCTTCTTCTATCAATTTACCTTTCTGCATGACAACCACCCTATCGCACAGATAGCGCACAACCGACATATCATGAGAAATAAACAACATGGTCAAATTATGTTTTTGCGTGAGCTCCAACAACAGTGCCAATATTTGTGCTCGAATAGTCACATCGAGCGCAGAGACCGGCTCATCGGCAATAATTAACTGTGGCTTTAACGCAATAGCACGCGCAATAGCAATACGTTGGCGCTGCCCGCCGGAAAATTCATGGGGATATTTGCGAATAAAGCGACGATCCAGGCCGACGTCATCCATCAACTCTTTTACTTTTTCCAGTACCGTTGCGTGAGTGGCAAGCCCATGAACCAAGAGTGGTTCCGCCAAGGTATCGAATACCGTCATGCGCGGGTTAAGCGATGCGTAAGGGTCTTGGAAAATCATTTGTATCTGCGGGCGAATGCGACTGAAGTCTGACTCGGATACGGCGAGGAGATTTTTACCTTTAAATAAAATCTCACCGGACTGTGCATCCACCAAACGAATAATGCTGCGCCCAAGAGTTGATTTCCCAGAGCCCGATTCCCCCACCACACCCAAAATTTCACCGCGTTGGATATTAATATTCACGCCATCCACACCGCGCGCAAAGGCTTTTATTTTGCTAAAAATAGTACCTACCCTGACAGGGAAGCCAACTTGTAATTTTTTTACTTCCAGTAATGCAGGCTCATCTTTATGTGCAGCGCTTGCAACGGGTTTGGCTGTAGTGAGTACGGCACTCAACAGTTTACGTGTATAAGGTTGGGTTGGATTTTTAAAGAGCTGCATCGTTGCACCCTGCTCTACCAATTTCCCTTTTTCCATTACCAATACATGATCAGCCATTTGTGCAGCCACGCCTAAATCATGGGTGATAAAAATCACGGCTAATTTTCGCGTTTGCTGTAGCTGTTTTATAAGTGTAAGAATTTGTGCCTGCACCGTCACATCTAATGCAGTGGTTGGCTCGTCAGCGATTAATAATTCTGGTTCTGCCAAGAGTGCCATAGCGATCATCACCCGTTGGCGCATACCACCGGAAAACTGGTGTGGATATTCATTAATACGTTTTGCCGCATCTTGAATCCCCACCTCATTTAATGCAGCTATCGCTTTTTCCAATGCTTGCTGTTTTGTTACCCCTTTATGCTGCAGCAACACTTCCGTGAGTTGATCCGCAATACGCATATTTGGATTAAGGCAAGTCATTGGGTCCTGGAAAATCATAGCGATTTTATTGCCACGCACCTTGCGTAACTCCGCCTCAGTCATTCGCAACAAGTCCTGACCATGAAATAAAGCGCGACCCGACTCAACATTTCCTGGCGGCGTAGGTATTAGCCCTAGCAAACTGTAGCAGGCCACAGACTTACCTGAACCTGACTCCCCCACAATACCCAATACATCGCCCGCATTAAGCGAAAAACTCAAATCTTCAACAGCAACAGTTTGTCCATTGCGGGTATTAAATACGACACGCAGATTCTCAACAGCTAATAAGGTCTCTTGGCTCATGATTTAATCCTTGGAGGCTCGTGGGTCAAGCGCATCACGCAAACCATCACCGAGGAAATTGAGTGAAAACAGTGTGATCGTCAGAACCAATCCGGGGAAAATCAACAACCACGGATACTCTTCCATGGTTTCGACACCACCGGAAATTAATGAGCCCCAAGAACTGGCTGGTGGCTGAATGCCCAAGCCAAGGAAACTCAGAAAAGACTCCAACAAAATCACACTGGGAATTGTCAAGGTGGTGTAGACAATTACCGGACCAAGCACATTGGGAATTAAATGGCGAGTGATGATTCGCCAGGGCGACAAGCCCATAGAAATAGCCGCCTCCACGAACTCCTGCCGCTTAATGGTAAGTACCTGCCCGCGCACAATCCGCGCCATGGTCAGCCATTCCACCGCACCAATTGCCAGAAATAACAGCAACATACTGCTGCCAAAAATAACGGTGAGCAAAATAATAAAAATCGTAAAAGGTAATGCATAAAGCGCATCAACAATACGCATCATTACGGCATCAACACGACCACCAACAAAACCGGCAATAGCCCCCCACAGCACACCAATCGTAAGGGCAACAGCAGTTGCAATAAAACCCACCATTAACGAAATACGACTGCCGTACATAATACGAGTGAGCTGATCACGCCCCAGCGTATCTGTACCTAACCAATGATCCGCCGACGGAGCAGAAGCACCAAGATCCAAATTTTGTTCTTCATAACTGTAAGGTGCAATCCAGGGTGTGAGCAGTGCAATTGCGACCATAAATAAAATGACAAATAAGCCGAGCATTGCCATTTTATTTTTCTTGAGGCGGGCGATAGCATCCTGAGTAAGCGAGCGCCCTTTTTCTGATTCAAGCAATTCCGGTGAAAGAGTTTTAACCGACATTATTGTTTACCCCCAAGATCCTGACGCACTTTTGGGTTTAACCACACCAATACAATATCGGCAAGCAAGTTAAACAAGACGATTAAAAAGGCAAAGAAAATGGTGAGACCGAGAATCAGCGTGTAATCGCGATTAAACGCCGCCATCACATAAAACCGCCCCAGACCCGGAATTTGAAAAATAGACTCAACCACAAACGAACCGGCAAGTAAGCCCGCAATAGCTGGCCCGAGGAAGGAAATAACCGGTGTAATTCCGCCGCGCAATGCGTGAACAAAAATAATGCGAGCAGTTGATAAACCTTTGGCTTTGGCAGTGCGAATATAATCTTGTGATAGCACATCCAACATACCACCGCGACTGATGCGCGCAATATAGGCAGCATATGCAAATCCCAGAGTAACAGAAGGTAAAATTTTATCGCCTGCAATTTGCCCCCACCCAGCCACAGGCAACCAGCCTAACCAGATCCCAAACACTAATAGCAGTATCGGCCCCAGTACAAAAGTTGGCATACAAATACCGATCATAGCGGCCGACATAGGAATATAGTCTTGCAGGGTGTTGCTTTTTAACGAAGCAAAAATACCTGCCGTTAATCCCACCACCAACGCAAACAGGATCGCATAGAGTGATAGTTCTGCAGTAGCAGGAAGACCAGCTGCAATCAAATCGTTAACCGTGTGAGTTGTATATTTGAAGGAAGGGCCAAAATCACCTTGCAACAAGTTACCCATATAATCCAGATACTGCTTCCAGAGCGGATCATCAAGATGATAGCGTTCGTTTAAATGTTTCAGCACATCTGGCGGCACTGCGCGCTCCGCATCAAAAGGCCCTCCAGGCGCAGCCCGAACCATAAAAAAGGTGCCCGCAGAGACAAGCAGCAATACAGGAATCGCCTGTAAAATTCGTTTAAGGATAAACAAAAGCATAATTATTTTTCATCCTGTACTAAATATACATCAGTAAAAGAAAAATAATCCTGAACATTGTCTTGCCAATTCTTCACGCTTGGCGAAACCAAGCGATTCCATGAATAACCATAAATAGGCATAATTGGTAATTCAGTCATAAGTATCTTTTCTGCTTCTTGCATGATTTTCACGCGAGCATCCAGATCTTTTTCTAAAGAAGCCGCACGAATAAGATCATCATATTCAGCACTTGACCAACCAGTTTCATTGTTACCACTAGATGCAATAAAAATTTCTAAAAAAGTATTTGGATCAACATAATCGCCGATCCAAGAGGCTCGGGATATCTCATAATTCATCTGATGTTGATTTGCAAGAAAAACTTTCCACTCTTGATTTTGCAAATGTATGTCAATACCAAGATTCTTTTTCCACATCTGCTGAATAGCAACAGCAATTTTTTGATGCTCATCTAACGTATTGTATGTCAATGTCAATTTTGGAAATCCCTTCCCTTCAGGAAAGCCGGCCTCAGCTAACAATTTTTGAGCCAACGCTATGTCTTCGGGAAATTGATAACTAGGTTTATACGCAGGAGTAATAGGCACTAAAGAGCGCATAACTGGCTCTCCACCACGTGAAATAGTTTTGGTAATCTGCCCTCTATCTATAGCATAGGAAAGTGCCTGCCTAACTCGCACATCGTTAAGAGGTTTAATCGTGGTGTTAAACCGGTAAAAATAAGTACCGTACAAAGGGAATGAATGCAGAGCAGGATCATTTTTATAAGAGGCTATTTTCGCTGGAGGAAGTTTTTCTACCATATGCAATTGACCGGCACGATACATCCGCTCCATCGCCAAAGTCCCTTCCACTGGAAAAACATGCACCTCAGATAACTTGATTCGTTCATGATTCCAATACAATGGATTTTTAGCCATTACAAAAACTTTATTGGGCACCCATTCAACAGGCACAAAGGGGCCGCTTCCAACAAAGTTTTCAGGCCTTGTCCAGGGAGTACTCCGCTCATCAAACTCTCCATGTTTCAGGATGGTTTTAATGTGCACTGGATACATACAATTATGATCAAGCAGTTGCAAAAAATACGGCGTGGGTCCAGAGAGAGTAACCCTTAATACCTTCTCAGAAACAGCCTCAACTCCAACCTCTGAAAAGTCTTTAATTTTTCCAGTGTGATATGCCTCTCCATTTTTCAATACGTACAGATAGGTTGCCCATTCACTCCCCAATTTAGCTGACAATACCCGTCGCCATGACTGAACAAAGTCCTCTGCAATCAAATTATCACCATTAGACCATACAGCATTGTCACGAATTTTAAACTCATACACCAAACCATCCTCTGATACAGTCCAGCTTTCAGCAAGTGCTGGCTCAATTTCAAGGGTGGTGAGGTTTTTTGTCAGCAATGGTTCAAATAGTGCTCCCTCAATACGATGCTCAACAGAACCTGTGGTGATTTGAGGATCTATATCAGCAGGATCAGCGCCATTGGCTATATACAAAATTTGCTTTTCATTCCCTATATCCACTAATCGTTTGCGTTCCCCGCAAGCCACCAGAAAAACCACACTCATCAACAACACAGAAAACTTCATGCTTATTTTCATCATTTATAACCTTAATGGGAGCGCACATGTTGTATACAGATGAAATTACATTGCTCTATTCAATCGCCAAATCCTGAGCAAACGCATCAAAACTGTACGGACGACCGAGGAAGTCCTTAACCAGTTCTGCCGCATCTTTCGTACCGCCGGGTTCGAGCACTGTTTTGCGGTAATGATGTGCCAACTCAGGATTGCGTAAGCCTTTTTTCACAAACTCGCTATGCATGTCAGCAGCAATAACCAGTGACCACATGTAGGTGTAATAAATTGAGGAGTAACCATTGAGATGGCCAAAGCTGGCGTAAAAATATGTATCCTCAACATAGCCAAAGGGAGAGTATTTGGATTGAATGGTTTTCATTGCCTCATTCAAATCCAGTGACGCGGGATCATTGTTATAAAGGCCGAGTGATAAAGCGGCATAAAATAATTGATGCTTGGTCCACATGCCACGACCGAAGTCCCTGGCAGCGATCATTTTTTCTACCAGTGCAGGCGGAATGACTTCGCCTTTATCGTTGCGTGCAAAGGTGGCAAGTGTTTCTGCGTCCCACACCCACTCTTCCAGCATTTGCGATGGAGCCTCAACAAAATCCCATTCTGTTTTGATGCCGGAAAAATACATCCAACGCTGATTGGTACCGGCAAAAATGTTATGCAGCAAGTGACCAAATTCATGCAGGAATGTTTCAACATCCGCATGTTCCATTAAGCCTGAACTACCATCGCCACCGGGGAAATTACACACCAAGGCCGCGACGGGCAATTGCACTCCGCTAATGCCATTAATAACGGAAAACTCGGCAGCATGTTTGTATTTTCCTGCACGAGGGTGCATATCCAGATAAAAACGCCCGATAACCTTTTCACCATCCAAAATTTCATAAGCGTCCACCGACTCATGCCAGACCTCTGCCTGCCATGGGCGAATGGTCACACCGAACATGGTTTGGGTGAGGTCAAAAATTCCTTGTTTAACACGATCATAATGAAAGTACTGGCGCACTTCTTGTGCGTTCACCTGATACTGTTCTTTTTTGACCAAATGCTCGACATAGATTTTTTGCCAGTCGGCAACGCGGGTTGCTGTTGGATCTATTTGTTGCAAACGTGCCAACAGCTGTTGGTACTCTTGTTCCGCACGCGGAGTGGCAACATCAGAAACCTTATCGATGAATGTTTGCGCATTGGCGGGAGAACCGATCATTTTATCTTCAGTAACAAATGCCGAATAATTTTCATACCCCAGGATCTTGGCCAATTCACGGCGCTTTTCAATCAAGGTTTTCAGCACAGCTTTATTTTCGGGGTAGGCTTGTTGGCGAAAAATAACGTAGAACTGTTTACGCAGCTCATCGTTTTCTGCGTATTGCATAAAAGGAACGTAATCGGGATAGGCCGTTGTTAGAATGATTTTTCCTTCTTCGTTCGGCTTATGGGCGTCGATATAATCCTGTGGCAAACCTTTCAGGTCATCTACTGAATCAAGTGCTAATTGACGGGCACCATCGCGAATATTTTTATCGAAGCTCTGGCCAATCAAGTTAATTTCTTCATTTAATTTTTTAATGCGATTACGTGTTGCTTCATCTTTATCAACACCGGCACGTTTGAAGTCGCGCAGCAAATGCTCCACGAGTCGCTTGTCCAGCGCATCCAAACTGTCGATCTCAACAGCTACCAAATGATTGTAGAGCGGACGAGACAAACTGATTTCACTGACTAACTCTACAAATTTTTGCTCGCACTCTTCTGCACTAACACGTACTGCTTCATTGGGATGCACATTGGCATAAAGGCTGGCCAGATTCATTTGCTTATCCAGCAACAAATCTATGTCATTGATGGCGGATAATAATTCTTTTGCTTCATAGCGTTTTGAGTCAACGGAAAACGCTTTCATCTGCTCACGAATCTGTGTGTGATCGGCTTCGCAACTTGCAAAATAATCAGCAGCAACTTTGTCAGTGGGTTTTTGCCATGCAAGTGGCGCAGTAGAGGACAATGAAGCACTTGATTCTGTAGGGGATGGACTACAACCGGTTAATAAACCCATTCCTACTATTGCGGCGAGTACCGGCTTGAGCAGCCCCGACGGATTGCATGCACGGACATTTGCCAATATCAGCTTGCATTGACTCATAATTGCCTCTTGGTAGCGATTGATCGAAAAAGCGCCGGACTGGAAACCCACAAACCAATCATCGATAACGCTCATTTAACTCATATTCAGGGCATGGTAGTACACTTTTCGCTACAAACAAAGAGCCTAAAAAACCATATCCGATAGACACTTAGCGCATAAAAAATAAGCCCGTTTCACGGTGCGGCAAGTCACAAAAAATCATACCAATCAATGCCCTGATGTTTTGCAACAAAGCTGCAGATTGCTGCTAAGCTTCTATTAAACCCCCAGATGCTTATAACAAGATCGAAACTATGCCCGATTACTTGCTTACCGAAGACCAACGCGACTGCTTGCAAGAGATTACCAATGTCGCTATGGGCCAAGCCGGATCCCATTTGGCCCGTCTGTTGGATGTTTTTGTCGTCCTCTCCATTCCCCATGTCAGCGTACTGAACCCCACCGATATTGCCATGGCCTTGCAGTCACTGAACCGCGAGAACCACAATGACATAGTGCACGGTGTGTGTCAGGGATTTATCGGCGGCGGCATTGCCGGTGAAGCCATGTTGATCTTCCATGAAACCGACTTCAATGACCTTGCCAGACTGTTGAAATACGACAAAGTGCCTGACGAACAAGCACAATATGAATTACTGATGGATACGGCAAATGTCCTGAATGGCGCCTGCCTGCGTGGACTTGCCGAACAGTTGGATACCCACTTCAGTTTTGGCCCTCCCATGCTGTTGGGGCAACATTGCAACATTACCGATTTGCTGCAAAACAACAACATGAAATGGAAGCAAGCTTTAGTGGTGGAAATTAATTACGCCATTGAAGATCACAAGATTAACTGCGACTTGTTATTAGTGATTGCAGAACACTCCATTTCGGGGCTGACCGAAAAACTTGACTACCTACTTGATTAGGTTGAATGACACCGATGGCAAACAGTAAAGACCAAAACAAACTGTTCGATGATATTCATTGGCAAATGGATATCCTGCAAAACATTGATGTTGGATTGGTAGTAATGGATGAACATTACACAATCAATGTCTGGAACAGCTTCATGCAAAATCACAGCGGCAAAGCACCAGAAATGGTACTTGGTAAAAGCCTGTTTGAGGCCTTCCCGGAGTTGCCTGAGGCTTGGTTTAAACACAAGGCCAAATCGGTATTTGTGCTGAAAAATACGGCGTTTACCACTTGGGAGCAACGCCCTTACCTGTTTCGCTTTCCGCACTATCGCCCGATTACCGGCACAGCGGAATACATGTATCAAAACAGCAGCATTATTCCCCTGCTGGATAGCAACGGAATTGCTCGCCATATCTGCCTGATTATTTATGATGTGACGGATACGGCTGTTAATAAACTGGCGCAGCAGCAGGCCAATAAACAATTGCAAAACCTTAGCCGTACCGATCACCTGACCGGACTGTTTAATCGCGGTTATTGGGAGTTAAGGTTGATACAGGAATTCAAGCGGTTTGATCGCTACGAACAACCTTCCAGTTTGATTATGTTGGACATAGATCACTTCAAAAAGATCAATGACAGTTATGGACACACAGTCGGTGATGAAGCCATTCGCGCTGCCAGTAGATCCATCAAGGAACAGGTGCGCGATTTGGATATCCCTGGTCGCTACGGCGGTGATGAGTTTGGGATTATCCTGACCAATACCAATGGCGATGGCGCCTGCGTGTTTGCCGAGCGCCTACGTACCACGATTGAAGAATCGACTATCTATGCCGAAGGTCATGAGATTAAATTTACTGTGAGCGCGGGCGTTGCAGAATTAGATGAACAACTGCACGACCATCGCCAGTGGATTGAAAAAGCAGATAAGGGGCTTTATCGCTCAAAAGAAGCCGGGCGCAATCGGGTTACGCTACTGCCATAAACACTGCTAAAAATGTAGCGCTACCCCCAGAATCACACCTTGTTTGGAGTGTGTGCTTTTTCCAAAATAGTTAATGTCGTCCACCTCGCCACCCAGTGCAGTAAGGGTTGTATGCCAGTGCCCAAATACAGGCAACCCTATTGCACGCAATAACCGCTCGTACCAGTGGGATGTCGCCTCCAGAAGTATATGTACGTAAATGGGTGTATCGGCTGATCGCGCATTCAATAAGGATTGCAGCAAATTACTCAGCCATGCTTTATCCAGCGGGTAGGAAAAGCCATCGGCAACAATCATCAAGGGTGTTGTTTTGTCCCAACGGATTTCATTTACCAGTGGGTCATTAGCTTGGTTATTAACCAACAGTTGGTAGTTATCAATGACCGGCATAGCGCTGGATTTCAGCAACAGACGTTCTTCGGTGTCTATATCAATCCAGGAAAATTGCGGCCATTCGTGTTGCTCACTGAGCCGATGAAAGCGCTTACTTAAACCTGCACCGCATTCAATTCCCAAGCCTTTTGGAAACTGGTTGAAGAAGGCCAGACAGCGCTGATCGAGCCAGTGATTTGCCTGCAAATAGCGGCGCTCATCGACCGGTGAAAAACGCACACGGGCATCAATGTCCAACAAACGGGTCAGCGCCCTTGCTGCGCGATCATAAAAATGTATGTCCGGCCATGTCCGGCCTGCATCTGCACGGGCATTCAACGCCATCATTTCGGTACTGATCATAAAACGCCCTCTCTCAATGGCAGGCCTTTAAATATTCGTCTTCCAGTAATTGTTTGCCAATTCCCATGGCAAAACTGCAGAGATACACGCG
>JACCDS012028473.1_pt1 | contig 17723 bp, 17 predicted proteins | sample 7446441 | NCBI WGS metagenome assembly JACCDS01 (sample SAMN15323445, study PRJNA562643) | freshwater metagenome | isolation source: river surface water | place: USA:Blue River Watershed | collected 2017-08-17
GAGGTGTGGGTGCCCGCACAGAACACTTACCGCGAAATCAGCTCGGTCAGCAACTGCGAAGCCTTCCAGGCCCGCCGCCTGCAAGCGCGCTTCAAAAATGCACAGGGCAAAAACGAACTGGTGCACACCCTGAACGGTTCGGGCCTGGCCGTGGGCCGCGCCCTGGTGGCCGTGCTGGAAAACTACCAGAACGCAGACGGCAGCATCACCGTGCCCGACGTGCTGCGCCCCTACATGGGTGGCGTGGCGTTGCTCAAGGCCTGATCGAGAGCGATGGCGGCTGAAAACGGGTCGCCGTGGTCGATTCTCAGCCGCCGATTTGAAGCGCCGACAGGCTGCTAGAATCGCGGCTCTTTCGAGAACGATCACCCAGGAAAGATGGCAGAGTGGTCGAATGCACCGGATTCGAAATCCGGCGTACAGGTTCTCCTGTACCGAGGGTTCGAATCCCTCTCTTTCCGCCAGCGGTGTACCTTTTCGGGTCGTTAGCTCAGTTGGTAGAGCGTCTGCCTTACACGCAGAATGTCGGCAGTTCGAGCCTGTCACGACCCACCAAACAATCATCATTGCACCTGTGGTGCAGGCCACGCACGGCATATAATGCGGGGCTGTTCGTTTTTTTGACGGGCAGTTTTCACGCCCGCTGCGGTGTGAGTGCGATCTGGGGCAGTGACTCGGTTCGGTACTCAATTCGACTGCGCCGGGACGCATGTTCATCAGAAAGTAGTTTCATGATCGCTAAATCCATCAAGGCTGACGTCGTCGCCTCCAATGCCCGTGCCGCTGGCGACACCGGTAGCCCAGAAGTTCAAGTTGCGTTGCTGACCGCTCGCATCAACGAACTGACTCCTCACTTCAAAACCCATGCCAAAGACCATCACGGTCGTCGTGGTCTGCTGCGCATGGTGAGCCGTCGTCGCAAGCTGCTGGATTACCTCAAGTCCAAAGATGCTGACCGCTACATTGCACTGATCGCCAAGCTGGGTCTGCGCAAATAAACTGCGGTCCGGAACGTGCAAACGCCTGAGTTAGATCACTAGCTCAGGCGTTTTTCGCTTCAAAAGCGCCGTTTTTGCGGTGCGGTGTTGTTTTCAGGGATCACGTCATTCAGAGCGAAGCTGTGTCATTCCAGGCAGATTGCATCCGAGTCTGGCTGGAATGGCATCGTGTTCTGAGGTGTGCTCCGGGCTGTTGGGGGTGGCCTTCAACCCCCAAATCGCTGGCGTTTTTCAAGGCGTCAGCACGACATTCCAACAGGAGAAACCATGAGTATGTTCAATAAAGTCACCAAAACCTTCCAGTGGGGCCAGCACACGGTCCGCATGGAAACCGGCGAAATCGCACGCCAGTCCGGCGGCGCTGTGCTGCTCGACATGGACGGTACCGTGGTGCTGGCCACGGTCGTTGCCAAAAACGAGGCCAAAGCTGGTCAGGACTTTTTCCCGCTGACCGTCGATTACCTCGAAAAAGCTTATGCCGCTGGCAAGATCCCCGGCAGCTTCTTCAAGCGTGAAGGCCGTCCCAGCGAGTTCGAAACGCTGACCAGCCGCTTGATCGACCGCCCCATCCGTCCCCTTTTCCCCGAAGGCTTCTTCTACGAAGTGCAGGTGGTGGTGCACACCATGTCGCTGAATCCCGAGGTGGATGCCGACATTGCGGCTTTGATTGCCACCAGCGCTGCCCTGTCTGTCAGCGGCATCCCGTTCAACGGCCCCATCGGTGCGGCCCGTGTGGGCTATGTGAACGGTGAATATGTGTTGAACCCCGGTCAAACCCAGCGCACCAGCTCCAGCATGGACCTCGTGGTTGCCGGTACCGAGGCTGCTGTGCTGATGGTCGAGTCCGAGGCCCAGCAGCTCAGCGAAGAAGTCATGCTGGGTGGTGTGGTGTATGGTCACGAGCAAAGCAAGATTGCGATCAATGCCATCCATGAACTGGTGCGTGACGCAGGCAAGCCTGAGTGGAACTGGCAAGCCCCTGCGCGCGATGAAGACCTGATCGCCAAGGTGGTTGCCTTGGGTCAAGCCAAGCTGGAAGCCGCTTACCAGATTCGCAGCAAGCAAGCACGCACCCAGGCTTGTCGTGAGGCGTACTCAGCTGTCATGTCTGGCCTGAAGGCCGACAGTGTGGAATTCGACGCGGTCAAGGTCGAAGGTATGCTGTTCGACATCGAAGCCAAAATCGTCCGTGGCCAGATTCTGGCTGGTGAGCCTCGCATCGATGGTCGCGACACCCGCACCGTCCGTGCCATCGAAATTCGCAACAGCGTGCTGCCCCGCACCCATGGTTCTGCCCTGTTCACGCGTGGCGAAACCCAGGCGCTGGTGATTGCCACGTTGGGCACTGAACGCGATGCGCAGCGTATCGATGCACTGAGCGGCGACTACGAAGACCGCTTCATGTTGCACTACAACATGCCTCCCTTCGCCACGGGCGAAACCGGTCGCGTCGGATCACCTAAGCGCCGTGAAATTGGCCACGGCCGCCTGGCCAAGCGTGCACTGGTTGCCGTGCTGCCCACCAAGGAGGAATTCCCATACACCATGCGCGTGGTGAGCGAGATCACTGAGTCCAACGGTTCGTCTTCCATGGCGTCCGTGTGCGGTGGCTGCTTGTCGTTGATGGACGCGGGCGTGCCTTTGAAGGCACACGTTGCAGGTATTGCCATGGGGCTGATCAAAGAAGGCAACCGTTTTGCCGTGCTGACCGATATTTTGGGTGATGAAGATCACCTGGGCGACATGGACTTCAAGGTGGCCGGTACCACTGACGGCGTGACCGCGCTCCAGATGGACATCAAGATCCAGGGCATCACCAAAGAAATCATGCAAGTGGCACTGGCACAGGCCAAAGAAGCCCGCATGCACATCTTGGGCAAGATGCAAGAGGCCATGGGTGCAGCCAAGACCGAGGTCAGCGACTTCGCGCCGAAGCTGTTCACCATGAAGATCAACCCCGAGAAGATCCGCGACGTGATCGGCAAGGGCGGTGCGGTCATTCGCGCGTTGACTGAAGAAACCGGTTGCCAGATCAACATCGAAGAAGACGGCACCATCACCATCGCGGCCACCGACGGTGCGAAAGCCGACGAGGCCAAGCGTCGCATCGAGCAAATTACCGCTGAGGTGGAAATTGGCAAGGTCTATGAAGGCCCCATTGTCAAATTGTTGGATTTTGGTGCGCTGGTCAACTTGCTGCCTGGCAAAGATGGTTTGTTGCACATCAGCCAGATTGCCCATCAGCGCGTCGAAAAGGTCACGGATTTCCTCAAGGAAGGTCAGATCGTCAAGGTTAAGGTACTCGAAACGGACGAAAAAGGCCGCATCAAGCTGTCCATGAAGGCGTTAATCGATCGCAATGCCGAGGGTGCTGAGCAGGCACAGCAGCAACAGTAAGGTGTTGGCATGTCCGAAGCACTGATGGATGTTGTCGAGACCGCCGGGTTCGGCGGCCCCGATGTGTTGCGCATCGCTCAGCGTCCCGTGCCACATTGGGGTACTGGTGAGGCGTTGATTCGCGTGACGGCATCGGGTGTCAATCGACCGGATGTCCTTCAGCGCATGGGGCGGTACGCGCCACCTCCCGGTGCATCCGATATTCCGGGTCTGGAGATTGCAGGGATCATCGAATCGGGGGATGAGCGCGCATTGGCTGCAGCGGGCTTCAAGCCGGGTGATCGCGTGTGCGCGCTGGTGTCTGGAGGCGGATATGCGGCTCAATGTGTGGCGCCGGTGGGACAGTGCTTGCCTGTTCCTCTGGGGTTGACGGACATTGAGGCGGCTTCGCTGCCTGAAACGGCGTTCACTGTCTGGAGCAATGTGTTTGATCGCGCGTCGCTGAAGCGTGGTGAAACCATCCTGATTCACGGTGGTTCCAGTGGCATTGGTGTGACGGCCATTCAGTTTGCCAAAGCAATGGGTGCAAACGTCTGGGTCACAGTCGGGTCAGATGCGAAAGCCCAGGCTTGTCTGGCTTTGGGTGCTGATCAGGCGATCAACTACCAAGCGCAAGACTTTGTAGAAGAGGTCAAACGGCTGTCGCACGGCGCTGGTGTCGATGTCATTTTGGATATGGTTGCGGGCAGTTACGTTGCGCGGAACGTGGCCTGCTTGGCTGAGGATGGTCGTGCGGTCATCATTGCTGTGCAGGGTGGTTTGCAGGCCGGTTTCGATGCCGGTTTGGTGTTGCGCAAGCGGTTGACGGTGTCGGGATCTACTTTGCGTCCCCGGTCTGTTGCGTTCAAGGCGGCCATTGCACAGGCGTTGGAACGTGAAATTTGGCCGCTGTACGCAACAGGCATGGTCAAGCCTGTGGTGCACGCTGTATTTCCTGCTGCGCAAGCTGCTCAGGCTCACGCATTGATGGAATCGGGGCAGCATGTGGGGAAAATCGTTTTGACTTGGCAATGAATGCCGGTTTGAGGCAGATTGCGTGGAGAAGAAAATGAAAAAACTGATTGCAGGCAATTGGAAAATGAATGGCAGTTTGGCTGCCAACGAGGCATTGCTGGTGGGTATCAACGCTGGGTTGTCTGCTGTGGAGCAGTGCTGCGATGTGGCCGTGTGTGTCCCTGCTATTTACATACCGCAGGTGCAGACCCAGTTGGCAAACTCAGGTGTGGCGTGGGGTGCACAAGATGTGTCGTCTCATGAAAGCGGTGCCTACACAGGAGAAACAAGCGGTGCGATGCTGCGCGAATTTGCGTGCCGCTATGTGCTGGTCGGTCATTCTGAGCGCAGGCAGTATCACGGTGAGTCAGATGTTGTCGTGGCAGCCAAAGCGCAGCGCGCCCTGGCATTTGGTATCACCCCCATTGTGTGTGTGGGCGAATCGCTGGCAGAGCGCGAATCTGGCGAAACCATGGCGGTGGTCAAGCGGCAATTGGCTGCGGTCATCCACGCTGTGGGTCACTGCGTATCCGAGGTGGTCGTTGCTTATGAACCGGTCTGGGCCATCGGTACGGGCCGAACAGCTTCCCCTGATCAGGCGCAAGAGGTACACGCCGTGTTGCGTGCTCAATTGGCGGCTGCATCTACTCGCGGCCAAGGGCCAAGAATTCTGTACGGTGGCAGTATGAATGCTGCGAACGCGGCAGATTTGCTCGGCCAGCCAGATATTGATGGGGGGTTGATCGGTGGCGCTTCGTTGAAGGTGCCGGATTTCCTTTCCATCATTGCTGCGGCAAGCGTGATTCGATGAATTCAAGATATTGACAGGAGTTTTTGTGAACATTCTTTTTACTCTCTTATTGGTGTTGCAGATTGGTGCGGCTGTTGCGATGATTGGTCTGATCTTGGTGCAGCATGGCAAGGGTGCTGACGCAGGTGCAGCGTTTGGCAGCGGTGGTTCGGGTTCGGCAAGCCTGTTCGGTGCCAGTGGCAGTGCCAATTTCTTGTCGCGCACCACTGCGGTGCTGGCGACGGTGTTTTTGGTGTCCACGCTCATGCTTGCATCGGTTGGTAGCAAGCGACCAACCAGCAGCGGCAGTGTGTTAGACGGCGTGGCTGCGCCGGCAAATGTCCCTCCTGTGTCAGCACCTGCGGAGCCTGCCGCACCTGCAACAGGTTCTGCCCAGATTCCTGGTAAATAAGTATTACCCCGGCCAGTATGAGGGTGGCTAAAACTGCCTGATATGGGGAAATCCCGGGGCTAATCAAGTTACAATCACAGGCTGAAATGCGAGGTGAAACGCCTCCTGTGTTTCAGTCTTATCAGCCGACGTGGTGAAATTGGTAGACACGCTATCTTGAGGGGGTAGTGGCGAAAGCTGTGCGAGTTCGAGTCTCGCCGTCGGCACCAAATTTGGAAAACACGACGCTACCGCAGCGTCATTGGAGCCATTGAATGGAACTAGAACAGTATTTGCCGGTGCTCTTGTTCATTCTGGTTGGCCTTTCCATAGGGGTCATCCCTCAGGCATTGGGTTACATTCTGGGTCCCAATCGACCTGATGCAGAAAAGAATTCCCCTTACGAGTGTGGATTCGAGGCGTTTGAAGACGCGCGCATGAAGTTTGATGTGCGTTATTACCTCGTTGCCATTCTTTTCATTCTTTTTGACCTGGAAATCGCGTTTCTGATCCCTTGGGCGGTTGCGTTTTCCGATATCGGTCTCACGGGCTTTGTGGCTGGTGTGGTCTTCTTGGCCATTCTGGTTGTGGGATTTGCCTATGAGTGGAAAAAAGGCGCCCTTGACTGGGAATGACATTCGGAGCAACACATCATGATCGAGGGTGTATTCAAAGAGGGTTTTGCCACCACCAGTTATGACTCGGTGGTGAACTGGGCCAAAACCGGATCGTTGTGGCCTATGACGTTTGGCTTGGCGTGTTGTGCGGTTGAAATGATGCACGCTGCCACGGCGCGCTATGACTTGGCGCGCTTTGGTGCGGAGGTGTTTCGTGCCAGTCCGCGCCAATCTGATCTCATGATCGTTGCGGGCACGCTCTGCAACAAAATGGCGCCTGCTTTACGCAAGGTGTATGACCAGATGGCTGAGCCACGTTGGGTGTTGTCCATGGGTTCGTGTGCCAATGGTGGTGGCTACTATCACTACAGTTATTCTGTGGTCAGGGGGTGCGATCGCATCGTGCCGGTCGACGTCTATGTGCCGGGCTGTCCTCCAACCGCAGAGGCATTGCTGTACGGCATCATTCAGCTGCAGCAAAAAATCCGCCGCACCAACACCATTGCTCGGGTTTGAGACATGACAGGAAACGCTTTGATCGAAAATGCATTTGAAAGTGCAGTCAAGTCTGCGCTTGGAAAAGCGGTGCTGGATCTGGTTTGTAGCCGTGGCGAGTGGACATTGGCATTGAAGCCTGTGGACTATTTTGATGCGATGGCCCGTTTGAGAGTGTCGCCCGGTCTCAGATTTGAGCAATTGATTGATCTGTGTGGTGTTGACTATCAAGACTATGCCGGTGCGTGTGTGCAAGGCGGTCGTTTTGGCGTTGTTGTTCACCTCCTGTCTGTTCAATTGAATCAGCGCTTGCGCGTGCGTGTTTTGGCGGCTGATGACAGTTTTCCTTGCGTCCCTTCGATCAGTAGCATCTGGGCTTCGGCCGCGTGGTGTGAGCGTGAGGCATTTGATCTGTATGGCGTGATGTTTGATGGTCACAACGACTTGCGCCGCATCCTGACCGACTATGGTTTCGTGGGTCATCCATTCCGCAAGGATTTCCCCATATCTGGGCATGTAGAGATGCGGTATGACGCGGAGCGTCAACGTGTGGTGTACGAGCCTGTGTCCATTGAACCGCGTGAAAACACTCCGCGTATTGTTCGTGAAGAGAACTATGGGGGGCTGCACTGAGGTTTCCTCGGTAGCGTTCTTATGGCAGAAATCAAGAATTACACCCTTAACTTCGGTCCACAACATCCAGCTGCACACGGCGTACTGCGTCTGGTTTTGGAGTTGGATGGAGAGGTCGTTCAGCGCGCGGATCCGCACATCGGCTTGTTGCATCGCGCGACAGAGAAGCTTGCTGAGCACAAGACATTCATTCAGTCGCTGCCGTACATGGACCGCTTGGACTACGTGTCCATGATGTGCAATGAGCATGCCTACTGTCTGGCTATAGAAAAGCTGTTGGGTGTAGATGTCCCCGTTCGGGCTCAATACATCCGCGTGATGTTTTCAGAGATTACCCGCATGCTCAATCACTTGATGTGGTTGGGATCTCATGGCAACGATTGCGGGAGTTCTACTATTCTGATCTACGCCTTCCGTGAGCGTGAAGATCTGTTTGACATGTATGAGGCTGTGTCGGGCGCACGTATGCATGCAGCCTATTTCCGTCCCGGTGGCGTGTACCGGGATCTGCCTGACACGATGCCGCAGTACAAGGCCAACAAGGTCCGCAATGCGCGTGGTATTGCGCAGTTAAATGAAAACCGTCAAGGCTCCTTGCTCGACTTCATCGAAGATTTCACGCAACGCTTTCCCACATACTTGGCTGAATACCACACCCTGTTGACCGACAACCGGATCTGGAAGCAGCGTACAGTCGGTATTGGTGTGGTCGAGCCGGATCGGGCTTTGAATTTGGGTATGACTGGGCCTATGCTGCGCGGCTCAGGCATTGCCTGGGATTTGCGTAAAAAGCAGCCTTACGACAGCTATGCTGCGCTCGATTTTGACATCCCGGTTGGTAAGACTGGTGATTGCTACGATCGGTATCTTGTTCGCATGGAAGAGATGAACCAGTCTAATCGGATCATCAAACAATGCGTGGACTGGTTGCGTGCGAATCCGGGACCTGTGATAACCGCCAATCACAAGGTGGCGCCGCCTTCACGTGCTTCGATGAAGTCGAGCATGGAAGAGTTGATTCATCATTTCAAATTGTTTACAGAGGGTTTCCACGTGCCAGAGGGCGAGGCCTATGCAGCTGTGGAGCATCCAAAGGGTGAATTTGGCATTTATCTGGTGAGTGACGGGGCGAATAAACCATACCGCATGAAAATCCGTGCGCCGGGATTCACGCATCTGTCAACTTTGGATGAAATGGCTCGGGGTCATATGCTGGCAGATGCTGTTGCCATCATCGGCACCATGGACATTGTTTTTGGAGAGATTGACCGATGATCACCGCGGAAATGCGTGCACGTTTTGACCGAGAGACTGCAAAGTACCCGGCCGAGCAGCGTCAATCCGCTGTCATGGCCTGTCTGTCCATCGTTCAAGATGAGTTGGGCTACGTAAGTCCTGACAGTGAAAATCATCTTGCTGAATACTTGGGCATGCCTGTGATGGCTGTTCATGAGGTGACAACGTTTTACAACATGTACAACCAGAGGGCGGTTGGTAAGTTCAAGTTGAATGTGTGCACCAATCTGCCCTGCCAATTGCGAGACGGGGCAAAAGCGCTGAAGCATCTGGAGCAAAAATTGGGTGTGCACATGGGTGAAACAACATCAGATGGCCTCTTTACATTGCAGCAGAGCGAGTGCTTGGGTGCGTGTGCAGATTCACCGGTCTTGTTGGTGAATGATCGTCACATGTGCAGTTTCATGAGCACCGACAAGCTCAATCAGCTGATTGACGGCCTGCGTGCCGCTGAGGGCAAGGCATGAGCGTGCAGCAAGTGATCTCACAATTCCTGGCGACAGGTTCAGAGACCTGTTTTCATGGTCGTCACATCAATCCGCAGATCTATGCCGGTCTGAACGGCAGCAACTGGTCTTTGCAGGACTATGTGGCTCGCGGTGGGTATCAGGCTCTGCGCAAAATTCTCGGACAAGATGGTGGAGAGGGTTTGACGCAGGACCAAGTGATTGCCACAGTCAAGGAATCGTCTTTGCGTGGTCGTGGCGGTGCAGGCTTCCCGACGGGGCTGAAGTGGAGCTTCATGCCACGGCAGTTCCCAGGTCAAAAATACCTGGTTTGCAATTCGGACGAAGGTGAGCCAGGCACGTGTAAGGACCGCGACATTCTGCTCTATAACCCTCATATTGTGATTGAGGGTATGGCTATTGCAGCCTATGCCATGGGCATCAGCGTCGGGTACAACTACATTCACGGCGAAATTTTTGAGGCGTATGAGCGTTTCGAAGCTGCGTTGGATGAGGCGCGTGCAGCAGGGCACCTTGGCGATAACATTTACGGCAGCAACTTCAGCTTTCAGTTGCATGCACACCATGGCTTTGGTGCGTATATTTGTGGGGAAGAGACGGCACTGCTGGAGTCACTGGAAGGTAAGAAGGGTCAACCACGTTATAAACCCCCTTTTCCTGCGAGCTTCGGTCTCTATGGTAAGCCCACGACCATCAACAACACCGAAACATTTGCCGCGGTGCCATGGATCATTCGCAACGGTGGGCAAGCCTATCTCGAATGTGGCAAACCCAACAACGGCGGCACCAAAATTTTCTCCGTCAGTGGTGATGTCGAACGCCCAGGCAACTATGAAGTCCCGATGGGTACGCCATTCAGTACCTTGCTTGAACTGGCTGGAGGTGTGCGGACTGGTCGCCAATTGAAGGCTGTCATCCCGGGTGGATCGTCATCGCCGGTTCTACCTGCCGCTGTCATGATGGGTTGTACTCTCGACTATGACTCTATTGCAAAGGCCGGTTCCATGCTCGGTTCTGGGGCCATCATCGTGATGGACGACAGCCGTTGCATGGTCGAATCCCTGTTGCGCCTGTCTTATTTCTACATGCACGAGAGTTGTGGTCAGTGCACGCCTTGTCGTGAGGGAACAGGTTGGTTGTGGCGCTTGGTTGATCGCATTTACCGAGGCGAAGGAAGGCCAGCAGACATGAATTTGCTGGACAACGTGGCTGAAAACATCATGGGACGCACTATTTGTGCGTTGGGCGATGCGGCTGCAATGCCGGTGCGGGCCATGATCAAACATTTCCGCCCTGAGTTTGAACGCATGATCAAGGTAGATGCTTCCGCATCCCAAGCCGCTTGAATCCGAGAAATACCATGGTGGAAATCGAACTCGACGGCAAAAAAGTAGAAGTTGCGCCAGGCAGCGTGGTCATGCATGCGGCTGAAAAGGCTGGCGTCTACATTCCCCATTTCTGCTATCACAAGAAGCTTTCTATTGCGGCAAGTTGCCGCATGTGCTTGGTTGAAGTTGAAAAGGCTCCCAAGCCAATGCCCGCATGCGCGACGCCTGTTACGCAGGGCATGGTTGTGAGAACGAAGACTGACAAAGCAATCAAGGCCCAGCAGTCTGTGATGGAGTTTCTGCTGATCAATCACCCTTTGGATTGTCCAATATGCGATCAAGGCGGTGAATGCCAGTTGCAGGATTTGGCGGTAGGTTATGGTGCTACCTCATCACGCTACGAAGAAGAAAAGCGAGTTGTACCTCACAAAGATGTGGGTCCGTTGGTTTCCATGGAGGAGATGAGTCGTTGCATTCACTGCACACGATGCGTTCGTTTTGGGCAAGAAATTGCCGGCGAAATGGAACTGGGCATGTCGCATCGTGGTGAGCATGCGGAAATTGAAACGTTCCTCGGCAAAACCATTGACTCTGAGCTGTCGGGTAACATGATAGACATTTGCCCGGTTGGTGCACTGACAAGCAAGCCCTTCCGCTACAGTGCACGCACCTGGGAAATGTCTCGTCGGCGCTCGGTCAGTCCCCACGATTCAACGGGCGCAAATTTGGTTATTCAAGTCAAAAATCATCGCGTGATGCGCGTGATTCCTTTTGAAAATGAAGCTGTTAACGAGTGCTGGATTGCAGACCGTGATCGTTTCTCATATGAAGCACTGAACAGCGCCGAGCGCCTGACGCAGCCCATGTTGAAGCAGGGTGGCGAATGGAAAACAGTGGACTGGCAAACGGCTCTGGAATACGTCGTGAATGGCTTGGTTGATATCAAGTCTCAGCACGGCGCAAATGCCATTGGGTTGTTGGCCAGCCCCCACAGCACGGTTGAAGAGCTGTATTTGGCTGGCGCTCTTGTGCGTGGCTTGGGTTCGAAAAGCATTGATTACAGATTGCGTAACGCGGAGCACGTAGTTGCTGGTGGCGTGCGTTGGCTGGGGCGCAGCATTGCCTCTCTTTCCGTCGTCGATCGCGTTTTGATTGTGGGCAGCAATCTGCGCAAGGAGCATCCACTGTTCGCGCAGCGCATTCGTCAGGCTGCCAAACGCGGTGCAAAGGTGTACGCGGTTGGCAGTACACGATCCGAAGATTGGGCCCTTGCGCTGCAAGGTGCGGTTCAGATATCTGCCGCAGAATGGTTTGCAGAGTTGGGCAAGATTGCCACTGCAGTGGCAGTGCTAAAAGATGTACCCGCACCCACATCTGCGGAGGCTGATGACGCGGCGACAGCTGTGGCTAAGGCACTCGTCAGTGGAAATGAAAAGGCTATTTTGCTTGGTAATGCAGTTGCGCACCACGAGCACGCATCTGCTTTGTTGGGGCTTGCGAACTGGATTGGGCAGCAAACTGGTGCAACTGTCGGTTACTTGACGGAGGCCGCGAATACTGTGGGTGCCCAATTGGTCAGTGCGGTGCCTGAGAATGGTGGTCTGAACGCAAAACAGATGCTTGAGGGTGCTGCCAAGGCATTGTTTCTGCTGAATGTAGAGCCTGGTTTGGATACGTCAGGTGGTAAAGCTGCGATCTCTGGCGTTGCGAAATCACAGATGGTGGTTACCTTGAGCCCGTTCCGCACAAACCTTGACTGTAGTGATGTGCTCCTGCCCATTTCTCCATTCAGTGAAACAGCAGGTTCTTTTGTGAATGCTGAGGGCCTATTGCAGTCTTTCCATGCCGTTGTGAAGCCTTTGGGAGACACACGACCCGCGTGGAAGGTATTGCGGGTGATTGCCAATATGTTGGGGTTGCAAGGCTTGCAACAAGAGTCTGCACCGGATGTGTTGAGTGCGGCTCTTCCTGGTGTTGTGTCGGGTCAACTGGTGCCGGGCTTGAAACTGAGCAATGCCCAGTCTCTTGTGAGCGGGGTGAGTGCTTCTTCGACGGTGCCTTGCACCGCATCTATTTACCAGCTTGACGGGTTGGTGCGCCGTTCGTCTTCGCTGCAAATGACCGCAGATGCCCGAGCTGCAGCTGCTTCGACCGGAGTCGCCGCATGATTGACGCTATTTACAACGGGGGTATGAACCTGATTTCGGCAGCTTGGTGGACAACTGCTGCATGGCCAGTGCTTTGGGTGCTGCTCAAAATTGTCGTGCTGCTTGCACCATTGATGGGGGCTGTTGCTTATTTGACGCTTTGGGAGCGCAAATTACTTGCATTCATGCAAGTGCGTTTGGGGCCGAACAGGGTTGGTCCTATGGGTCTGTTGCAGCCCATTGCTGACGCTGTCAAGCTGCTGACCAAGGAGTTGATTCAGCCAACAGCAGCTGCCAAAGGATTGTTTATTTTGGGTCCCATCATGGCGATCATGCCTGCGCTGGCGGCGTGGGTTGCTGTGCCGTTTGGGCCTGAGGCCGTACTCGCTAACGTTAACGCTGGGTTACTCGTGATTTTGGCCATTACTTCTATCGAAGTGTATGGCGTGATCATTGCGGGTTGGGCATCGAATTCCAAGTACGCGTTTTTGGGTGCCTTGCGTGCTTCTGCACAAATGGTCAGTTACGAAATTGCCATTGGGTTCTGCTTCTTGGTTGTGGTGATGGTTTCAGGCAGCTTGAATTTGGTGGATGTTGTTGCTTCCCAGGGGCGGGGGATCGGCGCGTCTATGGGGTTGACTTTCCTGTCTTGGAACTGGTTACCTTTGTTGCCGATTTTTGTTGTTTACATCATTTCTGGCATTGCTGAGACAAACCGGCATCCATTTGACGTGGTGGAAGGCGAAGCCGAAATCGTAGCAGGCCACATGGTTGAGTACTCAGGTATGGGTTTTGCCATCTTCTTCTTGGCCGAATACGCCAGCATGTGGTTGGTGTCCATCCTTGCCGTGTTGATGTTCATGGGCGGATGGCAGTCGCCGATTGACAGTCAGTTGTTCAACTGGATTCCAGGCTGGATTTGGTTGGGTATCAAAACGTTCTTTGTGGTGTCGTTGTTCCTGTGGGTGCGCGCAACGTTTCCACGGTTCCGTTATGACCAGATCATGCGTTTGGGTTGGAAGATTTTCATTCCAGTGACCCTCATCTGGTTGCTGTTGGTGGGTGCATTGATGCAAACCCCTTGGAATATCTGGAAATAAACAGGCGGTTTTGAACATGTCTACTGCAGCGGTTGCACCGTTTTCTATCAGTGATTTTCTGAAGAGCTTCCTTTTGGTGGAGTTGTTCAAGGGCATGGCGTTGACCGGCCGTTATACCTTTCGGCGGAAGGTCACGATTCAATTTCCAGAAGAGAAAACCCCTTTATCCCCCCGGTTTCGCGGTCTGCATGCACTGCGTCGGTATGAAAACGGCGAAGAACGTTGCATTGCATGCAAGTTGTGCGAAGCGGTTTGTCCAGCCATGGCGATCACCATCGAGTCAGATGTGCGTGCTGATGGCAGTCGCCGTACCACCCGCTATGACATTGATCTGACGAAATGCATTTTTTGCGGGTTTTGTGAAGAAAGCTGTCCGGTGGATTCCATTGTGGAAACTCACATTCTGGAATACCACGGTGAAAAGAGGGGTGACCTTTATTTCACCAAGGAAATGTTGTTGGCTGTCGGTGATCGCTATGAGCCTGAGATTGCCAAGGCGAAAGCAGCGGATGCCAAATACCGCTGAAGCAACCTAACTATCAAAGTCAGTTATGGATTACCAGACCGGTTTTTTCTACTTCTTCTCTGCAGTGTTGCTGTTCGCGGCCTTGCGAGTCGTTACGGCGCGGAATCCCGTGCATGCAGTGCTGTACCTGATGCTCGCTTTTTCTCAGGCAGCGGCAATATGGCTCATTCTCAAAGCCGAGTTTTTAGGTTTGACACTCGTCTTGGTGTATTTGGGTGCTGTCATGGTGTTGTTCCTGTTCGTCGTGATGATGCTGGACATCCGTATTGATGCTGTACGCAAAGGTTTTTGGCAGCATGTGCCGCTCGCACTCGCGTTGGGTGGATTGGTCGCTGGTGAATTGGCCGCTATCTTGTGGACAGGCTTCAATAACTTGACGCCTCTAGCCGGGAATGCCGTAGCTGGTGCAGCCGCCAAATCAAATACCCACGCATTGGGTGTGCTGTTGTACACGGAGTATCTGTATCCCATCCAAGCTGCCGCGGTCATCCTGCTCGTTGCGATGGTTGCTGCCATCGCGTTGACGCTGCGTCATCGAAAGGACAGCAAGGCAATCAATCCGAGCTTGCAGGTTCACGTTCGGGCAAAAGACCGCTTGGTTGTTGTCAGCATGCCTGCAACCGTTGCTGCCACGGTCAGTCCTGTAGCGAATGCCGAAGGGGTTAATAAATGAGTTTGACGCTGGGTCACTTCTTAGGGTTAGGCGCCATTTTGTTTGCGCTTTCTGTCACAGGTATTTTCCTGAATCGCAAGAATTTGATCGTGCTGTTGATGGCGATCGAGTTGATGCTGCTGGCAGTGAACATGAATTTCGTAGCGTTCTCCCATTATTTGGGAGATATGCACGGCCAAGTTTTCGTGTTTTTCATTCTGACCGTTGCTGCGGCCGAATCGGCCATTGGTCTGGCCATATTGGTCTTGCTGTTCCGCAACAAGTCTTCAATCAACGTCGATGAGCTGAATCAGCTCAAGGGCTGATTCAGGAAACAAGAAAAGATATGAGCTCGACGCTTTCAGCCAGCACGCTTCTGGCAGTTCCTTTGGCGCCATTGGTGGGTTCAGCACTCGCTGGTGTGTTCGGTACAAAATTTGGCGGTAACTGGATCGGTCGCAGGCTGGCCCATACACTGACCATTCTCGGTGTGGCCGTGGCATTTGTGTTATCTGCACTGACGCTGAAAGACGTGGCCATTGATGGCGCCCGCTTCAATCAGACCATTTATGAATGGATGGTTGTGGGTGGATTGAAGATGGAAATTGGTTTCATGGTGGACGGACTCACCGCCATGATGATGTGTGTGGTGACATTCGTTTCATTGATGGTGCATCTCTACACCATAGGGTATATGGAGGAGGATGAGGGTTACAACCGCTTTTTCGCCTACATCTCGCTGTTCACGTTCTCCATGCTCATGCTGGTCATGAGCAATAACCTGTTGCAGCTGTTCTTTGGCTGGGAAGCTGTTGGCTTGGTTTCATACTTGTTGATTGGGTTCTGGTTCAACAAACCAACGGCCATTTTTGCCAACATGAAGGCATTTCTGGTCAACCGAGTAGGTGATTTTGGTTTCATCTTGGGTATTGGTTTACTGGCAGCGTTCACTGACAGTTTGAATTACTTGGATGTTTTTGCAAAAGCATCTTCCCTTGTTGACCTGACGTTGCCAGGTACGGCTTGGTCTCTTGTCACCGTGATTTGTATTTGCCTGTTCATCGGTGCAATGGGCAAGTCTGCTCAGTTTCCATTGCATGTCTGGTTGCCTGACTCGATGGAAGGCCCCACACCTATCTCTGCATTGATTCATGCGGCAACCATGGTGACCGCCGGTATCTTTATGGTTGCGCGGATGTCACCACTTTTCGAGTTGAGTGACACGGCCTTGAACCTGATTTTGATCATTGGTGCCATCACGGCGCTGTTCATGGGGTTTTTGGGCATCATTCAGAACGACATCAAACGTGTGGTTGCTTATTCGACCTTGTCCCAGTTGGGTTACATGACTGTGGCATTGGGTGCTTCAGCTTATTCCGTCGCTGTCTTTCACTTGATGACACATGCGTTTTTCAAGGCGTTGTTGTTCCTCGGTGCTGGTTCCGTGATCATGGGCATGCACCACAACCAGGACATTCGCTGGATGGGTGGCGTGCGCAAGTACATGCCCATCACGTGGATCACATCTTTGCTTGGCTCGTTGGCGCTGATCGGAACCCCACTGTTTTCCGGTTTCTATTCCAAAGACAGCATCATTGAAGCTGTTCACATGAGCAATTTGCCTGCGTCTGGGTTTGCTTATTTCGCAGTCATTGCGGGTGTGTTCATCACCGCGTTCTATTCTTTCCGGATGTACTTCCTCGTGTTCCACGGCAAGGAACGTTACGACCAGAATCCTGATGCTCATCACGATGACCACCACCATGATGACCACGGTCATCATGGGCACGATGCGAAACCACATGAGTCACCTTGGGTTGTGACGGTGCCTCTCGTGCTGCTGGCAATTCCGTCGGTTGTCATTGGTTTTATGACAGTCATGCCTATGCTCTTCGGTGATTTCCTGAAGGATGCAATCACGGTCAATGGTGCAGTGCATCCAGCGATGGCTGGTCTGGAGCATGTCATCCATGGTCCAACTGAACTGGCATTGCATGCATTCAGCTCGTTGCCTTTCTGGTTGGCTGTGTCTGGTGTGGTGGTGGCTTGGTACATGTACATGATCAACCCCGCTGTCCCGGCTGCATTCAAACGTGCTTTGCAGCCCATCTACACATTGCTGGAAAACAAGTACTACCTTGATGCTTTCAATGAAAACGTGCTTGCCCGCGGTGCGCGTGCACTGGGCACCGGTTTCTGGAAGGCTGGCGACCAGGGACTGATTGAAGGTGGTGTGGTCAATGCAAGCTGGAAGCTCGTTGGCTTGGTCTCCAGAGGCGTCAAGCTCATGCAAACAGGCTATCTCTACCACTATGCCCTTGTCATGCTGGTCGGCTTGTTCGTGTTCCTCACATATTTCGTTTGGCTCGCCAAGTAAGGAGAACAATTAAATGGGTTTGTTGAGCCTTGCGATTTGGGTTCCGATTGTCATCGGGACAGTGTTGCTCGCCTTGGGGCGTGACGAACAGGCTGGTGTGGTGCGCTGGATGGCACTCATCGGTGCTGTGCTCAGTTTGCTGATCACCGTACCGCTGTACACCGGCTTTGCTGTTGACTCGGCTGCGATGCAGTTTGTTGAGAATGCACTTTGGATAGAACGGTTCAATATCCACTACCACCTGGGTGTGGATGGCATATCTTTGTGGCTGATCCCGCTGACGGCGTTCATCACGGTTGTTGTCGTGATTTCCGCCTGGGAAGTCATCACTGAGCGGGTGAACCAGTACATGGGGGCGTTCCTCATTTTGTCCGGATTGATGATCGGTGTGTTCAGCGCGCTGGATGGCATGCTGTTCTACGTGTTTTTCGAAGCAACGCTGATTCCGATGTATCTGATCATCGGCATTTGGGGTGGCCCGAACAAGATTTACGCTGCATTCAAGTTTTTCCTGTA
>JACCDS010489557.1_pt1 | contig 17721 bp, 15 predicted proteins | sample 7446441 | NCBI WGS metagenome assembly JACCDS01 (sample SAMN15323445, study PRJNA562643) | freshwater metagenome | isolation source: river surface water | place: USA:Blue River Watershed | collected 2017-08-17
CATTGAACAATTTCATTGCTTCAATAATACAAACCACTTTACCTGGGCTTACTTCTGTTCCTTCTTCTGCCATTAATGGCTTATCAGGAGCAGCTCTTCTATAGAAAGTACCAATCATTGGACTCTTAATAGTAATTAGATTATCTGTTGCAGCAGCTGGAGCTGGAGCAGCAGAAGTTGGGGCAGCGGCAGCTACTGGAGCTGGAGCTGGTGCTGGAGCAGCAGCATATACTGGTGCAGAACTAACTGTAACTCTTTCTTCTTTTTGTTTGATGGTTACTTTACCGTCCTTGTCTTCGATGCTGATTTCACCGATATTACTCTTGTTAACCACCTTGATTAAATCATGAATTTGTTTTAAGTCCATTTTTAGCAATTTTGGGTAAAATTGGAGTATTTTTATCAAAAATCACAATAAAATGACCTTTTTTTATCCAAAAATGGCCATTTTTTGTAATATTTAGAAAAGCTAGAAAACAAAAAAGGGCCTAAAAAGGCCCTTTTTTAAAATCATTAGAGTGTAAATTTTAAAGGCCTTAAATTTCAAAAAGGCTTATAATAACTAAAGAAGGGACTCCTTTACGGGGTCCCTTCTTTAGTTTCATTAGAGTGTTTTTAATCAAGCTTTATTTTCAAAGTAAAAGCTTGATTAAAAACTACTTAACTCTTTCTACATATTCACCACTCTTAGTATTAATCTTGATCTTCTCCCCTTCGTTCACGAATAAAGGCACCATTACTGTTGCACCAGACTCGATAGTAGCAGCTTTTAAAGCACGAGTTGCAGTATCACCCTTAACTCCTGGTTCGCAATAAGTAATCAATACATCGATCTTTTCTGGCAATTCAGCACCAATTGGCATTTCAGTTTCTGTATTCATAAATACAAATACTTCAGCACCTTCTTTTAAGAACTGAGGAGCATCAATCATTTCTTCAGCCATTGCGATTTGCTCAAAAGTCTCATTGTTCATTAAGTTATAACCGCTATCATCTTTGTATAAAAATTGGAAAGCTTTTTTCTCAACACGCACGGGGAACACGGTTTCACCGCTATTCCAAGTTTTCTCAATAGAACGGTTATTATCCACGCCCTTTAATTTTGCCCAAACTTTTGCAGCTGCACGAGCAGTTTTATTTTCACCAAATTCTACTACAGAGTATAAACTACCATCTAATTTTAAGATCATTCCACGACTGATGTCTGATGTTGTTGCCATAATGTTGTTTTTTAATTTGTCTTTGCGAGGCACAAAAGTAGCACTTGCCGGCCATTTATAAAAAAACCTATAATTTTTGTTGGTAAATAAGGGTAAAAAATGGCTGTTTAGCGTATTTTTGCGCCACAAATAACAAATTCAGAGCACATGTCAGTATTAGTTAACAAAAATTCGAAGATCATTGTACAAGGTTTTACCGGTACAGAAGGTAGTTTCCATGCATCTCAAATGATTGAATATGGAACGCAGTTGGTAGGTGGTGTAACTCCAGGTAAAGGTGGTACTACTCATTTAGATCGTCCAGTATTTAATACTGTAGCGGACGCAGTTAAAACAACTGGTGCTGATGTAAGTATCATATTTGTACCTCCAGCTTTTGCTGCTGATGCAATTATGGAAGCTGCAGATGCAGGTATTGCTTTGGTTGTTTGTATTACAGAAGGTATCCCAGTGCAGGATATGGTGAAAGTGAAAAATTATTTATTAGGTAAGACTACAAGATTAATAGGACCTAACTGTCCAGGTGTGATCACAGCTGAAGAAGCAAAAGTGGGTATCATGCCAGGATTTATTTTCAAGAAAGGAACTATCGGTATCGTATCTAAGAGTGGTACTTTAACTTATGAAGCAGCTGACCAAGTAGTGAAAGCTGGTTTAGGTATTACTACTGCAATCGGTATTGGTGGTGATCCAATTATTGGAACAACTACTAAAGAAGCTGTAGAATTATTAATGAACGATCCAGCGACTGAAGGTATCATCATGATTGGTGAGATTGGTGGTAGCATGGAAGCTGATGCTGCAAATTGGATCAAAGACAATATGAAAAAACCAGTAGTTGGATTTATCGCTGGTCAAACTGCTCCTCCAGGTCGCCGTATGGGTCATGCTGGTGCCATTGTTGGTGGTGCTGATGATACAGCCGCTGCTAAAATGAAAATTATGGCTGCATGTGGCATTCATGTTTGTGCTAGCCCTGCTGATATTGGTAAAACAATGGCAGCTGCTTTAAAGAAATAAGCAAACCTTTTTATAGCAATCCCTTATCCCAAAAAGATAAGGGATTTTTTATTGTACTTTTGAGAGATGAACAAAGTCTTATTGAGTTTATTATTATTAATTGCCAGCAGCAATAGTTGGGGACAAACCAAAGCACTTAAAATTATTTGTACGCCACCTGCTAAAGTAAATGCTGGACAATCTATTAAATTACAAGTGAAGGTTTCGCATCAATTAAAGGAAGAGAAAACGGGCACTTTAACTTTAGCATTGTATAATCACACCACTGGCAAGTCAGTAGATGGTTGGTTTATCAATATTTTTCCATTTCAATATTTCACAACCATTGATAAAGAAAATTTTGAAGTAGAATTTCCATTCACTGTGCCTCATGAATATAAAGGAAGTTTTGACATTGAGTTAGTTGCAAAAGTGCAAGCGCAAAAAGATAGCGTTAGGTATACAGTATTCACTAATGCCCAAAAATAAGTGCGACCCACATGACAACTCCATTAGATTATATCATTATTGGGCAAGGTTTGGTGGGTACTTGGATGAGTTACTATGCTCAAAAAGCTGGCAAGACTTTTATAATAATAAATGATCCCAAAATCCCCTCTTCCACTTCTGTTGCAAGTGGAGTGATTAATCCAGTTACAGGAAGAAGAATTGTACAAACTTGGAAAATCGACGAGTTGCTTCCTAATGCAGTAAATGCCTACAAAGAATTAGGAAATCATTTAGACCAACAATTGATTCAAGAAGCACCGGTTGTTTTGTTACATCCTACTTTGCAAATGAAAGAAAGTTTTGAGTATAGATTAACACATGAAAATGTTTATTTAAGCAATAACAATACAACTGATTTTGACTCCTTTTTCAAGACACCCTTTGGTACAGGACAAATTAATAGTAGTTATTGGATTGATTTAAATACCATGTTAGATGCTTGGAAAAAGAAATTAGTTAAATCAAAGGCTTTGATAGAAGAACGATTTGAATTGACTGATTTAGTTGTTGAAAAAGAACAAGTTCAGTGGAAGTCATTTACCGCAAAGCATATTATTTTTTGTGACGGAAATAATAGCATGCAGAATAATTATTTTAAAGCGCTACCCTTTGCACCTAACAAAGGAGAAGCTTTAATTGTATCTATAAAAGGCTTATCCAATCAATTTATTTATAAAAATAGTGTGTCAATAGTACCTTGGAAAGAAGATCTATTTTGGGTGGGTTCTAATTATGAATGGGATTTTAAAGACGCATCTCCTAGTGCTGCTTTTAAAGAGAAAATGATTCAAGCTTTAAATAACTTCTTAAAAGTCCCCTATACCATTGTAGATCATATAACAGGTATTAGACCTGCCAATACAGAGAGAAGACCATTTGTAGGGACGCACCCCAACTACCCATCTTTAGCAATTTGCAATGGAATGGGAACAAAGGGCTGTTCATTAGCACCTTATTTTTCTAAACAATTAATTGATTATCTTGACAACGGAAAAGCCCTGGATCCAGAGGCCGATATTAAAAGATTTGAAAGTATATAACACATAAACTATGTCAGACAACAAAACAACATTTTATAATATTCCCATCGCTTATCGTAAGATGGAAAATTTACATATTGTTTTTTGGTTATTCAAAGATATTGCTTGGTGCTTATCATTAAAGTTGCTTGGCGTTACCATGATTATTCCAACCATGGCTATTTCTATCATCATTGCATGGAGAACAAGAAAAATTGTTTCAGAGTTATGTCACAACATCGCAATCACTGTATGGATTAGCGCTAACTCTTTTTGGATGTGTACTGAATTCTTTGGCGTTGATCATCTGATTGTATATGGCAATACTACCGTAAAACATTTAGCCATGATTCCTTTTGTAACTGGTGTAATTATTTTAGCTTATTACTATTTATGGTATAAGCCAAGACATCAAGATGAAGCTCAGACTTTATAAATATTTCTTTAATTGATTGGCTCTTAATGCTGTGATGATTCCTAAACTACCCACAGTTAAAAAAGCCCATCTTAATCCAATTGCTTGAGATAAAAATCCAATGATGGGTGGACCAATTAAGAACCCAAAAAAGCCAACAGAGGAAACAGAAGCTAGTGCTATACTAACCTGGCTTGGCTCTGTGGTTTTACCAACAGTTCCATAAATAGTAGGTATTACAGAAGATACCCCAAAGCCTACCAGCATAAATCCAATGGAACTAATTAATAAACTTGGATAAATAGTCGCAATAATTAAACCAATGGTTACTACCATACCACTTAAGACCAATTGTTTTCTTGCACCCCAATAATTAATTAAATTATCAGAAAACATTCTTCCTGTAGTCATACTTCCCATAAAACAGATATATCCTGTGGTTCTCCATTCAGCACTTGCTTTTACAATATCTTGAAAGTATACCCCACTCCAATCAAACATCATCCCTTCACAAATCATATTACTGAATGCAATTAATCCAAACTGCCACATCAAAGGGCTAGGCTTGGTCCATAATTTTGCAACATGATTTTTATTGGGCTCTCCTGGCATTAAATAGTGACGAGTAAAAAATAAAAAAATCCAACCTACAATAGCCACTGATATAAATTGTTGCAATGGCGAAATAGCATGTGCTACAAAAAATCCACCAAGCACCCCTCCAGAAAATCCAGCCAAACTCCAAAATCCATGAAATCTTGAAGTAATACTTTTATCAAATAATTTGGATAATGCTGCCGCTTGTGTATTCACCGACACATTAAACATATTACCTGCCATTCCAAAAAAGAATAAAGTGATCGCTAACAAAATGGTGGTATTGGCAAATCCTAAAGCAACCAATGTTAATGGATAAATAATGGCTGCAATAGAAACAATCTTCTTGCTACCATACCTAGCAGTTAAAGTGCCTGAAATAGGTATACCTAAAAATGAGCCAATAGGTAAGAAAAACAATAACCCCCCAAATGCTCCATCACTCAACCCTAATTGCATTTTTATATCAGGAATACGACTAGCCCAGCTAGCAAAACAAATACCTGTTAGAAAGAAAAAACCAGATAAAACAATGCGTCTGGTATTAGGAGAAATAGTACTTTCTGTCATAAGGCAAAGATGGGGTTTTTCTGGGAATTGGGCTATATTTGCAGACCTATCATATTTCAATAGATTTATATGTATCGTACACACCATTGCGGCGCCTTAAATATTCAATTTGTGGGCCAAGAAGTAACCCTAGCTGGCTGGGTTCAAACCATTCGTAAATTTGGAGCCATTACTTTTGTGGACCTTAGAGACCGTTATGGTATTACCCAGTTATTAATTGGAGAAGAACTGCAGGCTCAACTAGATGCACATCCCCTTGGTCGTGAATTTGTATTACAAGTAAAAGGAACAGTGATAGAGCGCTCTAATAAAAACAGCAATATCCCTACTGGTGAAATTGAAATCAAAGTTGCTTCATTCAAAATATTAAACGCATCAATTGTTCCCCCATTCACCATTCAAGATGATACAGATGGCGGAGATGATATTAGAATGAAATACCGTTTCTTGGATTTAAGAAGAAACGCTGTTAAGAAGAATTTAGAATTAAGATATAATGTGAATAGAGCTACTAGAAACTATTTACACGAAAAAGGATTCATGGATATTGAAACTCCTTTTTTAATTAAATCTACTCCAGAAGGTGCAAGAGATTTTGTGGTACCAAGTAGAATGAACCCAGGAGAGTTTTATGCATTACCTCAGTCTCCTCAAACCTTCAAGCAATTATTAATGGTAAGTGGCTACGATCGCTATTACCAAATTGTAAAATGTTTTAGAGACGAAGATTTAAGAGCAGATAGACAACCTGAATTTACACAGATTGACTGCGAAATGAGTTTTGTGGAGCAAGAAGATATTTTAAACATGTTTGAAGGCTTAGTAAAAAGTATTTTCAAAGAAGTAAAGAATATCGATTACACAGAGACCGTTCAAAGAATGACTTGGGAAGATGCCATGTGGAATTATGGTAACGATAAACCAGATATTCGTTTTGGTATGGAATTGTGCAACTTGAAAAAACCTGCACATGTGTTTTCTGATAAAGCAGATCAAGCAGCTTTGATTAATGGAGTTGATTTTAAAGTATTTGATGAAGCAGAAACGGTGATTGCCATTGCAGCACCAGGTTGTAGCGAATACTCTCGTAAACAAACAGACGAATTAACTGAATGGGTAAAGCGTCCGCAAATTGGAATGAAGGGATTGGTATTTATAAAATGCAATACTGATGGAACTTTCAAAAGCAGTGTAGATAAATTTTACTCAGAAGATAAATTAAAAGCCATTGCTACTGCAGCGAATGCAAAAGCAGGTGATTTAGTGTTGATCTTAGCTGGTGCAGAAGAAAGAACCAGAAAAGCTATTAGTGAATTAAGATTGGAATTAGGAAAGCAATTAGGCTTTAGAAAAGAAGATGAGTTCAAATTGCTTTGGGTATTAGACTTCCCATTATTTGAATATGATGAAGAAGGAAATCGTTGGGTAGCAAGACACCATCCGTTCACTTCTCCTAAACCTGATCATATTGATATCATGATCAACAATGCTCCAGAGATAAAAGATGCTGCTAAATATTTAGAACACCCTTATGCCAACATTAAGGCCAATGCTTATGATATGGTATTAAACGGGAATGAAATTGGTGGAGGTTCTATTAGAATATTCCAAAGAAACTTACAAGAAAAAATGTTTGCTGCATTAGGAATGAGTCCAGAAGAAGCGCAACATAAATTTGGTTTCTTATTAGGAGCTTTTGAATACGGCGCACCTCCTCATGGTGGTATTGCATTTGGATTTGATCGTTTATGTGCATTATTAGGTGGTAGTGAAAGTATTAGAGACTTTATTGCTTTCCCTAAAAACAATAGCGGTAGAGATGTAATGTTGGATGCCCCAAGCGCAATTGATCAAAAACAATTTGAAGAATTACAGATTCAATTAAATTTAAAATAGACAATGCCCGCTTCGCTTAAATTATATAGAATACTGAGTTATATCCTCATTCCTATTGCATTGTTATTTGCCTTTATTGATACTGCATTTTTAATAACTGCATTAGCTAATCCAAGTGTTTTAATCTTTGTGTTTGCTATTGCATGTTTAGTAATCTATACATTTGCTAGCTTTAGCTTTTTAAAAAGAGGAATTGAAAAAGAACAACATCAATCTGCTAAATTAAAAGACTGGATTAAGGTAAATGCATATGTTAGCTTATTCTTATGTAGTTTATTCTTCTTAAATGGCACAAGTATTTTAATGTCTAGTGATGCTGTTTTAATGAAAATAACAGAAGAGTTTATGCAACAGCAGGCCGGCCTTCCAGAAGGTTTAAATGTAGCTTTAATGCTTAAAGTAATTAAAGCTGCTTCTGTATTCTTATTAGTAACAGGCGTAGTTGGACTAATGCATATAAGAACTACTTTAAGACTGGTAAAAGAGTATAATTATTTGTTTGAATAATGAATCAGCATATCCCATTAGCAGAAAGATTGCGTCCGCAGGTATTAGCGGATCTAGTGGGACAAGAACATCTTTCCGGAGAGCATAGCGTTTTACAAAAAGCCATAACACAAGGCAAAGTCCCTTCTATGATATTATGGGGGCCTCCTGGTGTTGGCAAAACTACCTTAGCCAATATTATTGCCAAAGCGTCTAAGAGCCCCTACTATCAGTTAAGTGCCATTAGTAGTGGAGTGAAAGAATTAAGAGAAGTAATTGAAGAAGCTAAGTCACAGAGCAGTGCCATCTTATTCATTGACGAGATTCACCGATTCAATAAAGGACAACAAGATGCATTATTGGGTGCTGTAGAAAAAGGTATCATTACTTTAATTGGTGCCACTACAGAGAATCCTAGTTTTGAAGTAAATAGCGCTTTATTAAGTAGATGTCAGGTATTTGTTCTAAAAGCTTTGGATAAAAAAGATTTAGAAAAACTAGTACAACAAGCCATCAGTAAAGATGCTTTGTTTAGTAATCATACAATTGACATTAAAGAAACAGAAGCACTATTTCAATTAAGTGGTGGCGACGGTAGAAAATTATTGAACTTATTAGAATTGTCTGTCGAAGCTTTAATTGGAACCAGTAAAACAAATGAAGCATTAGCACTAACCAATGATTGGGTAATGCAAGTGGCTCAAACCAATATTGCACTCTATGATAAAAATGGAGAGCAACATTATGATATTATTTCTGCCTTTATCAAAAGCATGAGAGGCTCTGATCCTAATGGTGCGGTATATTGGTTATCCAGAATGATTGCAGGAGGCGAGGATGTAAAATTTATTGCAAGAAGAATGTTGATTTTTGCAAGTGAAGATATTGGCAATGCCAATCCCAATGCTTTATTATTAGCCAATAACTGTTTTGATGCAGTGAATAAGATTGGTTATCCAGAAAGTAGAATCATATTATCCCAATGTGCTATTTATTTAGCTAGCTCTGCCAAAAGCAATGCTGCTTATGAAGCCATCAATAAAGGACTTTCTTTGGTACAAAAAACAGGCAACCTTCCTGTACCATTACATTTAAGAAATGCACCCACTAAATTGATGAAAGACATGGATTATGGAAAGGATTATCAATATTCCCATCTAGGAGAAAACAATTTCTTAGAGCAAGAATATTTACCTGATGAAATCAAAGGCACTATCCTATACCAGCCACAGAAAAACGCTAGAGAGGAAGAACTAAAGAAATTCCTGCATGAGCGTTGGAAGAGCAAGTATGGATATTAAAAAAGAGTCTTGACTTCGTCAAAGACTCTTTTTTAAATTTACTTATGAGTCTCACATCGTGGACTCATAAGGCTAAACTATCTTTTCTGGAACCGCTCTTCCTACAATACCTGAAGCTGCACCTCTATCACCACCTTCATGGTATTCAGCATCTTCATTTACTTCCCAAAGATCATATACTTCTTTGCCAGCAATAATATTCTTCGCTGCCAACATCGCAGTCATCATACTATGATCTTGATTATTGTATTTATGCATACCATTACGGCCTACTAAGTATAAACCTTTGTATTCTTTAATCGCTTCTCTAATTACTGCTAAATGATCTTTGTATTCGTGATCATATACAGGATAAGCTTTTGGCTGTCTAACTACATAACCATCCACTACTGCTTCCGGTTTAGTTAAACCGATCTGATTAATTTCTTTAGTACCTAATTTGATAAGGTCTTCGTTGCTGCTTGTCCATAAACCATCTCCTTCAAAACAGAAATACTCTAATCCATAACATGCCATATTTGGATCAGGCACCATAAATGGACTCCAAGATTTAAAGTTTTGAATTCTACCAACTTTCACATTAGGTTCGTGAATATAAATCCAGTTATCGTTAAATGCGTCTTGATCTTTACAGATTAATACCACAGTTAAGAAGTCTCTGTATTTTAATTCGCTTGCAGCGTGTAAAACATTTGGCGCAAATGCAGGTGCAACTGCAGGAATCAATTCTCTCATAGGTGCAGAAGACAATACATAATCAAATCCTTCTAATACAGCACCATTACTAGTGTATACTTTCCAAGTATCTCCTGTCTTCTCAATTTTATTCACCCCAGTGTTCATTTCAATCTTTACACCCAATGCCTTACTCTTCACCACACATTCTTCCCACATCATACCTGGTCCACGCTTTGGATAACGGAAAGAATCAATCAAAGTCTTGATCACCTCTCCCTTACTTTTCTTACCACTAGGTTTGAATAAAGCGTTCCATACAGCACTGCTTAAAGACAATCCTTTAATTCTTTGTGCTGCCCAGTCTGCAGAAATCTCTTTACATGGAATACCCCAAACTTTTTCAGTATAGGTTTTGAAGAAAATATTAAATAGTCTCTTTCCAAATTGATTGGTTACCCAATCTTCAAAGTTCTGAGGATCTTTAATCGGAAATAATTTCGCTTTCAAATAACTCATCACACATAAGAAGCTTTCAAAAATACCCAACTTCATTAATGCCTCGAAAGCTGCTAATGGATAAGAGAAGAATTTTTTATTGTAAAAAATTCTAGAGCTTCTTGGACGCTCTAGTAATTCATCATTCAAAATTTCTGTCCAAAAATCTTCCACTTCTTTTGACTTTGAAAAGAAACGGTGTCCGCCAATATCAAAATGATACCCTTTATAAGATTCTGTTCTTGAGATACCTCCCACATATTGTGGATCTTTTTCAAAAACACTTACATCTTGGGCAGCCTTACCTAATAAATAAGCTGCTGTTAAACCAGCTGGACCCGCACCAATAATTGCTACTTTCTTAGCCATGAATGGAAAATTTTGCCCAAAATTGCAAAATAAAACTCGGATTGCCATCAATATTGGCAAAGAGTTTATTTTAAGCCTTATTTTTGTTCTTATGAGCAATCAATCTTCTGTAAAATGGGTCACCAAGCAGTTTTCCGAACTTTCTGTGGAGGAATTATATGCTATTTTAAGACTTAGAAGCGAGGTATTTGTAGTAGAGCAAAACTGCGTCTTTTTAGACATGGATAATAACGATCAAATTGCCTATCATACCATGGGTTGGTTGGATAATGAATTGGTGGCTAGTACTAGATTATTTGATGTAGACCAAAGCTATAAGGGTTATCAAAGTATTGGAAGAGTAGTTGGATCTCCAAGACATAGAGGTTTGGGTATTGGAAAACAATTAATGCAATACTCTATCGCAGAATGTGAAAGATTATTTGGCAAACACTCCATTAAAATTGGTGCTCAATTATATTTGAAGAAATTTTACGAAGAACAAGGATTTGAAAAATCTGGAGACTTGTATTACGAAGATGCGATCGAACATATCCCGATGATTAGAGACGCCAGTAAATTCTAAGATTCCATTTCTATTTTCAAAAACGTAGCAGTATGTGTTTTTGATTGCTTGATCATTTCTTCTGGTGTTCCTGTGAATTGAATCTGCCCACCACCCGATCCGCCTTCTGGACCCAAATCAATAATATGATCTGCAACTTTAATCACATCCATATTGTGCTCAATCACCAAAACAGTATTACCTCTTTCCACTAATCTGTTTAATACACCTACTAATAATTGTATATCTTGAAAATGCAAACCTGTTGTTGGTTCATCTAAAATATAGAAGGTTTTACCTGTATCTTTTTTACCCAACTCAGTCGCTAGTTTTACTCTTTGCGCCTCTCCACCACTCAATGTTACTGCAGATTGTCCTAAAGTGATATAACCCAATCCTACATCTTGTAATACTTTTACTTTTCTGTATATAAATGGTACTGCTTGGAAAAATTCGCATGCTTCATCCACAGTCATATTCAATACATCACTGATTGATTTTCCTTTATACCTAATTTCTAAAGTCTCTCTATTATATCTTTTACCACCACATTTCTCACAATGCACATATACATCCGGCAAGAAATTCATTTCAATCACACGCATACCGCCTCCCTCACAAACTTCGCATCTACCCCCTTTTACATTAAAGGAGAATCTACCTCCTTGGTATCCTCTAATCTTTGCTTCAGGCACTGCTGCAAATAAGGTTCTGATATCGGTGAAGAATCCACAATAAGTTGCTGGATTAGACCTTGGGGTTCTTCCAATAGGTGATTGATCAATCTCAATTACTTTATCAATATGCTCTAAGCCAGCTACTTTTTTATAAGGCATTGGCTTGGTCTTACTATCATAACAATGTTGAGATAAAATTGGATAAAGGGTTTCATTAATTAAGGTAGATTTCCCTGAACCACTCACGCCAGTCACTACAATAAAAGTTCCTAGTGGAAAATCGCAATTCACTTTTTTAAGCGTATTACCAGTAGCACCTTCAATGGTGATTTTTTTACCATTGCCTTTTCTTCTCTCTTCTGGTAATTCTATTTTTTTCTTCCCCGCTAAATACAATGCTGTATCAGATTTGGATTTGATTATTTCAGTAGGTGTGCCTTGAGCAACAATATGACCACCATGTACACCAGCTCTAGGACCAATATCTACTAAATAATCTGAAGCCATCATAATATCCTTATCATGCTCTACAACTAAAACGGTATTACCAATATCTCTTAACTGTTTAAGTGCTGTGATTAATCGCTGATTATCTCTTTGATGCAAGCCAATACTAGGCTCATCCAATATATAGGTAATGCCTTGTAATTGAGATCCAATCTGCGTTGCCAATCTAATTCTTTGAGACTCTCCTCCACTTAATGATTTGGATGGTCTACTTAAGCTTAAATAAGACAATCCCACATTCATCAAGAATGAAATACGATCATCAATTTCTTTTAAAATCCCTGTTGCGATAAGTAATTCTTTCTTGTCTAATTTTTTAGGCAATTGCAAGAACCATTTTTGCAGGTCATCTAAATGCATATCATTCAATGCTGCAATATTTTCTTCATTTACCTTAAACCACAAACTTTCTTTTTTCAACTTAGCTCCATTACAAGTAGAACAAGTGTTTAATTCCATATAGGTTTCCACCCAAGCTTTTAAATGATCTGTGCTTTGAGAAGAAGTAAACCATCTTTTTAACATGGGGACAATCCCTTCGTAACTTCCAGTATAAGTGTCTGGGATATTTTCATCATTCAAATCCAAATCAAAATTGGAGCTTATGTTCTTATCGCCAAATAGTATTAAATCATATTGTTCTTTGGTCAGCTCTTTGATTGGCTTATCTAAACTGATCTTATGTTTTCTAGCAAATTGTTTGATTTGTGTAAATACACTTGCTTCTCTAGCCTCGCCAAGTGGATGTATCGCTCCTTCATTAATACTCAATGATGTATCTGGCAACAATAAATTTAAATCTATCGCATATACATTACCCAAGCCCTTGCAGGTTGTACATGCCCCATAGGGAGAATTAAAAGAAAAACTATTCGGAGAGGGTTCTTCATAACTTAAGCCAGTTTCCAAACACATTAATTGTTTTGAATACTGAACTGTTTTGGTCTTACCTTCTTCTACAATAAATAGCAATCCATTTCCCATCTTCAAACATTGAGCTACACTCTCACCCAATCTTGTCTTCATGCTATCATTCACTGGCAATCTATCTACCACCACTTCAATATCGTGTATTTTATATCTATCCACTTGAAGCTTTGGTTTTAGCTCCACCATTTCTCCATCAATTCTTGCTTTTACAAAACCTTTTTTTCTGATTTCTTCAAACAATTCTCTGTAATGCCCTTTTCTTCCTCTCACCACAGGGGCCAATAAGTTTATTTTCTTATCCTTGAATTGAGTGAAAATATTTTGAATGATTTCTGCTTCAGAAAATTTCACCATGGGCTTGCCTGTATTGTAACTATAGGCTCTTCCAATTCTGGCATATAATAATCTCAAAAAATCATATAATTCGGTAACTGTTCCAACGGTGGATCTTGGATTTTTATTGGTCGTTTTTTGTTCAATGGCAATTACTGGAGAAAGACCGGTAATCTGATCCACATCGGGTCGCTCCATCTGCCCCATGAATTGGCGAGCATAGGCGCTAAAGCTTTCCATATATCTTCTTTGACCCTCGTTGTATAAGGTATCAAAAGCGAGAGAAGACTTACCACTTCCACTTACCCCAGTAAACACCACTAATTCATTCTTGGGTATGGATATATCAAAATTCTTTAAATTATGCTCTCTTGCACCTATTACTTTTATTTGCTCTTTTGCTTGTTTCATGGAGAATGGTAAAGTTATAACAACCATTTTAATTTTTAGTTGACTTAGCCACCGAACATTCGTAAATTTGCAGGATAATTATTGGCATCTATGAACCCAAAAGCAATTGCTCCATATACCACTGCCAGATCTAGTGCATTATTGATAGCCATTATCTTATTAGGTAGCAGTGCTGTATTGGGAAGAATCCCCATATTTCTTTTGTTGAATAGAGATTTTGGAACCATTGCAGATAATGTTTTATTGGGTTTTACCTATTTAGCTGAGGGTTGGATGTGGATCCCCTATTTAATCATTGTTGGATGGTTTTTAAAAAAAGATAAAGCCATTATTATTTATTGTTTTGTAATATCTACCCTATTGACTCAAATTCCCAAATTGGTTTTGCTTCACAATATTACAAGACCCATTGCAAGTGGTATTGATCCAAGTTTGATTCATAAAGTTGAAGGTGTAGCCATGCATCAATTAAGTAGTTTTCCTTCTGGGCACACCGCTACTGCTTTTACTATTTTTTTATTAACGATCTATTTATTTGACAATAAAAAAATGATTTTAATTGGATTAATTTATGCCATGCTTTGTGCATACTCTAGAGTGTATCTAGGACAACATTTTCCATTAGACCTTGGTGGCGGAATTATAGTAGCTATATTAACTGTCGAAATTTCAAAAAGAATTAGAAAAAATAATAAAGATGTTAAAGAGATTTAATTTATTGGTGATAGCAATGATGATGATTGCTTCAAGTTTTGCACAAGACACTACTCAGCAAATAATTAGTGGCAGAAAGAATAGTGCAGAACAAATGAAGAAGCCTTATGTAATCATGATTTCTATTGATGGAATGAGGACTGATTTTACAGAATTACATCAAGCTAGTTTTTTACAAAAAGCATCCAAAGAAGGCGTTAGAGCAAAATTCATGATTCCTTCTTTTCCTAGCTTAACCTTCCCGAATCATTATGCGATTGCAACAGGTCAGTATCCTTCGCATAATGGTTTAGTAGACAATACTTATTTTGATAAAGCAACGGGCGTTCAATACTCAATGTCAAATGTAAAATTGGTAACCAATCCTAAATACTATGGTGGTACTCCAATTTGGGTTTTAGCAGAAAAACAACAAATGGTGAGCGCTAGTTATTTCTGGGTGGGTTCAGAAGCGCCTATCGAAGGCTATTTACCTTCTTACTATTATAACTACAATGAAAAAACCAATATTGCAACTAGAATTCAAGCAATAAAAGATTGGTTGACTTTACCTGAAGAAAAAAGACCACACTTAATTACTTTATATTTCCCAGAAGTTGATCATGATGCGCATAGTTTTGGCACTAAAGATATTCGAGTGACTAAGGCAGTTCAATTTGTAGATAGTGCAATTAATGTAATTCAAGAAAATTTAAAATCTCTAAACCTTCCAATAAACTATATTGTAGTTTCTGATCATGGAATGACAGATGTAGATAATGTAAATACCATGGGACTTCCAAAACAAATAGATACCGCTGCTTTTAGAGTACCATGGGGAGATGCTTTGTTACACTTGTACGCAAAGGATTCAACAAAGATTAATTCAACAGTAGAAGCATTAAAAAAAGATACTTCATTTAATACCTATACATTAAACGAAACACCTGCTTATTGGCATTATGCAAAAAAAGACGATCGTTTTGATAGATTAGGTGATATCATTATCACACCTAAATTACCCAAGGTATTTAATCTTGGAACTAGAAAAACTACTCCTGGCAAACATGGATTTGATAACCATCATCCAGACATGAGAGCTACATTTATTGCATGGGGACCTGCTTTCAAAAAAGGTATCACCATTGAAGGATTTGAAAATGTGAATGTTTACCCATTAGTAGCAAAAATTTTAGGCCTTCAATTAGATGAAACTAAAATTGACGGAAGATTAAAAGTTTTAGCACCTGTATTGAAAAATAAATAAACTAGTTTTTAATACATCTTACAGAAGCGCCGCCTGCTAATACAAATGCGGTAGACTCGGTAAATAATGCATCCCCAGATCTGAGGTAACGAATATAATTGGTAGAACCTGCAGAAGTGGAAGTCCAAAAATATCCTTGCAAACCTTTGTTGGAAGAAACACCTGCATCTCCCATGTAACCACCTGGCAAACCAGTGAATCCAGAACTATTGGTGGCACTTGTATTAGGAGAAGCCCAATGTGTCAATCCTGCTTCTTTTAGTTTACCTCCAGCGTTGGTTCCCAGAAAACTATTCAAGGTATTAAAATCTGCTCTGGTTGGAATTCTAAAACCTACTGGACAAATATTTCTTGCATCGTTTACGGCATAGCCGTTGTATAATTTACCATAAGTAATATCGTTTGCAATATCATAATTATAATAACACCATGATGGAAGAACTACTGATCTACTAAAAGCCAAATTAGCTCTTTCAATATTGGTGCCGTCTTGATATACTTCGAGATCTAAATTATATTTCATCCAAACCTGTGTTCCAATAGTTATAGTTTCTACTTCATTATTCACCAAGAAACCTTGAGGAACTACTTGCGCTCGAAGTGTAGTCGAAAAAAATAAAAAACACAAAAAATATAATAGTACTTTTTTCATCTAAAAATTTTTGACAATGGTTGCATAAAAAATAGTACCATCATATACTAATGTAACGATATCTAATTTGTTTGCAGTGGTGGTTAGTGTTGGCGAAATACCCCCAGCCCATTTCCAAGCCGCTGGAAAACTCACAGTTCTTGAACCTGTTGCATCTTGAACAAATTTGACTAAATAAGTTCCCACTGCAGCATTGGATAAGGTTAGTGTTGAAATATTCGTACTAAGATTAATTGTAAAAACATTTCCTGTACTTAAATCAAGACTGGTAGTACTTGATGCAGTTGTTGCAGTGGGCATGGTTAATTTATAACGCTTAGCAGTAATATCTCCAGTTGCATTTAATGAACTAGCAGTTGCTGCACCAATATTGGGAGTAATTAAAGTGGGCGTATTTTCTTTTACTACTTGTCCTGTACCTGTAGTACTTACAGTGGTTAAAACTCCTGCAGCAGTATTAGCCACTATTCCCGTAACATTTAATCCAGACAAACTTAAGCCAACAAAACTAGGCGAATTGGTTGTGGCAATAGCCTGTCCAATATTAATGGTATTACCTCCACTAATACTTACCCCAGTTCCTCCTACCATACTAGATTGCTTATTATTAAATAACTGCCAATCATTAGAAGAAAGAATACCACTATTACTACTAGTAGCTGTTTGGACAGAAATAGTATTGGTATTTCTTGAAAATGGTGAAGAAAAACTTAAAGGAGATTCATAATCGGCACCAGCGACAGCTACAGAAACCACACCAGACCCGTTGGCTTTTAAAATACCATTATTATTTCCCGCCCCACCATAATTTGATCCTATTACATTAGCATTCCAAGTTCCTGCGCTAATAGTTCCTAATGTTGTTAAAGAACTAGAACCTGCTAAAGGAGATGCACCAATACTATTGTAAGAAATAGTTACCGAATTTGCTCCATTAAAACTTACTCCAGATGCAGCTCCATTGCCCGAATTATTAAATATAAGGTTATATGGTGTATTGGCTACAATACTAATATCAGCAGTCCCATTAAATCCTACTCCATTGATGGTTCTAGAAGTAGACAAAGCATCTGCAGTAGCTGCATTACCTGTAGTATTTTGATTTAAGGTGGGAATATCTGCAGCTACTAAAGTTCTAAAGCCTGGCACACC
>JACCDS010062830.1_pt1 | contig 17720 bp, 16 predicted proteins | sample 7446441 | NCBI WGS metagenome assembly JACCDS01 (sample SAMN15323445, study PRJNA562643) | freshwater metagenome | isolation source: river surface water | place: USA:Blue River Watershed | collected 2017-08-17
CCACCTACTATCCAATAGCTTTCCCAAGCCCAGCCTTTAACTTTTTTATAGGGTAAATAAAAACTGCCGGAAGCAAAGCCTCCAATACAATGAAAAAGAATTCCCAAAATAGCCTGCATCGTTTGATTTTTAGAAAGTGAGGGGCTAAAAGTAGTAGCCTTACTTTGCCTAACTGTCATGTACTATCTTGTTGGTAGCTACCGTCGTTTGAAAAAAGTCCTGCTGTATTTATAAAAAATGATGCGAGCGCAACTTTTTTTGTTTAAAAAAATGTTAGAAAGTGGCTGCAGAATTAAAATCTTGTTTAGATTGGGTGGTTTTATTACCTTAATGTTATTTTTTTGCTTTCTAAGGGCTATATTTGCTATTTTTTGCAGAAAGTATCGTAGTGTATTGGATAAACAAACATCTGTTAAATAAGTGCTCCACTATTTCATAGATAAAATCAATGCTTGCGAAACCTTTTTTAAATGATACTGTTGTTAATTGAACCGCAAAAAATCTAAAACACCTTCGATATGAATATGTTAGGATATGATGATGTAGTGTGCAATAATAATTTACTATTGGACAAAGTAGCAAAGTTTACACGCCCCGATGAATTAAGAAATGCTGGGTTGTATCCATATTTTAGGGTTATTGAAAGCGAACAAGATACTGAGGTGACGATTAATGGTGAAAAAGTTTTGATGTTTGGTTCAAATAGCTATTTAGGATTAACCAATCACCCCGAAATTAAAAAAGCATCTATTGATGCCATAAATAAATATGGTTGCGGATGTGCCGGTTCTCGTTTTTTGAATGGCACGCTCGACATACATTTAGAGTTGGAAGAAAAACTTGCTGAATATGTAGGTAAAGAAGCTGCCTTGGTATTTAGTACCGGTTTTCAAGTGAACTTGGGTGTAATAGGTGCGTTGTTGGGACGAAACGATTATTTGATTTTAGACGAGTTAGACCATGCTTCTATTTTAGAAGGTGCAAGATTGAGTTTTGCCAAAGTGCTTAAATTTAGGCACAACAATATGGAGTCTTTGGAAAAGATTCTCAAAAATTGCGATAGAAATAGAGTGAAATTGATTGTGGTAGATGGTATTTTTAGCATGGATGGTGATATTACCAACCTCCCAGGCATTGCGCAATTGGCCGACAAATACAATGCTACCATAATGGTTGACGATGCACACTCCTTAGGTGTTATTGGTCACAACGGTAGTGGCACTTCCTCACATTTTAACTTGACCGACAAAACCCATTTGATTATGGGTACTTTTAGTAAGTCTTTGGCCTCTATTGGCGGTTTTATTGCCTCCGACAATGCAACTATCGACTTCCTGAAACACAATGCGCGGTCGCTGATATTCAGTGCAAGTATCGCTCCCGCAGCTACAGCAAGTGTTATCGCTGCATTAGATGTTATTAAACGCGAACCGGAAAGAATCGATCAATTGTGGGCAAATACCAACTTTGCTTTAGCCGAACTAAAACGTCTTGGTTTTGATACCGGCGTTTCTTGTACGCCGATTGTACCTATTTACATTAGAGATGATGCCAAAACCTTTATGTTAGCCAAAATGCTCTTGGCAGAAGGCATATTTGTAAATCCGGTAACTTCTCCGGCAGTAGCTAAAGAAGAAGCGCTTATTCGCTTTAGCTTAATGGCTACCCATACTAAGGAGCAAATTGAAATAGCTATCGATAAAATTTACAAAGTTGCTAAGCAATTAGAAATACTGTAATCGCACTCATTTGGGTGTGCAGCAGCGCAAACATTACTTTTACATCACCTTAAAGTGTTTATAAATGTATTGTTTGCGCTGTTTTTATTACATTGCACACAAACCCTTCAATCATTGCTTAACCATATTTCATGAGTTTAATTATTACCGAAGTATTAGATAAAAAATTGCTGAAAGCATTTGTAGAATTTCCTTATACATTGTACAAAAACAATGAATACAATGTGCCGTTGTTGCGTTTTGATGAAATGGCCACGCTGAGTAAAGACAAAAACCCTGCTTTTGATTATTGCGAGGCCCGTTATTGGTTGGCTTATAAAGAAGGAAGGGTAGTAGGCCGAATAGCCGGAATTATCAACCACGCATACATAGAAAAATGGAAAAATAAATATATTCGTTTTGGTTGGTTCGATTTTGAAAATGATCCATCAATAGCGCAAGCCTTGTTGCAAAAAGTAGAAAATTGGGCAAAAGAAAAAGGCTTGGAAGCCGTGCACGGCCCACTTGGTTTTACCGACTTAGACCATCAAGGTACGTTGATACAAGGTTTTGAGGAATTGGGCACATTAGGAGCCTTGTACAACCATGCATACTATCCGGGTATTATAGAAAGCAATGGTTACGTAAAAGATGCCGATTGGGTTGAATATCAAATAAAAGTGCCGCAGCAATTGCCCGAAAAAATGGTAAAGCTCGCCGAAATAGTACAGCGTAGACAACAGTTAACGATTGTAGAAGCCAAAAAGGCAAAAGAAATTTTACCTTATGCTAAGCAAATTTTTGAGTTGATCAACGATACTTATTCGCATTTATACGGTGTAATGCCATTAACGGAAAAGCAAATTGCCTACTATACCAAAATGTATTTTTCGTTTATCAAGCCCGACTATGTGTCGCTTATTGTAGACAAAGACAATAAGTTGGCAGCATTTGGTATTACCATGCCGTCGCTATCTAAAGCACTCCAAAAGGCAAAAGGTAGCCTGCTGCCATTTGGCTTTATCCACATACTTAGGGCAATGAAAAATAATAAATTTGCCGATTTGTACTTGGCTGCCGTTAGAAAAGATTTGCAGGGTAAAGGTGTGAACGTACTACTTATGTATCAAGTGAATAAAGCCTACATAAAAAATGGGGTAGTGTGGGCCGAAAGCAATCCCGAATTGGAAGACAATACCAAAATACAATCGCTTTGGGATAATTTTGAAGCAAGGCAGCACAAACGTAGAAGGTGTTATATTAAACATTTGTAATTTAAGGAAACCTTTTGGAAGCCGATACTTTGTTTTTGCTAATAGTGCAGAAGTATCGGTTTTTTATATACGCAATAAATGGCAGTAGCAATGAAAAATGTACTTATTACCGGTGCAAGTGGCTTTGTGGGTAGTTTTTTGGTAGCCGAAGCGTTAGCCCAAGGCTATCAGGTATTGGCAGGTATTCGGAAAACAAGTAGTACCAAACACTTGCAGCAAGCCGGAGTACATTTGGTAGAACTCAATTTTGCTGATACCGCATTACTAACTCAGCAATTACAGCAGGCAGAAACAAATTTTGGTACCATAGATTATGTTGTACACAACGCCGGATTAACGCAGGCCAATAATCCAAACGATTTTTTTACCGTTAATGCACAGTATACCCGTCACTTTGTTGCCGCTTTGCAACAATTGGGTCATCCATTGCAAAAGTTTGTATTAATTAGTTCATTGGCCGCTTATGGTCCCGGCAAAGCCGACTTTCAACCAATCACTATTCATACACCATATGCCCCAATAACTGCATATGGCCGTAGCAAGTTAGAAGCCGAGTTGTTTGTTAAGAACACAGCAGATTGGCCATATGTAATTATTAATCCAACGGCGGTATATGGGCCTAGGGATAAGGATTTGTTTGAATTTGTAAAATTGGTGCATGGCGGTTTTGAACCTTATTTGGGCAGGCATCAGCAAATGATTACATTAATACACGTACATGATTTGGCGCGTGCCACGATTGCAGTAATGGGACGGGCGGATGTGGTGCGTAATTCGTATATCGTTTCGGACGGAAATAGTTACAGTAAGGAAGAATTGGGTGCCGTATTGAAAGGTTTGTTTGGCAAAAAAACGTTCAAAATAAAATTGCCACTCGCCCCAATTGTAGCGGTGGTATCGTTGGTGGAAAAATTGTATGCATTGGCAGGAAAGCGCCCGTTTTTGAATAAAGAAAAAGTGACCGAAATAAGTAGTGCCAATTGGATTTGCGAAAGCGAAATTTGGAATGCACTCCAAACAAAGCCAACTTATTTGTTAAGCAATGGTATGCAGCAGACCGTAGCTTGGTATACTGCAAATGGATGGTTGAAATAAGGTTGTCGTAGCTCCACAGCGATAGGAAGATGAAGGGCTGCGGGATGGGCAGCAGTAACCCACAGCCACCAACAACCAACGGGCGATTGGAGGCGAGGATTACTGCCAACAGCCCGAACCTAAGCTGCTAGCATTGCTATCCTTGATAGCCCCCAAAAGAAAAAAATTGGTTATGAACTACTACATACAAGCGTTGGCCGATGTTTTTGAGCAACATAGAAATCCTCAGATAGCCGAGGGACAAAAAGCTTATATGCTGCACCAATTTTTGTTTTTGGGTATCACCACACCGCTTCGAAGACAATTGTGCAAGCAACATTGCCAACAAATGCCGTTTTTGCGATGGCCACAATTGCACGAAACCATATTGGAACTATGGCAAATGCCTTATAGAGAATATCATTATGCAGCGGTACAAATATTGGCGCATCATAAAAAAATGTGGCCATCGGAGTGCATACACACTTTGGAACACTGCCTCATGCACCAAAGTTGGTGGGATACGGTTGATTTGATAGCAAGCGATTGCTTGACAGATTATTTTAAACGATTTCCTGAAGCTATTGCCACCATTACGCCTTTGTGGAATGCATCGGACAATATTTGGCTACAAAGGAGTAGCATTATGTTTCAAAAAGCATTTAAACACCAAACCGATACCCATTTATTGGCAGCTTATATTTTGAATTGTGCTGAATCGAAAGCATTTTTTGTACAAAAAGCTATTGGTTGGGCATTGCGCGAATATGCCAAAACCAATGCCGCTTGGGTGCAAACATTTGTAAATACACATGCCCTGCCGCCGCTGAGTAAAAGAGAAGCCCTCAAGCATTTTCGCTAAAGGGCATTTGCAGGCGTAGTTACTTCTATTTTGTTTACTTTGGCCACAATATCTTGAACAATATGGTCTAGTTCGTTGGCGGCATCAATGATATAACCAAAGAATTCTTCTTGTTCTTGTGGTTCAACCAATTTGGTTTGAAATGCATTGACCAATGCCATCAATCGGGCAAGCGGTGCCCGTACAATGTGCGATTGAATCCAAGCCACATCTCTCAGTTGTTGGTTTTGCAGTTCCAATGCGGCGTTGATGTTTTTTTGTTGGGTAATGTCTTCCATATACCCGTACCAAGTGGTTTGACCGGAATGTATTTTTTCTGGGAAATAGGCTAGTTTGATCCAACCTTGTTGTCCATTGGTTTTGGTAACATGCACTTCGCAATACAATGGCGTTAGGCTTTCTGCGCTTTGTTTAAACAGTAATGGAATGCGGGTTTTATCGGTATCGCTCATTTGGTTGAAAAGCAAGTGCGGATTGGCCATAATTTGTGCAGCACTCAAAGAGGGGTCTAAATGGGAAATGCCATGGCTAACAAAAGAGAAAAACGGATTTTTATTGTTGTCGGTTTGTAGTTGAACAATGGCAATTGGGATTTGAGCGGTTAGTTTTTGCAGTTGTAAATGGCTTTGCAATACGTCTTTTTCCAATAATTTTTTTTCGGTTATATCCTGAATCACACCTACTATTTGGAGTAGTTTGCCCGAAGCATCGTGATAGCCAACTCCGGTAGCAGCAAGTATGCGTATTTGTCCGTCGGTACGGATAATTCGGGGTTCTATACTATTGGTAAGTGCATTTTGAACAATGTTTTTTTGAAACCAAGCAAGGTACATTTCTCTATCGTCGGGGTGTACATGCTGCACAAAAGCGTCCATACTTGGTTCTATAGAATTTGGTTCGTAGCCCAATAAGCTGTAAAATCCGGCACTCCAAATTCTTTCGCCGGTTACCATATTGATTTCTATACTACCGATATTGGCAATTTTTTCGGCCTGTTCTAAAAGATTTTCGGTGCGTGCTATTTTTTTAGAGGCATTTTTTTCGTTGGTTATGTCTTTAAAATAGCCGGCTAGGTAACCAATATTGCCTACATAAAACAAGTTGCTTGCCGTAATTCGGATGGGTATTTTATGGCCACTTTTGTGTAATAGGTGGCATTCCATCGCATTAAAAGTATTGGTAGTGCCAAAATTGGCAAATTCTTGTATTACGAGTTGCAGTTCTTCGGGGGGATGCAAGTTTTTTTGATGCATTCCAATCAATTCTTGTTTGGAGTAGCCTATTAAATTGATGGCCGCTTCGTTCACATCTACTAGTAGCCCTGTGTCTATTTGTGCAATAAAGATGGCATCGTTAGAACCTGTGAATAGGGCTTTGTAACGAATTTCATTTTCCTTATTCTTGTTTTCAATTTGTTTTTGCTCGGTGATGTCTTTTACAAAAACGGTTACACCCGTTATACTGCCGTGGTTATTGATAATAGGGCTGTAGGTATTTTCAAAATAGCGGATGGCTTGTTTGTTTGTTTGGAATGTGATGGTTTCTACTATGTGCTTGCCTTTCAGCGATTGTTGAAGCCGGTGTTTTATTTTGGGTGCAATTGTTTCGGGTAAGCAGTCTACAATTTTAGCACCAATTTGAATTGATTTGCCAAAATTATGCAGCATGGTTTCTTGGTGTTTTTGGGTAAACACCATGTATTCCATTTGTTGGTTGATGGCAAAAATTTCAATGTTTTTGGGGCTGTTGATAATAGAACTTAAAATGGCATTGTCGGCAAGTGCTTTTTGGCGTATCAAGTCCATTTCTACCTCTTGTTCCTTTTGCTCGGTGATATTCAAGTGCGAGCCAACAATTAAACCGTAGGGGTTGTTGTCCATTTTGTTTTCTATGGCTTTTCCTCTACACCATATCCACACCCACGAACCATTTAAGTGCTGCATGCGCAATACTTGTTGGTAAATGCCAGTCGGGTTTTGTAAATAGTCTATAAAATAAGCTTTGGCATTCTCTACATCGTTCGGATGTACTAGCGATAACCAGCCTTCGTTCAAACTGTATTTTGCCCAACTTTTGGTATGTTCGGTTGCCCTACCCAATATGTCAAAATAAGCCCTGCTGCACCACAATTCGCCTGTGGCTACATTGTATTCCCAACCGCCTAGTTTACAAGCATTTAGCATGGATTCGTACTTAGACGCAAAAAGAGATTCTGTTGGCTTGCTATTAGATACGCTCATCTGTAGCTCATCACTTACCTCAAATGTGCCCGCAAGGTATTGGTGGTTGGTACTTTTGATAATCCTGCAAACGAAGGGTATATCGGTGGTAGTTTTATTTAAAAAGGTCGTGCGCAATTCCTGACATGCATTATCGGGGCGATAAGCACAATCAAGCAATTGTTGCATCGTGTATTCATAATTAGCAGGGTCAATCAGTTGCTGCCAATTATGAATACGAGTATTTGGAGCATACGCAAGGTAAGCTTTCATGCTATCGCTTATCCATAATTGGTTATGCGTAATATTCCACATCCAAATGCCTTGATAACGGGTAGTAGATAATAGGTTTTGCAACTGTAGATTGTCGTTTACCAAGTCAAAAAAGGTGGATGTATTGGGCGGTGGTACTAATGAATTGGTTTTCATACGCAACAGTTTCGTTAAACATAAGGTGGTAAAAACATAGTAGCAATATTTATACCCATTTCAAAAGTTTGAGATGATACTTGTCAGCCTTTAAATTTCCATTTGATTGTCAATCATTTTACGCTATTTACTAGATTTTCACACGTTAAATTAGGGTAATGAATTGCGCGCATGTCTCGTATTTGGAAATTAATTCCCAAATAAATAATGATTTTATATTTACTGATTTGTAATAGCTTGATTTGTGGATAGTAGTCCATCATCTTTATTTACAAAGAGAGAATTTCGTTGCCAAACAAACTTTTTACCAAAACCTTTGGTGTTATCTGTCAATTTTAAATGCTCTAATTGAATAATCCAAATTTGGCCTTTCATAGCAATAGACATAGGATGTTGTTTATAATAAAGGGTTTTGGCATGGGTAGTGGCTTTATTCGTTTCAAACAAAATGGTTCCCTCAAATTGCAAACCTCGGATAGCCAAAAAGTTGAATTTGCTCGGTAGTATAGTGCCTGCTACCGCTGCACTTTCTTGTAGTAAAGGGCCATGATAGGTATCTAACGACGACTTGAAAATGAGGAACGATTCATTGTCGTCGTAACTATAAAAACAATTGAAACAGTATGGTTTGCCGTCAGTATCTACCACACAAACCGATGCCACCTGCTGATTGGCTATGAATGTTGAAATGATTTTATTCATGTACAATGGTTTTAATTAATAGGTAAAGCTAATTGCTACACGAACTTCCTAAAATGACAACTATCATATGGCAACTGCTTTGGATGCTGTTCTTTTGTTTTGAATTTGCATCGTTTTGATGTTGAAATAAAAGCTGATGATTCAGGTAACCAAAATATTTAGATTCGAAATGGCACATGCCATTCATCAATATCCCGGCAATTGTAAACATGTACATGGGCATTCGTATCAACTGCACGTTACAGTAGCTGCCCCTTTGAACGACGATACTTATTTGCCCAATCCAGGCTATGCCATCGATTTTAAAGCTTTAAAACATTGGGTACAATCGTCGGTATTAAATTACCTCGATCATGCAACGGTGCTATCAAAGGCATATATAGCCGACAACAATGTGCAATTGCAGCAAGAGAGGTTACAAGTATGGGAGGCGGAACCTACGGCCGAAAATATGTTGGTATACATTCGCCACCAATTAGAGCAAATAATTCCGCCCAATGTATCGGTGACGAAGTTGGTACTTTACGAAACACAAGATTCTTATGCGGAGTGGCTACCTTCTGTTAGGAATTGATTTTTTTCAGCCATTCCACAAGGGCTTTACAGCCATTAGTAGCGCTGTCTTCAATAGTGGTTAAGTTTCGAACGGAATGCACTTCCGGAATTTTTTTGTCAATAATGGCTTTGGGAATTTGCCACGGAGCTACTTGCAACAAACCAGCTGCGGGATACACTTGCAGCGATGTTCCAATGACTACAAAAATATCAGCCTCACTTACTATTTCTGCGGCCTTTTCTATCATGGGTACCGGTTCTTCAAACCATACAATAAATGGCCTTAATTGGTGTCCGTCCGGAGCTAAGTCGCCTAACTGAATATCGCCAAGAATAGGGTAGGTGTCCGTAGCATTTACCACACTGCGCATCTTGAAAATTTCGCCATGCAAATGTAGTACTCGACTACTGCCGCCGCGTTCGTGCAAATCGTCAATGTTTTGTGTAATAATGGTTACGTCAAAGTCGTTTTCTAATGAAGCCAAAAGGGTGTGGGCTTCATTTGGCAGTGCAGCGGCTACATCTTTGCGCCGAGCATTGTAAAAGTCGAGGACCAATTGCGGATTTTTGGCAAAACCCCGAGGCGTTGCCACATCGTATACGTTATAACCTTCCCAAAGGCCGTCACTATCTCTAAAAGTTTTTAGGCCGCTTTCGGCACTCATTCCGGCACCTGTCAGTACCACCAATTGTTGTTTCTTTTGCATCTGCCGTAGTTGTAGTGTTAGCGGGTTTCTGTTTCTCCTGCGTAGGCAAGAACTATTGCCCACTCATTGCTAGTAACCGGTTGTACCGAAAGTCGTCCAAGGCGTACCAATGCCATTTGTGTCAATCGAGGATCGGCTTTAATTACCGATAATGGAACGGGATTATTGAGTTGTTTATAGGGCTTCACATCTACCACTACCCAATTGGTATCTTCAGTGGTTGGGTCCTGATAATATTCGTTTACCACTTCTGCTATGCCCACAATTTCCAAACCTTCGTTGCTATGGTACCAAAACAATAAATCGCCTTTTTTCATGGCTTTTAAATTGTTGCGGGCTTGGTAATTGCGCACACCATCCCAAAAGGTTTGGCCATCCTTTTCAAACTGTTGCCAACTATACTTAAACGGTTCCGATTTAATTAACCAATAAGCCATATATATCTGTTTTAGAAAATCTAAGTGGGTTAGCTTACCAACCACTTGCCAATACGTCGGCTAAGTGCATAGTCGATAAACTGAGTTGTTGGTGCCGAATACAGCCGTCTAAATGCATCAAACAACTCATATCGGTACTAACAATACAATCGGCTCCTGCTTCAAGCGCATTCGTTATTTTTTGGTCGGCCATAGCAACGCTAATGGGTTCAAATTTTACGGCAAAGGAACCCCCAAACCCGCAACAAGTGGTAGTATCAGTCATTTCTATCAGTTCTAAACCTTGTACATGCTGCAAAAGCTGCCTAGCTTCATTAGTAAGCTTGCATTCTCTCAAGCCCGCACAGCTATCGTGGTAGGTAATTTTTTTCGACAGTCGAGCCCCCAAGTCGGTAATACCTAACACTTGAACCAAAAATTCGCTCAATTCTTTTGTTCTATTTCCAAATTGAACAATTTCTTGTTGATTGGCGGCATTTTCAAAAATTTTGGGATAAAAATTTCGCACAAAGCCTACACAACTTGCACTTGGCGCTACAATGTACTCGGCACCGGCAAAGTCTTTCATAAATTTACTGCATACTTCTTTACTCTCCCCCCAAAATCCGGCATTGTAGGCCGGTTGCCCACAGCAGGTTTGATTGGCATTGTACACTACCTCGCACCCAACTTTCTCCAATATTTTTACCATATTAAAAGCCACCGAAGGGTACAGCTGATCAATAAAACATGGTACAAATAGTTGAACTTTCATGTAGAAAATACTTTGTTAGGTGAGTAGTTGTCAATTAAATAGGAATCTTAGTTGGGGCGTTCCCCTTCGGGTCGGGCTTTTCGCTGCTACTCCTCGCCGGCACCTTTCAGGATGCCGTCTGTGGGGTATCCGCTGCAATCCCTAACGCTTTAGACTAAAGTAACATGCGTAAAACTGTTTTTAAGAGCAATCATTTTTATGGCAGTTATCGCTGCTTCTTCGCCTTTGTGGCCATGTATGCCGCCAATCCGTTCTAGCGCTTGTGCTTGTGTATTCACAGTGAGTATGCCAAAAATTGTTGGGCTATTTAGTTGTACATTCAATTGGGTAATGCCTTGTGTTACAGATTGGCATACATACTCAAAATGCGGGGTATCGCCACGGACAACTGTGCCAAGTGCTATATAGGCATCCGCTTTAGGCATGGAACTATTGGCATGTGCCTGAATAGCAAACGGAATCTCAACTGCTCCGGGCACCAATAATGTTTGGTATCTAATACCGGCAGCATCAAAAATACGCTTACAGCCGTTTTCCAATTCGTTAACTACATCGGCATTCCATTCTGTTTTAACAATAATTACAAAGGCATCCTCAACAGTGGGGATGCCTTTGTTTAAAAATGAGGTGTTTGGTTGTGTTGCCATATGTTAATTTACACTCAATTCACTTTTTTCGTTACTCAACCGATAAATGTATTTATCAATTTGAGCACCTTTATCGGTTTTTGGATATTTGGCTTTTATTTCTTTATATATCTCCAATGCATCCTTAGGCTTGTTCAATGTTTCGTTTAGCAAGCCTGCTCTAAACAAGTACTCCGCTGAGTTTGCTTCGTCACTTTCAAAAGTGCTACCTGCTTTTTTATAATAGCCAACAGCTTCTTCTTTATTGCCTTGTTCTGCATAGGCATCAGCTAAGGCTCCGTAAGCAACCATTTGTACTTGTTTTGCATCGGTAGAAAAGTCTTTTAAATGTTCAACGGATTTCTTAAAATCGCCCAACTTTAAATAACTGATGCCGGCATAAAAATGAGCCAAATTAGCAGCTTTGGTACCCCCAAATTTGTTGATTACATATAAAACACCTTTGCTGTTTGCATCGCCGTCCAATACTTTTCTAGATGAATCTTGAGCAAAGTATTGCTGTGCTTTAAAAATAGCATCGGCTGCTTTTTCTTCATTTGGTTTTTGAATCAATTCTGTATAGCCAATCCAACCAACAATAACAGCTACTATTGCTCCCGAACCAATCAATAAATTTTTGCTGTTGTTGTCCCAAAAGTTTTTCAATTGTTCTACAATGTCTTTGCTTTTGGTAGGGGTAGCGGCTACTACTTCTTCTTCCTGCACTTCTATAATATTGTCGCTCATGAGTTAAGGTTACTTGTGTGTAAGTGAATGGTAAACGGTAATTATGTTAATCAACAATGAATGGATAGTTTTGGTCTATATATACATCTTTCAAAACTTCATCATCGTTAGGCCAAGGGCTTTCTTCTGCAAATTTCACGCTGTCATCAACAAGTTTGTCAATTTTGGCATTGATTGCATCAATTTCTGCTTGCGTGGCGTAATTGTTGGTTAAAATAGTCTCTAATACTTTCGCAATTGGATCTTGGCTCTTGTATTCTTCAACTTCGTCTTTACTACGGTATTTTTGAGGGTCGCTGATAGAGTGACCTTTGTAGCGGTAGGTTTTCATTTCTAAAAGCGTAGGGCCATCACCAATGCGGGCACGATTTACGGCTCTTGCTACTGCGTCGTGAACAGCCTCTGCAGTCATGCCATCTACTTTATCGGCAGGCATATCATATGCATCCGCTAATTTATAAATATCAATTACATTACTTGTTCTTTCGATAGAAGTACCCATTGCGTAGTTGTTGTTTTCACAAATAAATACTACCGGCAATTTCCACAACATAGCAAGGTTGAAAGTTTCGTGCAACATACCCTGACGAGCGGCACCATCACCAAAATAACACAGTACCACATTGGTGCTACCACGATATTTTTCAGCAAATGCCAAACCGGCACCAGTACCAATTTGAGCACCTACAATACCGTGTCCGCCAAAAAAGAAATGTTCTTTGCTAAAAAAGTGCATGCTACCACCTTTTCCTTTAGCGCAACCTGTGGCTTTACCATACAATTCGGCCATACAAGCATCGGGCGAAACCCCTTTTGCCAAAGCCAAACCGTGATCTCTATAAGCAGTAATAAACGGATCTTCTTGTATAGTAGCAGTCATACAGCCGGCAGCAATTGCTTCCTGACCAATGTAAGCATGGAAAAAACCGCGAATTTTACCCGCCATTTTATACATTTCTTCTGCTTTTAACTCAAATTGACGAATTAATTGCATCAATTCATACCAATACAAATAAGTTTCTTTAGAAAAGTTGTTTGCCACGTGCTTAAAATTTTGAGGAGCAAATATAGGAGTTATAACGTTAAATAAAATTACCCTTGGGGATTTCTTTATCGGCTGTTTGGTTGTAATTTGTAAAAAAAGGGCAATAATGGGCATTTGCTGCCATACTACCCTAATAGAACGTTTGTTTAACCTGTTAGTAAGTAAAAAAACTTGCCCTCAGTACACCGAAATCTTGTTTATTTGCTTTGCGAGCAAGCTGCCTTATCTTTTTTATGACTTGTTAAGTAGGAAAATTGTATGAAAAAATATCCCCTTTTGTTAGTGTTATGCTTAAGTATATGGGTGAGCTTAATTAAGGCCCAGCCAACTTTTTTTATCTATTTGCAAACAGATAACAATGAACCTTTTTCTGTAACCCTAAATAACAATACTTATCATGCCGATAAAAATGGCTATCTCATTCTTAGTAAACTCAAGTTGGGCAAGGCGTTTTTGAAAGTGTTTTTTCCCATGAACAAATATCCAATCCATCAATTTGCTGTGGACGTACAAAATGATTTTGGCTTTTTGTTGAAACCTATTGACAACACAAATTGGCAATTGGAAAGTTTTCAAGGGTTGGGAACTATCCGTTCGGGACAATTATTAGAAGCCAATAAAACGCAGGCAAGTTCCCTGCCTATTAGCCCTATTACGAACAAAAGCTCCACATCAGTAGATTCGGCTAACCATAAGGTAGCAAGCAACAACATCATAAAGGAAAAAGAATTTATGGCCAATGAGGGGCTTCTGCAACAATACATTGATGCATCCGGCACTACAAAAGATACCATTCAATTATTGATTTTGAACAATTCCAAACCCGATTCTGCAAAGCCAACGGTGAAAAAAGCGACATACGATAAGCCTTGTACCATTGCAAGCATGGACGAATTTTTAAAAATAAGGTTGCGTATGGCAGCAGCTACATCGGAAGAGGGGATGCTTGATGCAGCAAAAGAATGGTTTGTTTTGTACTGTTTTAGTACGGAACAAGTGAAAAATTTATCCGTCTTGTTTTTAACGCAAATCTATAAACTGCGTTTTTTCGGGCTTGCATTGCCACGTATTTATGATGCCAACAATGTTACGGGTTTGCAATCACAATTAACGGATCCCGTATTCCTTCAGCAATTCAAATTACTTTTACAGTAATGCAACGTTATTTTATTGAAGTAGCCTACAATGGCACGCAATACAGTGGTTTTCAGGTACAAGAAAATGCCACTACCATTCAGGGCGCTATAGAGGGCGCATTGTCAATATTTTTTCGTACGCCCATACAGCTTACCGGGTCTTCGCGCACCGATGCGGGCGTACATGCGTTACAAAATTATTTTCATACCGATACCAATTTGGTACTACAGCAGCGCCATGTGTACCACCTGAATGCACTATTGCCTGCGGATATTGTGATCAAAGCAATTGCTCCGGTTCCGGCCGACGCCCACTGCCGTTTTGATGCTATTTATCGGGCCTATAAATATTACATCATAACTTCTAAAAGCCCATTCCATAACCAAACCGCTTGGTTGTACCCTTATACCGTGAATATAGCAGCACTAAACGAAGCTGCACAAGTGCTAACTCAGTATACCGATTTTACCACATTTTCTAAAAAGCATACACAGGTAAATAACTTTCATTGCAACCTATTGCACAGTGAATGGACAATGGAAAACCATAGTTTGGTGTACAGTGTAAGCGGCAATCGTTTTTTGCGCGGTATGGTAAGGGGGCTTGTTGGTACCATGTTACAAGTAGGTAGGGGTAAAATATCGGTGCAACAATTTTGCAATATAATTGAGGCCAAGGATTGTCAAAAGGCCGATTTTTCTACACCTGCAAAAGGGTTGTTTTTGGAACAAGTGGTCTATCCGCAAGGATATTTTTTGCGGCACTAGCCGCAACCAAACAGCGTTTTGTATTGTTGCACGTTGGTTAAAGCAGTAGGTTTATGGGTAATTCACCTTTTAGGCAGTCCGTTGGATTTCAGGTAATTGATAAAGCACTTACTGAAAAAGGGTTTGCTCCATTCGACTTTCAAGTACAAACTTGGCAACAAATACATGAGGGCAAAAGCGGATTGGTGAATGCACCCACGGGCTGCGGTAAAACGTATGCTGTTTTTTTAGGCGCCCTTATACAATTCATCAATCGATACCCCAAGGGTTTTCGTCAGCAGCAACACAATGGCTTGCAATTACTTTGGATAACCCCTTTGCGTGCCTTGGCTAAGGATATTGGCCGGGCTATGGAAGAAATGTTGGCTTGTTTGGATATGCCTTGGCGGGTGGGCATTAGAAACGGAGATACTTCCGCCTCGGAGCGACTGCAACAAAAAAAGCATGTTCCCGAAATTTTGATTATTACGCCCGAAAGCCTGCATTTGTTGATTGCTCAAAAAGAACATGCTCGGCTTTTTGATGCATTGCAAGTAGTGGCGGTAGACGAATGGCACGAACTGCTTGGTAGCAAGCGAGGTATTCAAGTTGAGTTGGCCATTAGTCATTTAATAGCATTGCTGCAACAACGGCACCGTGCGCCATTAATATGGGGCATATCGGCCACAATTGGCAATTTAGAGGAGGCCGCAAAGGTGCTGTTGTATGCAACACAACAGCCACCGAGCATTGTAAAAGCCCATACATCCAAGCAGATTGCTGTACACGCCATCATTCCCAACGAAATAGATACTTACCCTTGGGCGGGTCATCTAGGACTCAAAATGGCCGAGCAAGTACTGCCCATTATTGCACAAAGCAATACTACTTTGTTGTTTACCAATACGCGTGGCATGAGCGAAAGGTGGTACCAAACCCTGCTGCAAATAGCGCCCCACTTAGCCGGCACTATTGCGTTGCACCATGGCAGCATGGAGCCGAGTTTGCGCACTTGGGTAGAAGATGCCTTGCATACCAACTTACTAAAAGTAGTCGTTTGTACAGCAAGTTTGGATTTAGGGGTCGATTTTAGACCCGTAGATACCGTTATACAAGTGGGTTCGCCCAAAGGAATTGCTCGTTTTTTGCAACGTGCCGGGCGTAGTGGCCATGCTCCCGGCGAAACCAGCAATATTTATTTTTTACCTACGCATTCGCTGGAATTGATGGAAGTGGCGGCGTTAAAACAGGCCATTCAGCAATCTTTTATAGAAAGTAAAGAGCCTTTGTTACTGTGTTTTGATGTTTTGATTCAGTACCTAAGTACACTTGCCGTGGGTGATGGATTTGAAGCGGCGGTTGCTTTGGCTGAAATTAAAAATACACACGCTTTTGCCGATATGAGCAATGCAGAATTTGAGGAGCTGCTTTTGCACCTTACAGAAGGCGGAAAGGTGTTACAAAGCTATGATGAGTTTAAAAAAGTAACCTTGGTAAATGGCAAATACCAAATTACCAACCGCCGTACCGCTATGCGGCATCGCATGCACATTGGTACCATTGTGAGCGATGCCATGATGAAGGTGAAAATGTTGGGTGGTGGTTTTATAGGCGTTATTGAAGAATGGTTTATCAGCAGGCTCGAAGTTGGTGATGTATTTACCCTTGCCGGGCGAAACGTCGCCCTTGTTATGATTAAAGACATGACAGTGATCGTGCGCAAATCCGCTTCCAAAAAGTCAATTGTACCTAGTTGGATGGGTGGGCGGATGAGCCTGACAGCCAATTTGGGGCAACTTTTGCGCCAAACATTTCAGCAGGCGGCACAATCCATCATGTATCCTCCACTTGCCAATATGCCTGAAGAATTGGTAGCCTTACAACCTTTGTTGCAATTGCAAGCCCAACTATCGCACATTCCGCAGCAGCATGAATTGTTGATAGAGCATTTGGAAGACAAAGATGGCTATCATTTATTGGTATATCCATTTGAAGGAAGGCAAGTACACGAGGCCATGAGTGCCTTATTGGCTCACCGAATTGCGGCCAATCACCGCATTAGTTTTTCGATATCGATGAATGATTACGGCTTTGAATTGCTTAGCGACCAACCAATTCCTGTTACCAATGAAAACGTAGCGGCATTGTTTAGCGACAAACAGTTGATGATGGATATACAGCAAAGCATCAATAGCGTGGAAATGGCTAGTAGGAAATTTAGGGATATTGCGGTAATAGGCGGACTCATTTTTCAGGGCATGCCCGGCGAACAGAAAAAAGCTCGCCATTTGCAATCGTCGGCGGGTTTGTTGTTTCGCGTATTTCACGAATACGACCCCAACCATGTTTTGGTAAGACAGGCCTATCAGGAAGTGATGAGTCAGCAAATGGAAGAAGTACGCTTGAGGCAGGCATTGCAGCGCATTGCCGAAAGCAACATCATAATAAAGTATCCTACGCGGCTTACCCCTCTGAGTTTCCCGATTATAGCCGATGGCCTCAATCGTAACAATGTATCGTCGGAGCAATTAGAAGATCGGGTGCGGAAAATGCAACAGCAATTGATGCGGTAATTATTTGTTGGCAACCAATCATAGCTTCTGAAAGTTTGTCGCCATTTTGCGGCAACCGGCCATAACTTCTGAAAGCTTGCCGCCATTTTGCGGCTACCGGTCATAACTTCTGAAA
>JACCDS011110848.1_pt1 | contig 17711 bp, 15 predicted proteins | sample 7446441 | NCBI WGS metagenome assembly JACCDS01 (sample SAMN15323445, study PRJNA562643) | freshwater metagenome | isolation source: river surface water | place: USA:Blue River Watershed | collected 2017-08-17
AAGGGTTTGCGATTCAAATGCTCGCTCACGGTTTGTGTGCCGGTGGTTTGTTTGTACTTGCGGGTCAATTGCATGAACGTCTCGGCACTTACGATATGCGCAAGATGGGTGGCCTCTGGGCGAATTACAGTTACTTGCCCGCCTTGTTAATGTTTTTTGCGGCGGCCTTGTTAGGTATTCCAGGTACCGCGAACTTTGTTGGTGAGTTCCTGATTTTGGTGGGCGCCTTTAAAGTCGTTCCAGTGCTTACCATTGTTGCAACCGCAAGTCTGGTGTTGGCTGGTGTCTATTCATTGATTTTGATTCATCGTACTTTGTTCGGAAAGTCTGCCACAGAGGGAAAGGGCGTTGATCTTTCTGCGAGGGAGTTAACGTTGGTTGTTTCACTGGCAGTAGTATTGTCGGCGATAGGCTTCTATCCACAACCTTTGTTAAATGTTTCAGTGGATGCGATGACATTTATCCAGCACACCTACGCACCTGTAGATGTTTCAAATCCATTATTGACTGGTCCTTTGCCTGTTGGGGGCTCAGCGTCTCCCGTTGTGACTCCCTGAGGTTGATATGAATTTTACTGCTGCTACCTTTTTACCGCTGCTTCCGATTGTTGTATTAAGTTTTACAACTGTGATCTTGATGTTGGCGATTGCGATTAAACGTGATCATGCCATTAGTTTCTGGATCACCGTTGCCGGCTTTTTATTAAGTTTGTTATCACTGCAATTTACGCCTGCGTTTGCCGATTCAGTTCCAACACCCGTTACCGGGTTGTTGTTATTTGATAACACTGCTTATTTTTATACGTTGCTAATGCTATTTGCTGGATTGGTTTGTGCATTTTTCTTGCGCAATTTTTTACTGGTGTATTCGGGCAATCGCGAAGAAGTTTATCTGTTGTTATTAATTGCCGTCATTGGTGGATTGGTGTTAGTGGCCAGTAGTCACATGGCATCGTTTTTTATTGGCCTTGAATTATTGTCTGTACCTGTCTACGGCATGGTGGCTTATACCTACGAACGCAATCGCGCGCTTGAAGCCGGCGTTAAATATTTAATTCTTTCCGCTGCCGCATCGGCATTTATGTTGTTTGGTATGGCATTGGTTTATGCACAAGTGGGCACGTTATCGCTGGTGGGGTTGAGCAAGTCAGTGCTCGTTGCTGATTCCTATCTGGCGGGTTTTGGTGTCGCAATGATTGCGATCGCTATGTGTTTCAAACTGTCATTGGCTCCTTTCCATTTGTGGACTCCAGATGTTTATCAAGGTGCGCCTGCGCCTGTCGGTGCGCTTCTGGCGACAGTAAGCAAAGTTGCGGTTTTAGCGGTATTGATTCGGTTGCTGGTGCAAGCGCCGGTTGAGCTTACCCATTTCTTGCAGCCGGTGTTTATCGTTATTTTGGTGCTGTCCATTGTGGTGGGTAACTTGCTTGCGCTGACCCAGGATAACGTAAAACGCATGCTTGCCTATTCGTCTATTGCGCATATGGGTTATCTATTTATACCCCTTGCAGCTGGCGTTACTGTAGATGTGCAAACCGTCAATGTGTATCTCTTAGCTTATGTGGTTACAACCTTAGGCGCGTTCGGTGCCATCAGCGCCATGTCGCGTGCGGCTGATGCAGGTGATGGCGAAGATATCGCCAATTTCCGCGGCCTTTTCTGGCGCAACCCTTACCTTGGCGCTGCCATGGTGTTTGTCATGCTTTCCCTAGCAGGGATTCCGCTTACCACCGGTTTTATCGGTAAGTTCTACGTATTCATGACGGCGGTTAATACCAGTAGTTGGGTATTGCTGGCGGCTTTGGTTGTGGGGAGTGGGGTAGGTTTGTATTACTACCTGCGATTGATGATTTCGTTATTTTCGCGTGAACCTAACTCAAACGCTGATCAAGTAGCGATAAGTCGTTCCAGCGTACTCTTTGTAGTGTTGATGGCAGTGCTGATTGTTTGGTTGGGTGTATATCCGCAACCTGCGCTGGAATTTATTTCTGCGCTCAAATAAGATTGTTTCTCAAATAAAAAATGCGGATGAGTGAGAGTTTTATAAACAGTTTGTACTAATAATTCATATTTGTATCCATTGTGATCCTATATCGCACGATTTAATGCCCTATTGTGAGACAAAACCTGTCTTTCACTATGGTTATTATTTCGTGCGCCTATTATAATTTCGGCGTTTTATTTGGGCCGTTTAAAACTCCTCCAAAATCAATCCCTTGTGTGTTGTTTGCAATTTCAATCGCAGATATTGCACGGGTGGATCGCGAGAGTAGCAGGCCTTTGCTCCGGTGATCTATTTTTTCGTAAATCTTTCCCGGTGCGCCCGCAGCACAGGCAATCCCCAAAATCACGCACAGTTCCCGCCAGGAAGTAACTGGTCGCTGATGGTTGACTCACGCCTGTATATGCACCCCGCGGCCTGGCTTGTCCAGGTCTACATCCACTCGAACGACTAGGCAGAGACGTATGATAAAGATCCGTCGAGGATTGGATTTGCCCATTACTGGCAACCCCAATCAATCTATCGAAGATGGCCCGCAGGTTCGTCAAGTAGCTTTAATCGGGTTTGATTACCACGGTATGAAGCCAACTATGGCGGTCCAGGTAGGCGATAAAGTCAAACTGGGTCAGGAAGTATTTTCTGATAAGAAAATTCCAGGCGTTATCTACACCGCGCCAGCATCAGGTACTGTTGTCGCAATCAATCGCGGTGACCAACGTGTATTTCATTCTTTGGTAATTAACGTTGAAGGTGATGATGCTGTTGAATTCGCCAAGTATTCGGTAGGCGAATTGGCTGGTTTATCACGCGAACAAGTGCAAGATAATCTGGTGAAATCCGGTTTGTGGACCGCACTGCGTACACGTCCTTACAGCAAAGCCCCAGCGCTTGATTCAAAACCCAGCTCTATCTTTGTTCAGGCAATAGATACTAATCCTCTGGCAGCAGATCCTGCGGTCGTTATCGCTACCAAAAAAGAAGCCTTTGCCAATGGCTTGACCCTGCTCAGTCGCTTGACTGATGGGAAGGTGTTTGTATGTCAGGCTCCCGGCGCTGAATTGCCAAAAGGTCAGGGCGCTAATATCAGTGTTGAAACATTTGACGGCGTTCACCCTGCAGGTAATGCGGGTACTCATATTCATTTTCTTGATCCGGTGAATGCAAAGAAATTTGTATGGACTGTTGGTTATCAGGATGTGATTGCAATTGGTGAGTTGTTTACCAGTGGCAAGCTGTACGTTGAGCGTGTTGTGGCGCTGGCTGGCCCCCAAGTTGAACGTCCTCGTTTGGTCCGCAGTCGTGTGGGTGCCAATCTGGAGGAGTTAACTGCTGGTCAAGCCAAAGCTGGTGAGAATCGTGTGATTTCCGGTTCGGTCTTTGGTGGTCGCCGTTCACACGGTAACCTGAATTTCCTCGGTCGTTTTCACACTCAGGTTAGTGTACTGCTGGAGGGGCGTGAGCGCGAAATGTTGCACTACCTGCGTGCGGGTACCAACAAGTTCTCGGTCATGGGCATTTTCTTGTCCAAACTAATGGGCGGCAAAAAATTCTCATTTACTACCTCAACCAATGGTTCCGAGCGCGCTATGGTGCCAGTCGGTTCCTACGAGAAGGTGATGCCACTGGATATCCTCCCGACTCAGTTGCTGCGTTCGCTGATTGTTGGTGATACCGAGACTGCGCAAAAGCTGGGTTGTTTGGAGCTGGACGAAGAAGACTTGGCGTTGTGTACCTTTGTGTGCCCAGGCAAGTACGAGTACGGCCCGATCCTGCGCAACAATTTGACTCGCATTGAGAATGAGGGCTAATAAATGAGTCTGAGAAAAATACTCGACAACATGGAGCCGCATTTCCACAAAGGCGGGACATACGAGACGTGGTACGCCCTTTACGAAGCGGCAGACACCATTTTCTACAAACCTGCAGATGTTACCAAATCGACCTCTCATGTGCGCGATGGCATTGATCTTAAGCGCATCATGATTACTGTTTGGCTCTGTGCATTTCCGGCGATGTTCTTCGGTATGTACAACGTTGGGTTGCAAGCCAACACCATTTTGGCGGCGACTGGCGCAACTGGCATCGACAACTGGCACGGCGTATTGGCCAGCTGGTTTGCAGGTCACAATCCTGACAGCATATGGGATAACCTGGTGCTGGGTGCAGCGTACTTCCTTCCTATATATGCCACAGTATTCATCGTGGGTGGCCTTTGGGAAGTTTTATTTGCCATGGTGCGCGGTCATGAAGTGAACGAAGGTTTCTTTGTAACTTCTATTCTGTTTGCACTTACTTGCCCGCCGGATTTGCCGTTATGGCAAGCTGCATTGGGTATCAGTTTTGGCGTGGTGATTGGAAAGGAAGTTTTTGGTGGTACTGGTAAAAACTTCCTTAATCCGGCACTGGTTGGTCGCGCATTCCTCTTCTTTGCTTACCCTGCAGAAATGTCAGGTGATGCAGTGTGGACTGCGGTGGATGGTTACACCGGCGCAACTGCACTGTCTGTTGCTGCTCAAGGCGGGATGGAGGCACTGGTTGCCGGTCACCTGACCTGGATGGATGCTTTCCTCGGCTTTGAGCAAGGTTCTATCGGTGAGACTTCTACATTGGCGCTGATGATTGGTGGTATTGCACTGCTGATTATGGGGATCGCGTCTACGCGCATTGTGTTGGGGGTATTGGCGGGTACCGTTGTAACGGTATTGCTCTACAACTGGCTTGGTGCGGATAGTAAAAACCCGATGTTCCAAATGCCTTTCTGGTGGCACTTTGTGTTGGGCGGTTATGCGTTCGGTTTGTTCTTTATGGCTACCGACCCTGTGTCAGCAGCTATGACTAATACCGGCAAGTGGATATTCGGTGCGTTGATTGGCTTTATGGTGATCACCATTCGTGTGGTTAACCCGGCTTATCCAGAGGGCATGATGCTGGCGATTTTATTTGCCAACATGTTCGCTCCAACCATCGATTACTTCGTTGTTCAATCCAACATTAAACGGAGACTTGCTCGTGGCTAACCAACAAACAGCAAAGTACACAATCACAGTCACATTAATTATGTGTCTGGTTGCCTCTGTATTGGTGGCGAGTGCTGCCGTTCTGCTTAAGCCGGTTCAAGCAGCCAACAAGACATTGGACTTCAAAACTAACGTTTTGAAAATCGCAGGTATTTATAATCCTGATCAAACGGTCGAAGAGCAGTTTAAGAAAGTTGAAGTAAAAATTGTCGATCTTCAGTCAGGTAAATTCACTGATGCCATCACCGATGTGGATAAATTTGATCAGCGTGCTTCTTCAAAGAACCCGGAATTGTCTGAAAAGCTTTCAGCAGAAGATGACATTGCCAAGCTGATTCGTCGTGAAAAATTTGCCAAGGTATTTTTGGTTAACGACGAAAATGGTTTAGCTAAAGTTATCCTTCCTGTTCGCGGTTACGGCCTATGGTCAACCATGTCTGGATTCGTTGCTTTGGATAAAGACCTGAATACCGTTATCGGTTTTGGTTTTTACGAACAATTGGAAACTCCTGGCCTTGGTGGTGAGGTGGATAATCCAAAATGGAAACAATTGTGGGTAGGCAAAAAAGTCTATTCAGAATCTGGTGACGTGAAAATCGAGGTAATCAAGGGGCATGTTGATGGCGAAACTCCAGACGCTGAACACAAAGTAGATGGCCTGTCGGGTGCTACTTTAACCAGCAATGGTGTTCGTAATCTCGTTAAATATTGGATGGGTGATAGTGGTTTCAAACCCTTCCTCACTAATCTGAAGAACGGAGATGCATAATCATGAGTACTAAAACAAAAGATTTGCTCACTAAACCAATTTTGGAGAATAACCCCGTTATCCTTCAGATTCTTGGTATTTGCTCGGCGCTGGCGGTTACCTCAAGCGTAAAAGTAAGTTTGGTAATGGCGATAGGTTTGACTCTGGTATCGGCGTTCTCTAACTTTTTCGTATCACTGGTGCGTAACTATTTACCAAACAGCGTACGTATTATCGCGCAGATGATCATCATCTCTGCGTTGGTGATTGTGGTTGACCAGGTGCTCAAAGCAGTTGCTTATGACATTAGTAAACAATTGTCGGTATTCGTGGGTTTGATCATCACCAACTGTATCGTGATGGGCCGCACCGAAGCGTTTGCGTTGAAAAATCCACCCGTACCAAGCTTCCTTGATGGGATTGGTCATGGTCTGGGATATTCAGCGCTGCTGATCGTTATTGCGACCTTCCGTGAAATTTTCGGTGCAGGCAAGTGGTTCGGTATTCAAATTCTACCCACTGTGACTGATGGTGGTTGGTATGTGCCGAATGGTCTGCTGTTGCTGCCACCGAGTGCGTTCTTCATTATCGGAATGATTATTTGGGGAATGCGTACCTGGAAGAAAAATCAGGTGGAGAAAGTAGATTTCAAGATTGCTCCTAACTCAGTGAAAACGCAGGAGATTGTATAATGGAACACTTAATCGGTTTATTTGTACGCTCTATTTTTATTGAGAACATGGCGTTGGCGTTTTTCTTGGGTATGTGTTCATTCATGGCAATGTCCAAGAAAATTAACGCGGCGATCGGCCTGGGCATTGCGGTAATCGTAGTGCAAACCCTGACTGTGCCGGCGAACAATCTCATTTTGACTTATCTGTTAAAAGAAGATGCGCTGGCTTGGGCTGGTGTGACCGGTGTGGATTTGACCTTCCTTAGCTTCATTTCATTTATTGGTGTAATCGCTGCAATTGTGCAGATCATGGAAATCGTTATGGATAAATATATGCCGGCGCTCTACAACGCGTTGGGTGTGTTCCTTCCATTGATCACTGTAAACTGCGTAATTATGGCTGGCTCTTTGTTCATGGTGGAGCGCGATTACAATTTCACTGAAAGCGTAGTCTATGGCGTTGGTTCTGGTGCGGGTTGGGCAATTGCGATTGTTGTTCTGGCAAGCATTAAAGAAAAAATGAAATACTCCGATGTACCTGAAGGTCTGCGTGGCTTGGGTATTACCTTTATTACCGTGGGATTGATGTCATTGGGCTTCATGTCCTTTGGCGGTATCTCTCTCTAAGCTAAGCGGGGAAGTACATGAATACCGAGATTTTATTAGGCGTTGGAATGTTCACCTTCATCGTGCTTGCACTGGTGGTGGTCATTCTGGTAGCGCAAGCGAAGCTGGTTAACAGTGGCGATGTGCAAATTCTTATCAATGATGAGAAAACCATTACTGTTCCTGCGGGCGGTAAGTTGTTGCAAACATTGGCCGGAAACAATGTGTTTCTCGCTTCTGCTTGTGGTGGTGGTGGTAGTTGTGCACAGTGTCGCTGTATTGTGAATGATGGTGGTGGCTCTATTCTTCCTACGGAAGAGGCGCACTTTAACCGTCGTGAACAAAATGAAGGTTGGCGTTTGAGCTGTCAGGTTCCGGTAAAGCAAAACATGAAAATTCATGTTCCGGAAGAAGTGTTTGGTGTTAAGCAGTGGGTAACCACCGTCGAGTCCAATCCGAACGTGGCGACCTTTATTAAAGAGTTGACTTTGCGCTTGCCGGAAGGTGAGAGCGTCGATTTCCGCGCGGGTGGTTACGTGCAGTTGGAATGCCCCCCGCATCACGTGAAGTTCTCTAACTTTGAGATTGAGTCTGAGTATCGTGGTGATTGGGAGCGTTTTGGGTTCTTTAATTTAGAATCCAAAGTCGATGAGCCTGTTATTCGCGCGTATTCCATGGCGAATTACCCGGAAGAGAAAGGTGTAGTTAAGTTCAATATCCGTATTGCAACTCCTCCGCCAAAATCGCAAGGCATTCCACCGGGCAAAATGTCGTCGTTCGTGTTTAATCTGAAGGCAGGCGATAAAGTTACGGTGTACGGACCATTTGGTGAGTTTTTCGCGAAGAAGACCGATGCGGAAATGGTATTCATTGGTGGTGGTGCAGGCATGGCGCCAATGCGCTCGCACATTTTCGACCAGTTGCGTCGTCTGAAAACCAAGCGCAAAATGTCTTTCTGGTATGGTGCTCGCTCGCTGCGTGAACTCTTCTACAAAGAAGACTACGACATGCTGCAAAGTGAGAATGAGAACTTCAAGTGGCACATTGCCTTGTCAGATCCTCAGCCAGAAGATAATTGGTCTGGTTTGACAGGATTTATTCACAATGTGTTGTATGAAAACTATCTGAAAGACCATCCAGCGCCGGAAGATTGTGAGTTTTACATGTGCGGTCCACCAATGATGAACGCCGCTGTTATTAAAATGTTAAAAAGTCTGGGAGTTGAAGACGATAACATTTTACTCGACGACTTCGGTGGTTGATGCATAAGGAAAACGAGGCAGGGAAACCCGCCTCGTTTTTTGTTTTTAGATGGCAAATTGTGTGAGTGGCGTTTTCGCCTTGGAGTGAATAATGGCAGTCCTTCTCGTTACTCTGGTTGTGATGTTATTTGTTGCCTTTGCGTTATCCATTAGCGTGATGCTGGGTAGAAAGCCGATATCTGGTTCTTGTGGTGGTGTAGGTAAAGCGCTGGGTGATCCCAATTATGTTTGTGAGCTTTGCGGTGGTGATGAAGCCAAATGTGCTGAGCAGAAAGCGAATCCGGTATCGGCCAGCGAGACTGCAAAAGATCTTTCCTATGATGCTAGTAATCCATCAAAAAATAACTAAACCGCTAAATGATTAATTAAGCAGGAATAATTGTTGCTAGACTATCAATGTATTCGGTCATTTAGTGTAAGGGGAATAAATTGACAGGCCGTAAAAAATCAGCGGATCACAGCTACGATCTTTTGGTAATTGGCTCCGGGCCTTCTGGCGAAAGTGCGGCTATCTCTGCCTCAAAAATTGGCAAACGAGTAGCTGTGATAGAAAATAGGGCATTGGTAGGTGGCAGCTGCGCCCATAAAGGAACAATCCCTTCCAAGTCCCTGCGCCATGTAGTGAAGCAGGTTATTCAATTCAAGAGTAATAGTCTGTTTCGTGAAATCGGCGATAGCCGCCGTTTGACCTTTCCGCGTGTATTACAATCTGCGGCCAAAGTCATCCCCAAGCAAGTCGAAATGCACACCAACTTTTATGTGCGCAACCGGGTGAATGTGCATATCGGGCAAGCTTCTTTTGTTGATGCCAACACTGTTAGTCTTTCGTTGCTGGATGGTGGAGTTGAAACCATTTACGCTGAAAAAATTGTGATTGCCACAGGCTCAAGACCCTATCGCCCGGCCGATGTTGACTTTACCCATCCGCGCATTTACGACAGTGACACCATCCTGGAAATGGAGCATACGCCGCGTCACATTATTATTTATGGTGCTGGTGTTATCGGTTGTGAATACGCCTCCATTTTTTCTGGTTTGGGAATGCGCGTTGATTTAATTAATAACCGCGATCGTTTGTTGTCGTTCCTGGATGATGAAATTTCCGATGCGCTCAGCTATCACTTGCGCGATAGCGGGGTCACCGTTCGCCATGCTGAAGAGTATGAGGCGATTGAAGCGAGTGAATGTAGCGTTACGCTGTTCCTTAAATCCGGCAAACGTTTGCGCGCGGATGCAATTCTCTGGTGTAACGGACGCAGTGGTAACACTGATGGTTTAAATCTGGATGCGGCAGGGTTAAAAGCAGATCATCGCGGAAATTTAAAAGTGGATGATTGTTACCGTACGCAGGTTGAAAATATCTACGCCGTTGGTGATGTGATTGGCTGGCCGAGTTTGGCGAGCGCCTCTTACGGTCAAGGTCGAGCAGTTACCGGCGGAATTTTTGGCGATCAATGTCAGTTGGTGCACGATGTCCCCACCGGTATTTATACCTTGCCGGAAATCAGCTCTGTAGGTAAAACCGAAACTGAATTGACCCAGGCAAAAGTGCCCTATGAAGTGGGGCGCGCATTATTTAAAAATACCGCACGTGGCCAAATCAGCGGCGAAGACGTTGGCATGTTAAAAATATTGTTCCATGTCGATACGTTGGAAGTTCTCGGTGTTCATTGCTTTGGTGCTGAAGCTGCGGAGATTGTGCACATTGGCCAGGCGATTATGAAACAAACGGGCGAGGGCAATAATATCCATTATTTCCTCAATAATATTTTCAATTACCCGACTATGGCTGAAGCTTATCGTATTGCCGCATTGGATGGCGTAAATCGCATTAGTCGTCGTTAATTCCGCTAACTGTTTTATTCGTAGGGGCGCGATTTATCGCGCCCTTTTTATTGCGCCCCTTTTGGTGAACAATACGATATATTTTTTTGTTGATGTTGTGCTATTCGCTCGTATTTTGGCTGCTGCTGCCGGTTGGTGCCGTTGTAGGATGAAAATTCCTGACGCAATGAATCACCGTATTATTATCAAAATAAACCGTAAATTCCTGATACTTCCAGCGCGAAATCGGTGGCTTTCCTTTTGCGGGGATTTCTTCCAGTGGTTCGCCAAATAAACTTTTAACGCGCTCTTTGCTCATGCCTTTTGCGGGCATATCTACGGCAGGTTGGGTTTTGGCTTGCTCACCGACCGGGATGCGGATTTCTTCCGCCATTATGGTTTGCATCTGAAGTGTTGCCGTTAGCATGAACACTAAAGTACAGGCACTATATTTAATTCGAATCATGATTGCCTCGGTGTGCCCCGAGCATTGCACAAACGTCAGAGGCTTCGGGGTTATTGCAGGTATTGTTGGTTCTTTCTGCGCTCAGCCATTTGCGCACGCATAATCTGTTGCCCGATTAGCTGTTGCTGGCCATCGCTAACGCGATGGAATTTTGCCGCAATCTGGTATTCGCCGGTGTTACTGGGTTCACAGCGAATAATTTTGGCAAACAAAACCAGGCCGGCATTGCTGGGCAAAAAAATTAACCGTAAGGCAATAAAGCTGTTGGCCTCCACAGGGCGGGAGCTGCCAAACGCAATGCCGCCTTCGCTCAGGTTAACTTGCTTAATGGTTTTGGATGGGGGCAGGGGTTTGGAGTCGGCCATTATTTGCTGGCTGATAATGTCGATTTTACGGTTCAGGTTGTGTAGGTATTCACCCAGAGCGCGGCTGGTTTCCTTGATTTGATGGAATAAATGGGCATTGTCGTTATCAATTTTGCGCAGTTCGGCAAACAGCTTTAATGAGGCAGTGTTGGGAAACTGTAATTCAGCGGCAGCGGTATTCGCGGTTATCTCCTCAACCTCTTTGAATTCCAAGGCGATACTTTCATCAATGCGAAAGTAACTACGGCGTTCACTCATGACCAATTGCTTCCAAAAACTGTGATGGATTAAACATAATAAAAGAACCATAGCACAAGCTGCATTGACTGTTTAGGTTTTCTGGCGTCTGGATGCTTTTCGCTAACCAGCGTCCGGTTTTGCTTGAGCAAATCGGGCCGATTGGGTTTAATGCGCCCATGTTAAAAAATATCCCTTTATACATAGGCTTGCGTTATACCCGCGCCAAGCGCCGCAACCAGTTCATTTCATTTATCAGCGCTTTCTCCCTAATAGGCATGGCGCTGGGTGTTATGGCGTTGATCATTGTCCTGTCGGTCATGAATGGCTTTGATAGGGAAATGAAAGAGCGCATCCTGAATGTTGTTCCTCATGGGTTTATCGACCAGCAGCCCCGCGTTAAGGATTGGCGGGCGCTTGCCGGTAAGGTGAATGCCCAACCCGGTGTTGTCGCTTCAGCGCCCTATATCCAGAGTTCCGCCATGCTGACCTATGCCGGCGGTGTAGAAGCGATCGAGCTGCAAGGCATAGACCCGGACATGGAAGCTAAGGTGTCAGTGGTCGATCAACATATGATTGTCGGAGATTTAGCCCAGCTGCAGCCAGGCGAGTACGGCATAGTGATGGGGCGTATCCTCGCGAGCCGTTTACTGCTTGCTCCGGGCGATAAAATACGTGTGACGTCTCCGGAAATTAATATGACGCCCATGGGGGCATTTACCCGCTCGCGCAACTTCACTTTGGTAGGTGTGTTCGAAGTCGGAGCTCAGGTCGATAGTACGCTCGCGCTGATTCATTTATCGGATGCGCAAAAATTTTTACGGCAGCCTGGTGTGCAGGGATTGCATGTCAAAACGGAAAATCTCTACAGCGCTGGGTTAATTATGAATCAGGTGCGCAGCAACCTTGGCGATGAATTTCGTGTGAAAGACTGGAGCCAAACCCAGGGCAGTTTGTTTCAGGCGGTGAAGATGGAAAAAATTGTCGTAGGTTCACTATTGATGATTATTATCGCGGTTGCCGCATTCAATATTGTGTCCAGTTTAGTGCTGATGGTTGCGGATAAGCGTTCCGATATTGCAGTGTTGCGCACTCTGGGTTTAAACGCGCGGCAAGTGATGGCGATATTTATTGTGCAGGGCAGTGCGGTAGGTTTTATCGGTACCTTTATCGGCGCAATTATTGGATGCCTGGCGGCGCTTACCCTGCCTTCCATTATGTCTGGACTTGAATCCTTGTTGGGATTGCAGGTATTTGATCCCGACGTTTATTTTATTGCGCAATTACCTTCGGTCTTGCTCTGGCAAGACGTAGCGGTGATTTGTGGTATTGCCCTAGGGTTGAGCTTTTTGGCAACGCTTTATCCCGCGTATCGCGCGGCACAAATTGAACCGGCAGAAGCCCTGCGTTATGAATAAACCATTTTCCCGGAATAATTTTAATTATGTCTAATTCAAATCCTGTACTTGTCTGTCAACAGGTGAGCAAGCATTACGGTCAGGGAGCACTGGCAGTCAGTGTGTTGAGTAATGTGAATTTACAAATTAATGCAGGCGAACGAGTTGCAATAGTGGGGGCATCCGGTTCGGGAAAATCCACCTTGCTAAATATTCTCGGCGGATTGGACATTCCGGATCGCGGCGAAGTTAGCGTGGCCAGTCAAAATCTTTCGCGTCTCAATGCTGACGAGCGTGGCCGTTTGCGCAATCGCAGCTTGGGTTTTGTTTACCAGTTTCACCATTTGTTGCCGGAGTTTACCGCGCTGGAAAATGTATCTATGCCGTTATTAATTGGTAAACATTCCATTGCGGAATCCAAAGGGCGTGCGCAAAAATTATTGGAGCGCGTCGGTCTTGCCCAGCGTGTTCACCACAAGCCCTCTGAACTTTCCGGTGGTGAGCGTCAGCGTGTGGCTATTGCGCGTGCACTGGTGACTAATCCCGCCTGCGTATTGATGGATGAGCCTACCGGTAATCTGGATACTCACGCCGCTGAAGCAATCCAGACATTGATGCTGGAGTTGAATCACTCTATAGGTACCAGCTTTGTGGTGGTGACCCATGATCCCCGTTTAGCGGCGCGCATGGATCGCACCCTGACGTTAATGAACGGTGAATTACACGCAGGCAATTTGCTGGCGAGCGGGCATTAATATGTTCAGCCGTTATATCTTTTTAGTGGGGACGCGCTACGGTATTTCTCATCGACACAGCCATTTAGTGTCGTTTATCTCGCGTTTGTCTACCGCGGGTTTGGTAATTGGTGTTGCCTTATTAATTCTGGTGATGTCGATCATGAATGGTTTTGATCGCGAGCTGCGGGAAAACATTCTTGGTGTTATGCCCCAAGCCAGCGTGTTGCATCGCAAGTCGATTGATAATGCGGATGCGTTGATTGAACAAGTAAAACAACATCCACATGTAATTGCGGCAACTCCATTTGTACAGTTGCAAGGATTATTAAGCCAACAAAAACGTGTGGCGCCTGCGCAAATTTTTGGTATTGATCCTGCGCAGGAGCACACGACTTCAAAGCTACCCGAATTTTTACCTGAAGGTACATTGGATGAGCTTGCCAATACGCCAGGGGCAATTGTGTTGGGGCGCGGCGTGGCTGAAAAAATTGACGCGCAAGTGGGGCAGAGCCTTAGTCTGGTTATTCCCGCAGAGGATGGTGCTGCTCCACGCGTGAAAGTAGTCCATGTGATTGCAATCCTTGATACCCACACCGATATTGACAATGGCTTGGCGTTAATGGAATTGCATCATGCGGCAGCAATCGCCGGCTTTCCCGGTCAGGTTACCGGAGTACGTTTGAAAGTGGATGATTTATTTGCCGCGCCGCAAGTAGTTCGCGACATTATGCAAAATCTGCCGCCTGATTATTATGGTTCCAGTTGGATGCACACCCATGGAAGCGTTTATCAAGCCATACAAATGTCTAAAAATATGGTGGGGATGTTGCTGTTTTTAATAATCGCCATCGCCGCATTTAATTTGGTATCCACGCTAATTATGGTAGTAGTCGATAAGCAAGGTGATATTGCCATCTTGCGTACGATGGGCGCATCCACTATAGAAATTATGGGAATTTTTATGGTACAGGGTGGTTTGATCGGTTTGATTGGCACCAGTATTGGGTTGGTGATTGGTTTGGTGCTTTCTTATTTTGTTACCAGTATTGTGCAGGGAATTGAAAAACTATTGGGTGTCCAATTTTTAAAATCAGATGTTTATCCTACTACTTATTTGCCGGCCGAAATTGTGGTGAATGATGTGGCCAAGGTCGTAGTTACTGCATTGTTGATTAGCTTTTTTGTTACTCTTTATCCCGCTTGGCGAGCAAGCAAAATCCAACCAGCAGACGCATTGCGTTATGAGTAAGAGGTTAAAAAATCGCGCGTAGTGAGATAAAAATGCCCGCAAAAAAAGCCCGCGAACGTGCGGGCTTTTTTTGCGTGATGGTTAGTGCTGTCGCTACTGTTGATCTGCTTCGGCTTTTTGGGCGGCGCGTTTCTTTTTGCGCTTTTCCCAGTTATGCCCCACATGCCAACGCCAGTAAAGCTGCATCAGGAAATAACCCAATGTGCCCAGCAGCAAACCGGTAATAATGGAACCTGCCGCCAGAGGTTTCCACAGGTGGCCAAACTCATTGGCCAACCAATCCCAACTGAGTTGAGGTTCCGTCAAGGTAATTGGATCTAATTGCAAAACCAGCCTGCCCATTTGGTAGGTAATAAAGAAGAAAAACGGCATGGTAATGGGGTTGGTAATCCAGGTAAGCGCGACTGCCAAAGGGAGATTGCAACGAAACATCAGTGCAGCGGCGGCGGCCACGGGCATTTGGCCCGGAATAGGGAGCACCGCCACTAACAGCCCCCAAAACATAGCAACCGATACAGAGTGGCGATTCAAATGAAACAGGTTGGGGTCATGCAACAAGTCACCCAGAAAATGGAACGCTGGGTTGCTTTTGATTGCCGCCGGGGAGGGGATAAATCGCTTCAGTAGGTTACGCGCCATGCCTAAAACCAAATCACTACCTGAAAATGAGGGGGCATTATGCCCGTAAAATCCGGTCAAGGCCATGTTCACGGTGCCTAAACCTGCCTTGTGTGCCTGCGCAGGATGCCATAAGCTGCACGACAATCTGATGACAAGGGGTTGTCAGTATCAAATCGGTTAAAGGATTTAGCCCTATGCCCATCCGCTTGTTGTTGTTTTCGTTCGGCGTCGTCACCGTCAGTTTTCTGCCCTCTTTACCCTCGCTACCGCTAACTCTGGCGTTAATCTCCGGGCTAGCCCTGCTTATTATTTACCGTCGCGCCTATTGGTTGGTTGCGTTACTCGCTGGTTTTGGTTGGGGAATTTTTGCTGGTCATCAATTCCTTGGTCAACAGCTGGATGAAGCTTTAACCGGACAGGAGTTAAGGGTTAGCGGTGTTATAACGGATCTACCTGAGAGCAACGACCAACGCCTGCGTTTCAACTTGAGTATTCGCAGTGCGTCAATTGGCGGAGCTACGACACCCAAGCTCCACTCATTTCCCTCTAAAATTCAATTGAGTTGGTATAACGGCTACAACAAGAGCGACGCTGTTGAGTTACCCAACATAGTGGTTGGTCAGGAATGGCAGTTGAATGTGCGTTTGAAACGCCCGCGTGGTTTTGCAAATCCCGCGGGGTTTGATTATCACGCCTGGTTATTGCGCCAAGGTGTAGGTGCGACAGGTTATGTCGTTAGTAGCGATGAAAATGTGCAGGTTCAGTCTGGTGCAGATGGCTTGGGTGCGCGTGAGTGGATCAACTGGCAACGACAACAATTACAGCAATGGATTTTGACGCACAGTAATTCCACTGAGCGCGGTATTTTAATCGCATTATTGATTGGCGATTCTTCCTATGTAGAAAAGGAGCAGTGGGATCGCATGCAGCGCACGGGGACATCGCACCTGATTGCTATATCAGGGTTGCATGTCGGCTTTCTCGCATTGTTCGGGTTTTACCTCGGATTGATTATTGGAAAATTAATTCAGCTGGTGTGGCATTCATGTCCTGCATTGGTAATCGCGTGGTGCATGGCGATTGGTTGCGCGAGTTTTTATTCTGCATTAGCTGGTTTTAATATTCCTACGGTGCGCACGCTTATCATGCTGAGTGTTTTCTATAGCGCTTGCTTGTGGCACCGCAGTGCGCGCGTAGGCGATATTTTTTGTTGCGCATTGGCATTGGTGGTTATGATTGATCCGCTTGCCGCATATGATATGGGATTTTGGTTGTCCTTTGGCGCAGTGGCGTTGCTGCTATTTTATTTTTCTGGGCGATATGCTGTTAAATCGGACAGTGACTATTGGCGGGGATTTTCTGCGAGCAATATAGCAACGGGGTTTATTCGCTCGCAGTGGGTGATGTTTATTGGCTTGTTGATTCCATTGAGTTTACTCGTTAGCTCGGTTTCTTTGGTGGCGCCCATTGCCAACGCAGTTGCGATTCCGCTGATTACTTTTTTGGTTGTTCCTTTAGTGTTAACCAGTGCCGCACTGCAAGGCGTGTATCCCGCATTCAGCGATTTGTTATTAAATACTGCAGGGCTAGCCATGGAGTGGCTAAAGGTAATTTTGCAAGCCATGCTGGATGCGGCGGGTCAGTTAGCGAGTATTGTTATTGCTTTTTCTCCTGGTGTTTCTTTACTGATTGCGTTTAGTTGCCTGTTGTTACTATTGCCCAAAGGATTGGTTCACAGAGTAATGGGTTGGAGTGGTCTGGTGTTGGGCGTTTGGTTGGGAGTGATTTCTCCCGTTGCACAACAACCTGATTTAAAAATTAGCATAATGGATGTAGGGCAGGGCACCGCAGTCGTGGTGCAGGTAAAGGATAAAACGTTGGTTTACGATACTGGGCCAAGGTATACCGATAGTTTTGACGCAGGCGGCGCAATTCTCGCACCTTATTTGTTTTCACAAGCAATCGATAAGGTCGACATGCTAGTGGTCAGTCATTCGGATATGGATCACGCCGGTGGCCTGAATAGTTTTTTGGAAAAGGTTGATGCTAAACGCATCGTAATGGGTGATATTGAAAACACCCAGGTAAATTTAACTGCATCTACCTCAATGGAGAATTGCCATCAACAACATGCATGGCAGTGGCATCAGGTTTCATTTGAGTTTCTACCAGCAACTATCACACGCAGAGCCAATGATAATAATAGGTCCTGCGTATTGCTAATTAGTTACGCGAATCAATCAATTTTATTGCCCGGCGATATTGAAACGCGTGTAGAGAACCAACTGTTAGCTGAGCAAAAATTTCCTGATCACCTAACGCTATTGCTAGCGGCACATCACGGTAGCCGTACTTCATCTAGTGCGCGCTTTGTCAGTAGTACTACGCCTGAATTTGTTGTCTACTCTGCCGGTCACCGCAGTCAACACGGTCACCCGCATCCTTTAGTGCGCAAACGTTTTCAAGCTGTAGGTAGCCGCGAATTTAACACTGCAGATTCGGGGGCGT
>JACCDS012073055.1_pt1 | contig 17704 bp, 15 predicted proteins | sample 7446441 | NCBI WGS metagenome assembly JACCDS01 (sample SAMN15323445, study PRJNA562643) | freshwater metagenome | isolation source: river surface water | place: USA:Blue River Watershed | collected 2017-08-17
ACACCGAGGCGTTCACATGGCTCAGCCACTCGGGCTGATCAGGGTGGTTTTCCAAATACATGCGCGACACAAAGGTTTCGTAGCCCCCCACAATCACCATGATGAGCAGGTTGGAAATCATCACCACGTCAATGAGGCCCAGCACCACCAGCATGGTGATGGACTCGCTCAGGTGCGTGACCGTCATGCCGTTTTTGTAGCCAATGCTGGTGACCAAGGCGTCCAGCGCGGCTTGGCTACCAAACGCAGCCTCAATCAAATGCACCAGCTCCACCCAAAAATGGAACACGTACACCGCTTGCGCAGCGATGAGGCCCAAATACAGGGGCAACTGCAACCAGCGGCTGGCAAAAATAAAACGAGGCAATGCAGGGGTTTGTTTCATACGGAACAATCTGGAGTGAATGCGTAAATTTTGCCTGAGCCCGCCTAAACTCCAACCATGTTGATACAAATTTTCTCTTTGATCTTGCACTTCGCCGTTGGCTTGGTGGCAGGCACCTGTTTGCTGCGCATGTACATGCATTTGCAGCGCATCAATCTATCCTCAAGCGGGGGCAACCCACTGGCACCGTTTGTGTTTAGTCTCACCAATTGGATCGTGCTACCCGTGCGACGCTTTGTACCTGCGATTGGCCGTCTAGACACCGCCAGCTTGGTGGCCGCTTATGCCGTTTTACTGGCCAAGCACTCGTTGCTGTGGATCATGGCGGGTGCCACTGCACATTGGCAGGGCTTACTCACGAATGCAGGGTTTGAGCTGTTGGGCGTGATTCTTTCAAGCTTGATGTGGATGGTGATTGGCTATGCGCTGATGTCATGGTTCAGCGCGGCATCCGATGTGCGTTACTTCTTAGCGCAATTGGTGGAGCCGCTGTTGCAGCCAATTCGCCGTGTGTTGCCTCATATGGGCGGTGTGGACTTGTCACCGATCGCCTTGCTGCTGCTGATTCAGATTGCAGAAATCGTGCTGCGCAACGTGCAGATGCAATTGGTTTTTTAAGCTTGTACGCAAGGACATGTCATGACGCTCAAACACCTTTGGCTTGCGGCTTCTTTGATCCTCACGACACTGAGCGTGACCGCACAAACCAGCACCACGCCAGCTGCCCTGCCACCCGTCACCACCATTGCAGCGCTGAATGTTCAGCGCTACATGGGCACTTGGTATGAGATAGCCAAATTCCCCAACCGTTTTCAAGCCAAATGCACGGCCAACACCCGTGCCCAGTATTTGGTGCAAACAGATGGTTCGATTCAAGTGCTCAACAGCTGTATCGCGACCGATGGCAGCACCATCGACGCGCTAGGCCTTGCCAAACAAGTAGGGCCCGCCACATCGCCTAAGTTACAAGTGCGCTTTGCCCCTGCTTGGCTAAGTTTTCTGCCCATGGTGTGGGGTGACTATTGGGTGATTGACCTTGACGCCGATTACCAATTAGCAGCGGTAAGTGACGCCAAACGAGAGTACCTGTGGGTGCTATCGCGCACGCAGAAAGTCGATGCCAAGGTTTATGGCGCACTGTTGGAGCGTCTCAACGCGCAAAGCTTTGACGTACACAAACTCGAACTCACCACCCAAACGTCAGCCACGCGCTGAAGAAGCCGTATGGCTTCGCCCTAAGTTTTTTGGCGAACCTCGTACACAGTGAGCAAGCCTCCGGCGATACCGCTCAAGGTAATCAAGCCAATGCCCAGTAACGACCAATGATCTGGCACGTGCCTAAAAATCAGCCAGTCGCCCAACATGGCAAATCCAATTTGTGCATACATGTAGGGCATCAGAGTGCCAGCCGGTGATCGTTCAAACGCCAAGATGAGCAGGAAATGACCGATGCAGCCGGATACGCCCATCAACACCAACTCGAGCAACACCTGCGTATCGGTCACGGGCACCCAAAACCAAAATAGCGGCACGGAAGTCACCACAGTCCCAATCCACGTGGTGTAAAACTGCGTGGTCATCGCGTCTTCCGTACGCGCCATCTTGCTGGTTAGCAATTGGAATGCCGAATTCACAATGACCAACGCCAGAGGAATGAGCAAAGGCCAGCCAAACACCTGTGTCCCTGGCCGCACGATGATGAGCGTGCCAATGAAGCCACCGCAAACCAAGACCACACGTTGCGTGGAAACATGCTCACCGAGCATGCGTGCCGCCAGCAGCGTGACCAACAAAGGCACCGTCATCACAATGGCCGTGAACTCGCCCACCGGCATGAACTGCAAACTCGAAAAAGCCAAGCCCGTGACGGAAACCAACAAACAACCTCGTGTGACTTGCTGGCGTGGGTTATCGGTTTTGAAGACCTGAAACCCCTTCATGGGTAACACCACGGCGGTAGTAAGTAAAGCCTGAAAAAAATAACGTGCCCACACGGCCATCATCAACGGAAGGTCCGTGGTCACACGTTTGCTGGTGGTGTCTAGCGCGGCGAAGCACATGACGGCGACCAACAACAAACAGATGCCCATCCATGCGCTGTGCTTTTTTTGATAGGGCATCAGAGTTTTGTTTTTGCGTGCCGCAAGTTGTTGCAGCGGTCATGGCTGATGGCTAAATTTTCTTGGTGGCTATTCCCACCTTCGCTCAGAGGCTGAATGTGCTCAAGCGTGGCGTCGGCATGCGCCACGTGCTCCCCGCAGACCCAACACGGCACCACGCCATGCAATTGGCGCGATACCGTTTTGTAAATTTTGTCGCGGGTGAGCTTGAGCCGACTCAAGGTGTTACTTCACCCAAGCAGCCAAGGTCTTGGCGTAAGCGTCAAAGTCTTTGATGGGGCGCTTGGCCACACCAGACGCTTCAGCCGCACGTGCCACCGCAGGCGCGATGCGTTGGATGAGGCGCGTGTCAAATGGCTTAGGGATGATGTTGTCCACACCAAACGCCAAATCCAAACCAGGGTAAGCGGCTTGCACTTCGGCAGTCACTTCGAGCTTGGCCAAGTCTGCGATTTCACGCACACAGGCGATCTTCATCGCCTCGGTGATTTTGGTTGCGCCGCAATCCAAAGCACCACGGAAGATGTACGGGAAGCACAACACGTTGTTCACTTGGTTGGGGTAATCAGAGCGGCCCGTGGCGATGATGCAATCGGGGCGTACAGCTTTGGCCAACTCGGGGCGAATTTCTGGCTCGGGATTGGCCAAGGCCAAGATGAGTGGCTTGTCAGCCATGGTCTTGACCATGTCTTGCGTCAACACGCCGGGAGCTGAACAGCCCAAGAACACATCAGCGCCGTTGACTGCATCGGCCAAGGTACGCAACTCGGTCTTTTGTGCAAAGCGGGCTTTGGATTCGTCGTAGCCGCCGGGACGGCCTTCATAAATCACGCCTTTGGAATCGCACACATAAATGTTAGAGGTCTTGACGCCCAAGCCCACAAACACATCCAAGCAAGCCAAGGCGGCAGCACCTGCGCCCGACACGGCCACTTTGATGTTGGCAATGTCTTTGCCAGCCAACTCCAAGCCGTTCAACATGGCCGCCGCCGAGATGATGGCGGTGCCGTGCTGGTCGTCGTGAAACACGGGAATGCTCATGCGCTCGCGCAGTTTTTTCTCGATGTAGAAGCACTCGGGGGCTTTGATGTCTTCGAGGTTGATGCCACCAAAGGTGGGCTCCATCGCTGCGATGATGTCCACCAGTTTGTCGGCGTCGTGTTCGTCAAGCTCGATGTCAAACACGTCAATGCCTGAGAACTTCTTAAACAAGCAGCCTTTGCCTTCCATCACCGGCTTGCCAGCCAACGCGCCAATGTCGCCCAAGCCCAGCACCGCTGTGCCGTTGGTGATGACACCGACCAAGTTGCCGCGGCTTGTGTACTCATACGACAGCTGAGGGTCCTTCTCGACCTCCAAACAAGGGTACGCCACGCCGGGTGAATACGCCAAGCTCAGGTCATGCTGGTTGTCCAGAGGGTGAGTGGGCTCTACACGGATCTTGCCCTTGGTGGGCGAGCGGTGGTAGTCAAGTGCGGCTGTGCGCAATTCTTGTTCTGCTGGGGTCATGAAGGAGAGCTCCGAATTATTTTAAAAATGGTGGCTATCCTACTCATTCTTTACGCCAGCCCCACTGGCGAGTCCCCACAAACTATGACTGGCGAGACTCCAATGTCACCAAAGCATCAATGGTTTCATTCATTTGCGACTCAAGACGACGCACTTGCTGCTCATCTGCAGAACTTTTGCTGTAAAAAAAGGCCGTATTGGCGGCTTCTAGCGCAACGTACAAAGATTTGATGGTGTCTACAAGCTGGGCATGTTCACTCACGATGTTGATCCCCATTTGAAAAATTTCACAAATTCTCTAAGTTAAAGACAGTGGCTGCAATACGCCAATGAGCGTACTTGGGCCACACCTCAGGCCCTGACTAGTTCAGTGCATCCAACAAATCTTGCGTGTCTCGGATGATGGGCTGCGCCAATTGCAACAACAAGTGACCATCGCTCGCGAGCTGTGCCCAACGGTTAGAAGCCTCCAACACAGGATGCGCCTGCAAATAATCAGGCACCTCAAAATCAGGCGACTGCTGCTTGAACGACACCAACATGCTCAGATAGCCCGTGAAATACAAGCTGAACATGAGTGCGTTGGCGGCCTCCTGTGTGATCTCACGGCGACCCACCAATTGCAAAAACAAAGCCCTCGCTGTTTCAATGGTGGGGAGTTCGCTGGCACTGAGTTGAAACTCTTCGTCCAAGGCTTTGCAGGCCTTGTCCCATTGCGCTGATGCGTCTGTCATCTGGTCGGTCATTTCAATCATTTCAAGCCAGCATTGTGCCTTTGCACTTCTTGACCCCGCAGCGACAGGTGTATTTGGCTTTCAGCGCATCGGTCATGGGCTCGTCACTCACCAAGCCGTAGTTAAACGTCAGCTCCTCACCACGCCACACTTGGCGACGGGTTTTGATGAAAACACGGCCTTTGATTTCGACAGGCTCGCAATTCGGGCGGCACGAATGGTTGATCCAGCGTGAGGCGTTACCGCCGTACAAGCCATCAATCACACGCGTGTCGTCGATGTGAAAGTAAAACGTGTGTTCGGGGTTGCTCGGGTCGTGTGGATGACGGCGCTGCGCCTCGGCCATCGAGATGATTTCGCCCACGTATTCGATGACGGTTTCACCAGCGGTCATGGGGCTGAGGGCGAACACGCCTTTGCCATGAACGCGGGAGGAGAGGACTTCGATGCGAGGCTCGTTTAAGTTTCTTTTGACCTTCATGGAAGGCGATATCTACGCTTTGTTGTGAGGCTTCTGCCCCAGCTGGACCACGATAGGCTCTTGATTGTTTCTAATAGCCCTTAAGACGCCGATTTATCCTGCAGCAGGAAATGCGACAAGGCAGGTATCAAGATGAGAGCGCCGATCATATTCCACAAGAACATGAACGTCAGCAAGATGCCCATATCCGCTTGGAATTTGATGGGTGAAAACGCCCAAGTAATGACGCCCGCAGCCAATGTCACGCCCACCAATGCAACCACCTTGCCGGTGAACAACACCGCTTCTCCATAAGCTTGTGTCAAGCCCATGCCTCGGCGTTGTCCGGCCAACTGAACTGACAACAAATACAGAGCGTAATCGACGCCAATGCCGACCCCCAAAGCAATTACAGGAAGCGTCGCCACTTTTACGCCAATCCCCAGCCACACCATCAAGGCCTCGCAAAGAATGGAAGTCAATACAAGCGGCAACACCGCAACGATCGTTGCACGCCATGAACGGAAAGTGATCAAGCACAAAGCGATCACAGCTGCATAAACATAAAACAGCATCTTGATCCACGCCTCGCGAACCACGATGTTGGTCGCCGCTTCAATACCGGCATTACCTGCAGCAGGTAAAAGCTGAATCTGCGTCGGGTCACCAGGATGCTCAGCAATGAAACGTTCAACCACGCCCAGCACCGCACTCAAGGTTTCTGCTTTGTGATCGGTCAGAAAAGCCACGAGCGGCATCACTGAGCATTCGGTGTTAAACATGTCGGGCGTATTCACGCTCGCCTGCTGAGCGGCGTAATTCAACACGTCTTGATTGCGACTGATGGTCAGCCACTTGGGGTTACCCTCAAAAGAACCTGCGGTAATTTGCCGCACCACATCGGGCAGTGCCAAGGTGGTTCGCACCTGTGGCAATTGCTGCAACGACCACGCAAGTTGATCCACAACATCCAAGGTCTGGTATTTCAGGCAACCTTCTGGCGGTGTCTTAACGATGACGGCAAATACATCACTGGAAAGCGCGTAGTTGCGAGTCACATAGGCGTTGTCTAAGTTATAACGTGAGGCCGGGCGTAACTCTGGGGCACCTGGGTCCAAGTCACCCATTTGTAGATGTGTGGAAGTTAAATAACCACCCACACCCATCAACAGAGCCGTCACCACAGCCGTCCCTGCCCAACGTCGCTTGGCGGCAAAATTATCGAGGACAAGCCAGAGCCCACGATGGCCTGCGAGTTGCTGCTGCTCCTGTATCAGCGCACGCTGAGCGGCTTTCGGACTTACACCGAAATGGCTGAGTAGAACAGGAAGCAACAACAAATTAGTGAAAACCAATACAGCCACACCAATGCTGGCCGTTATTGCCAACTCACGAATCACAGGAATAGGGATCAACACCAGCACAGCAAAACCCACTGCATCGGCGATCAAGGCGGTGACGCCTGCAAGGAAAAGGCGCCGAAAGGTGTAGCGTGCCGCAACCACTCGGTGTGTGCCCCGCGCGATGTCCTGCATGATGCCGTTCATTTTTTGTGCGCCATGACTTACGCCAATCGCGAACACCAAAAACGGAACCAACATTGAATAAGGGTCCAGCTCTAAGCCGAAAAGAGCAAGCAATCCAATCTGCCACACCACTGCAATCAGTGAGCATGCCAATACCAATGCCGTTGAACGCAGGCAATGGGTGTAAATGAGCAGCAACACAGCCGCAATCAAAATAGCGATCGCGAAATACATCGTCACTTGCACCAGACCATCGAGCAGATCACCGACGACTTTTGCAAATCCGATGATGTGAATCTTCACCCCCCAAGGCTGTCCATCGGTCGCCTTGCCCTGCTCAAAGCGATCTCTCAATTGGTCGAGATTGCGGCTCAGAGCCCAGTAATTAATTCGAACGCCCTGCGCATCGCGTTCGAGCAACGGCAACTGGACAGCCGTGGATCGAAGATCATTGGCAATCAGGTTGCCAACCAAGTTGGCACGGTTGGCATTCAGGCGCAGGCGCTCCAAGCTGGCAGCCGATCCGTTGTAGCCATCGGGCATGACCGGCCCACCGCTAAAACCTTCTTCCGTCACTTCGATCCAGCGCACTGCGGGAGTCCAAAGTGATTTCATCCATGCGCGATCGACGCCAGGCATGAGAAACAGCTCGTCATTGATCTGCCTAAGGGCCTCGAGAAACCGTTCATCAAACACCTCACCACGGGTGTTCTCCACTACGACTCGCAAGGTGTTACCCATGCCTCGTAAATCCTTGCGGTGCTCCAGAAAGTTCTGAATGTATGGATGCCCAGTAGGGATCATCTTCTCGAAGCTTGCATTTACTTGAACCTTCGGCGACATCCATCCTAAGGCGAGCGTAATCAGCAAACACAGCAGCAAAAAGGCTCGCCGATGGTTGAAAACTAGTCGTTCAAGCCAGCTTCCGGATTGATCATGGAAATCCGCAAGATTGCGGACTACGGGCATTTCAGAGGAAGTGCTAGTCAGTGCCATGGTTCAACCTGAATTCAATCTTTGGGAAAAGGGAGACTTTGCATACCGCGTGGCCCTGCAAATACCAGCGTATTTTTTGTAGCAATCATGGATGCGACTGGAATACCTGCTTTTGGCTTCATCGGCAAAAAAGACTGCCCGCGGTCATGACTGACACTGACATTGCCCAGTTGATCAGCCAACCAGATACGCCCATCAGCGCTACGTGCAGCAGCGGTAATAGTAGAAGGCAGACCTGTTGGAATCTGTTGCCATGTCTTGCCTTCGTCACGCGTGCTGCGAACCTGGCCTCGCATTCCATATGCAATCAAAGACTCACCCGCATCTAACAAACCAAAGAAACTGCCGGCATAGCCTGCATGGAGACGCACAAAGCGTTGTCGGGACTGATCCAGACGCATCACCAGTCCAGCCTCACCAACTGCATAAATTTTTCTCTTGTGCTCACGAATACCGTAAAGGTTGAGCAATTTTTCGCTGTTGTCACTGCGGTCGTACCAGCTGCTCCAAGACTGACCGCCATCTTGTGTTTCAAGTATTAGGTTGTAAGCACCGACTACAAAGCCTCGCTTGGGGCTGGAAAAATAGAGATCCAGCCAAGGTTTATCAGGACCAGCATCCACATTGCGTTGAGCCTCAGCAAGTAATTGCTTATTAGAGCCGCCCTCTTTTTGTTTGAGCTGCTTAAGAACAAGGGCATTCGCCGATTTACCGTCAAGTAAAAGACGCCAATTCACACCGCCGTCATCACTGCCCAAAATCACGCCATCATGACCTACTGCAAAGCCGTGCTTATCATCGACAAACTGCACAGCTGTGAGATCCGAACTCACAGGAACAGAAGATTGGGACCAGTCGCTGCCATCTCGAGAAGACACAAGTACATGACCTCTCTGGCCAACTGCAATCAATGTTTCATTGCCCACTGACGCCAAAGATGTCAGCAGCCTTTTGCTAACCAAAGGGCTGATTTCCGAATGGCGTAGTAATGGGTCAGCATGAATGCAAGTGACAAGCAATGCGCCTGTCAATGCCAACAGGCTAGTTCGGGTTTTTAGATTCATCAATCAGCTTCAGACAAACCGCCTCTGCCTAAACTCAAGGACAGAGGCGGATGAGGTTCTATGTAGTAACGTCGAATACCTGCGGTAGTGCTTCAACGCACTCCGGAGCCAGCCAGTGCGTCCGCTGACCATTGACTCTCAGACCTTGGTTCAATGAACTTCAGACCATCTGGGTAAGCTCCCAAAAGACCAATGATGTTGTAGCCACCCGTAGCAAAGTCGTAGAAGAACTGAGAGGTCGATCCAGGAGACGGCTGCTCATAAAAAGGCGTGAATGCCAGATAACCCGATCGATAAAGTTGTCCGCGCGCATCGTATTGATCAGAGGCCAGTGCATACCAGCTGTCTTCATCAACGTAGAACGTCCGCTTTGCGTAAATGTGGCGCTTGCCTTCCTTAAGTGTTGCTTCCACCACCCACACCCTGTGCAGCTCCCAGCGAAGGAAGTCTGGATTAAGGTGTTTAGGCGTCGTCACAGCATAGGGATCTTTGGCGTAGGCTAGTTTGAATGCGTTGTATGGCACCAGTACCTCTTTTTTACCGACCAGTTTCCAGTCGTAGCGATCCATGCTGCCGTTAAAGACATAGGTGTCATCATAAGTCGAGGTGCCTGCCGTACTTGGATTGGGCGTGTCGTAGCTCAATTCTGGAGACATCTTTACACGACGCTGGCCAGGCAGGTATTGCCATGCCTTGCGAGGATTTTCCTGGACATTGATGTAATCCTGTACCAGCAAGGCCTCACCTGCACGACGTGCCGGCGCAGTGAATGAAATTGCAGTGCGGAAGTAAATGTCCTTGGGACCAGCCTGCCCCGTACGTTTGGGGTTGTAATAAGGATACTCAACCGTGTTTTCTCCAGTTGTGGCCAACACCGCGCTGCCAGAAGCGCTGACGTTGATCGAGTCATATTTGGCGAAGTAGGTGTGACCTGAATAGCGCAACAGGTGGTTCCACATGACTTCTTGACCTGTTTTGGGGATCGGGAACGGGACACCTGCATAAGCCCCCTCCACACCCAAGCCACCGTCAATCGTTTTCACAGAAGTTGCATTTTTCTGCGTGTTATCAAGCACAACTTTCGGGAAAGCAGCCGTTCGATGTGTTGGGTAAACATCCACCCTCATGCTGGGGTGGCGCTTGAGTAACTCTCGAGTACCTGCAGTCAATTTGCCTTCATGCTGCGCTAAGTTAGCTGCAGTGATGGAATACAAAGGCTTTTCAGATGCAAAAGGATCGGGTCGAATACCAGAACCTTTTTTGTAATCGGCCGGAGGGGTGGTCAGTCCCCCAGAGTAGGCTGGAATGGTTTTATCCGCATTACCAGCTAGCTCTGCCCCCACTGGAGTCAATGAAGTGCCAAGCTTTTTAGCTTCGTCAGCAGTGACAGCCGCAATGGCGCTATTAAGAGCCAGAGTGAGGATTGATAAAGTCCAGAAAGTTTTTTGTTTCAACATAAGAATGTTTCTCCTGAGCTTGTCTTAAAAAGTAGTTTTGAATGTGAAGACCAGCATATCGCGGTCAGACAGTGGGGCATAGCCAGGTGCCACGCCTGCTGCACCTGGAGCAACCCCCGGCAAAGCCACTGTGGTAGTGGTGTAGGGGCCAAATGCGGCGATGTAGCGCAGCGCAAAGTTATATTGCGCCTTGTAGTCAGCAGCCAGTCCGATAGACCAGGTTCCAGAATTCTTAGCACCCCCACTGGTCACACCCGACTGCCCACTCAGGCCCACGTTGTAGCTGAAAGGCATGGAAATGTCCGTCTCAGGCAAAGCCGACAGCCAGCTGGGCGTGAACACCAATCCCAGCGTCGTGGCGTCGCGCGTCACACCGTCGATATTGGCAGCGCCTGCGGTTGCGCCATTGGCATAAGCAGCGTTACCTTTGTAGAGGTTGAAGGGGTCCGAAGTCACACTCATCACGCGGTTCCATGTGAATTCAGCCACGACTGATGCAATATCGAAGAGATCATTGCGAGGGAGAATCCCCGTCATGTTCAGCACCATGTGGGCTGTTTTACCGCGCGCACCCGGTACTTCGCCACTGTTCGCCAGATCCCAAAGTTTGTTGCTGAGACCAACAGCTGCGGCCGTATTACTCGTAGGCGGACCAGCCAGTGCTAATGCGTTCGCAGGCTGACTGACCAAGGGCATATTTTCCCGCATACTGACTTCTGCGCCCACACTCACGCCATTGACAACTTTATTCAAGGACGTGCCAAGTATGTTGATACCTCTTGCATAGCTGAAATGGTATGCAGGAACAGTGGGTCCACCAGGGTTAAAAGCTGCCCATGCCTGATTGGCGATGTCAGAGGTACGACGCGAGTAAAAACCCCATGTGCCGTCAAGCCACTCAGGACTCCAGCGTGCCGCCAAGCCCCAATCGCCGTTGTTCTTGGGCGTCACCATAGCACCTTGCGGAGGGCCAGCCAGTGCAGTTGTCTTGAAAGTTTGACCACCATACAAAGCAGCATCTGCTCCTGACAAATACGTGCCTGATTCCGCGACACGGGCAGGTGCCCATTCAAAAAATGTCTGGGCCGAAATGGACAGATCGCTTTGTGGTTGAAACTGCAAAGTGACGCCATTGCGAGGGCGATAGAGTTCTTTGGCTTCTGTTCCTGGTGTGGCAGCTGATTTCCAAATGTCCAACGGATATTGGCCATACGAAACACTATGAATGGCACCAGACAGCAACATACCCTCGCCCCAATAGGCCGTGTGTTTACCTAGACGCGCATTGACCGGTGTGTCGTTGAGTTGGAAGTTCGAGAAAACAAATGCGTCTAGCAATTCACCCGATGTGCCTTGCGCATATCGCTTGCTATATGGCGAGAGAGAGTTTGGGCCGCCTGAGCCATTGTAAAAACTAGGCATATTCGCATCTGTTGCCAGATTTCTGTACGCAGCATCGTCCCAAGCTGCAGCGCTCAAGCGAAAACCGTATTTCTTGTCAACGACGAGATCCAGTTCACTGAACAGGTCGAACCGGTTCGTCACAGCCTGCCCTTTGGCGAAATTTCTGTTTCCGTCATCCATTGCGGGGTTAGCAATCAATGCGGGGTCACGGTCTTTCATTCGAACACCGTAGTTGTAGCGAATTGTGTTGTCCCAGCGCAGAACTGCATCTGGGTTACCTGTGTCAATTTCAATAGCCTGAACTGACTGGGTTGCCAGCATAGTCATAGCCATGGCTGCACAAGCAGCCAAAGTGCGTCGATGAGGCGGCGCCCAAGCGCTCTTTGAATCTGAGAGCAGTGGATAAGCAATCTTCTTCATGCGTTGTCTCCTTTGTTGATTACGATCGTCCTCACTAGCTGGCGTCAAGTGATGCCTCTGTGATAACTGTGGATCAGTGTCAACTTGCAACACGCTGCGCAATATCGAATTTCCGCAAACTTGGGGTAAGCACTGAAGGGGCTTGAATTTGCGGAATTTCGATAGCGCCGACAGCCTTGTCACTCAAGACTCCATGTCTCGTTAATTGTGTTTGCCAAGGATTCATGAATGCTGCTACCACGTCACTTTAAATATTTGGTTTTGTTGTCTGGCCTGCTTTCTATGAGTTTGACGAGTCAGATCTCGAGTGCACAAACTGCCACGGAAACAACTGCATCGACGGCAACACCCCCTAGCCGACTCATCTTGCTGGGTACCGGCGCAGGCCCGATCCCGCGCAAGGATCGCGCTCAACCGTCCAATCTGCTCATCGTCGGCGGACGCCCGTACCTGATTGATGCTGGCAATGGTGTAGCTCGCCAGATGGTTCAGGCAGGCTACGTGCCTTCTGATGTACGTACCGTCTTCATCACGCATCACCATATCGATCACAACGCGGATATCGGTGCATTGATGTCTTACGCTTGGATAGAAGATACGAAGCGCAATGACAAAAGTGCAGGAGTGATGAAGTTTTACGGCCCCACATCCACTTCTGATTTGGTCCAAGCAGGACTGTCATTTTTAAGCGTCTCCGAGCGCATCTTCCGCTCAGGCGTACCCATGCCGCCCGCAGCAGGTCGATTTGAGGCTCACGACTTCAAAGGTGCTGGCGTGGTTTACCGTGATGATCGGTTGGTGGTCACTGCAGCTGAAAATACCCATTACCACCTAGCACGGCGCACTGGCGAGGCGATGTCCAATGACAAGTCTTATGCATTACGCTTTGACACCCCTGATCGGTCATTTGTGTTCTGTGGTGATACCGGTCCTTCTGATGCAGTAACGCGATTGGCCCAAGGCGCGGATGTACTGATCTGCAGCGTCAATGAGCTGGATGCCACGATGAAGGAGCTGGCTACTACAACAAAACTGCCACCTCCTGCGCAAGCTGCAATGCGAGCCCATATGGAGCATCAGCACATCACACCAGAACAAATCGGACTCATGGCTCAGAAGGCTGGCGTCAAGACAGTAGTTTTGACACACTTTGCCCCCGGTCGTGACGGGGAGACAGATGCCAGTCTTTACACCCGTGGCGTGCGCAAGCATTTTTCAGGTGCGGTCATTGCGGGACGGGATTTATTGGAATTTTGACTCGAACCGATTTGCCCTGACCGCTGGTTTATGCCAAACGCTGGCTTCGTTATAAACTTGTTTTATGAATAAACCGATTGCTAACAATGCAAGCTCAGCGGTAGAAGTCACTGAAATTTTTGAAACCACTGCGGCCAACCCTGCATTCGAGTTTTTTGACCAAGACCTGGTACCCCTGCCGTCCTCGCATGCTTTGAAGGGCAAGCAGATCGTGATCCGGCTTGATGGCGCACTTCTGGTTTTCTATTCCACCAATGTGCGTGTCAGAACACGCCCCTCATTACAGAAAAATTTTGCAGCCTTCGCAACTTTTGGGGTTGACTCACGGGGCACCATCAATGGCCTACCTGTCCGTCATGACATGGTGCTCGCGGTACCTGCCCGACAAAGCATCGCTGTGGTTGCCGAACCAGGTTACGAAAGCGCTTCCATTCTCATCGACCCAACAGATTTGATGAATCAGCTGAGTACCCAAGGGCAGCGAGAAGCTCCGCCGCTACTCCAACGGGTTGAAGTTCTTCATGCCGAACCGGCACTCGCAGGCAATCTATTTAAATGGATCAGGCACATGGTCATGTCAGCCGTTGAGAATCAAGAACTTTTTGAAACCTCAGTTGAACATCGCGCCGCAGCAAAACAAGACATGCTTGAAACGCTACTGTCTACTTTAGCGACCTCTTCGAGAATGACATTAGAGCGCCGAGATAGAACGCGCTTAATTCAAAGCGACATCGTGCGTGCGGCCGAGCAATACGCCATGGCTCATACAAGTGACCGTATTTACGTCAAAGATTTGTGTCAAGCAGCAGGCGTCAGCGAACGATCTCTAGAGTATGCCTTTCGAGCCGAAATGGGCCTGAGCCCCACGGCTTACTTAACACGCATCAGGTTGCACCGAGTCCGAGAAACCTTGCTTCAAGGTTCGGTCGCGAATACGACTGTCACCAACGAAGCTCTTCGCTGGGGTTTCTGGCACTTTGGAGAGTTTGCAAAAGCCTATAAGGAATGCTTCCAAGAACTCCCCTCAGACACCCTTCGTCGTGCGCAAGGTGTCTGAGATAGAAAAGCTCAAGAACGCCCCGCACCCGGCACATCCACCTCCAGCACCCGCAGCGTTGCGCTAGGCTTTACAGCGATCTCCGCTGGGTTGTGGGTGTCAGAAGCGCAAATCAGCAAATGGCGTCGCTCCAGCCCACCCAACGCTACGGCGTAGGCGTGTGTGTCGAGCTGAATACGCTCCAAAATCTCTCCGCCTTCGCGTACCCGCAGCACACCGTACTCCCCTTCTGGATTAGCCAACCAGACAGCTCCTTCGGCGTCCAGAGCAATGCCATCTGGATGTACACCTTCAGGCAAATCGGCATAAAGGCGACGACTGCCCAACTCGCCATTGGGCGATACGTCAAATGCCGTAAGACAGTGACCCATACATTCGGCCACGATCAACGTGCGCGCATCTGAGGACAGTGCCATGCCATTTGGAAAGTGGAGCCCCCGAGCTGCCACACTGGCAGTGCCATCGGGTGACATGCGAGCGATCACACACGTGTTGACAGGCTGCTGGCTCGGGTCCAAAAAGTTGTACCCAATATCACCAATGAAGAAGTTGCCTTGTGCATCAAGCAAACCATCACTGAGGCAGAACGCTGTGTGAGTGGTCAGGTCTGAGAGCAGCGTCAGGTGGCCCTGCTTCCAACTATAGACCTTGCGTTGCAAGGCATCACTGAACACCAAGCTACCGTCCGTACGAATGCCAAAGCCGTTGGGCTTAAAGGGCAAATCAACGACGGTCTCCAAGCGACCACTGAGGTCTACAGTGCGGATAGCTTGGCCATGAATATCGATGAACCAGAACTTGCCTTGATGCCAGCGTGGACTCTCAGTGAAGCGAAGGCCGTGGGTGTTATCAACCAGGATAGCGGGGGCATTGTGGGTCTTCATTTTTACTCCGGTTTTGAGCTTGGGTGTAGATTCTTCAGCGACTCAAGATGTGTATGGCGACGGCAGCTTCTTCGATGCCCAGCATGCCGCCTCCGTTTTCCTGAATCGCATGTCGTGCGCCTTCGACCTGCCGTGCGCCCGCCTCGCCGCGCAATTGGGTGACAAGCTCGTAAAGCTGGGCAATACCGGTGGCACCCAGGGGGTGTCCTTTGGATTCAAGTCCACCGGAGGGATTGATCGGAATGCGACCACCCAGGCTGAACTCACCGCGCTCGGCGGCAGGCCCTGCCTGGCCGAGAGGAACAAATCCCAGGTTCTCGGCTTGGATGATCTCGCCCATGGCCGAAGCGTCATGGACCTCGGCCACATCCATCTCATGGGGCCCCAGTCCGGCAAGCTCATAAGCTTGCAGCGCAGCCAAGCGCGCGATGTTGCGTTCAGGCTCGTCTAGGCTTCTGTGGGTGAAACTGCGAATCACACTCGCAGCGATGCGGATACAGCGTCGGCGATCCAGCCCTAGGCGCTGCAAGCCTTGCTCAGTGCAAACAATTGCTGCGGCTGAGCCGTCGGACAGCGGGGCACACATGGGCAAGGTCAACGGGTAGGTGATGGGCGGTGCGGCCAACACCTCGTCAATGCTGAACGCTCGCCTGAATTGCGAATACGGGTTGTGCACCGAATGCGCATGGTTTTTGGCCGATACCGCTGCAATTTGCTGTTGCGTAGTGCCATGGGTTTTCATGTGATGACGACACAGCGCCGCATAGATCTGCATGAACTTGCTATACGGCTTGTCGGACTCGGAGCCAGGGGGCACGGGAACACCTTCACCCATACGAATCAGACGTTGGTAGTTTTCCTCGGCGCACGAAACATCCCAGCCGCTCTCAAACAATGCAAGCGCCCTGAGCTTGTCCGGAATGTTCATCTTTTCTGCGCCAATGGCCAAAGCCACATCGGTGGTGCCGGCCTTGAGGCATTGCACAGCCAGGTTAAAGGCCGAGCTGCCCGAGGCGCAACCGTTTTCTACGTTGTAAATCGGGATGCCCTCGATACCGATCTTGCTGAGTACCACTTGCCCCGGTATGGAGATTTGCCCTTGCAAAGGGCCGTTGGTCACACCTGCATAAAACGCGGCACCGAGGTCGATTGCACTGCAGCCTGCATCGCGCAATGCACCTTGCAATGCTTCACTCGCAAGACTTTCGAGAGACCTGTCAGGATGTCGCCCAAACACCGTCATGGCGATGCCTGCAACGTAGATGGCTGTCATGCGGTATTCCTTCAGATTCGGTGTTTGACTGCGGCCCAGTAGGGTTCGCGCAGGTCTTTTTTGAGCACCTTGCCCGCTGGGCTTCGGGGCAGGCTGGGCACAAAATCCACAGTTTTCGGTGCCATGACGCTACCGATCTTGTCTTTACACAGCGCGATGAGCTCAGCCTCCGAAACACTGAAGCCCGGATTGAGTTCGACCACGGCCTTGACCGCTTCCCCCCATTTCTCGTCTGGCACACCGATCACCGCACAGTCCTGCACGGCCGGGTGGCTCCAGATCACCTGCTCGACCTCGCTTGGGTACACATTGAAGCCTCCGGTGATGATCATGTCCTTCTTGCGGTCGGTGATGTGCAGATAACCCTCTTCGTCGATGTGGCCCACGTCGCCGGTGTGCAGCCAACCATCCACGATGGTCTCGGCGGTCTTTTCTGGATTCTTGTAATAGCCCTTCATCACCAGATCGCCGCGCACACAGATTTCACCGCTTTGACCGCTCGGAAGAATTTGCCCCTGGTCGTTCATGATTTCTACGCGGATGAGTGGATTGGGGCGCCCCACTGAAGACAGTCGGTTATCGTCTGCCAGCTGACCATCACGAAGATGCTCATCAGGCCGAAGGTTGGCAATGGCTGTCATGGCTTCGCTCTGCCCATAACCACCCGCCATGATCGGCCCCCACAGCGCGATCGCTTTCTTGAGCTTTTCTACCGACATGGGTGCTGCACCGTAGAGCAGGTACTGAACTGAAGAGAAGTCGATTTGTTCGATACCCGGCACTTCGAGCAACTTGTAAATCACGGTGGGAGGCAGGAAGAATTCAGTCACACGGTGTTGCACGATGTTGCGCAGCATCAAGGCCGGGTCGGGCTTGGTGACCACCACCACGGTCCCACCTTGGGCAGATGTTGGAATGGACAACACACCGGCCGTGTGCGTGATGGGTGCTGCTGCAAGGTTGACTGGCCGTTGACCATTTTTGTAGGTACAAGCCATCATGAAGTGAGCTACAAAAGTTTGGACCGTGCGATGGGTATTCATCACGCCCTTGGGCGCACCGGTGGTACCGCCGGTAGCGGAGAGGACCACCACATCGTCCATGTCCACCTTCACATCAGGCGGCGTGTCCGGTTGACCGCTGCACCAGTTGGTCAGT